>VSSQ01000756.1_pt1 | contig 16453 bp, 19 predicted proteins | sample 4763081 | NCBI WGS metagenome assembly VSSQ01 (sample SAMN12137344, study PRJNA551015) | bioreactor metagenome | isolation source: SDC9 anaerobic chlorinated ethene degrading culture | place: USA: Knoxville, Tennesee | collected 2015-01-01
TTATCGCCGAGGATATAACAAAGAAGCCAAGTTTCTCCACTTACCTGATGCAGAACCATGGGTTCATTGTCTGCGCCTCTTCCCTCAGGGAAGCTGTGTTCAGAGCAGAGGAGTTCGAGGAGAGTGCAAAGCTCTGGTATCTGGGAAGGGGTCTTCCTATAAGACAGCTGACTGAGGAGCAGTTGGAGGAACTGCGGGGGTGAGTTTTACTCCCAGTCCACCGTGTAGAGCGTATCAGCGTCTTCGGTGACGATGACGCTGATTGCAGTGTCGCGACGGACGATCATATCGTCGGTGATAGTGGCGTCATAGGATGCAGAGCTGTCCAGCTCGTAGACTTGGCAGGTCCAGGTGCCTATCTGCACAGCAGGGGAGGTGAATTCACCCATTGTGCCAAGAACAATGAGAAAACTCCCAGGGCGACTTTCTGCCCTGAAGTGTGCATCCAAATTGCTGTCTCCTGTAAAGAAGTAGTGCTTTTCTGAGACTACATCCCCGATTCTGAAGGTGATGGTTCCTTCCCCGAGCGGGGTGTCCTCTTCACAGCCAATGAACACTCCCAGCAGCAACAGCATAATGCCGATAAGCCCAAACAGACTGATTCTCTTCATGGATATCCTCCACAGCGTCTCGGTCTCAAAGTGCCCTATGTGAATGGTAGGGGTGAAGAGAGACATACACAAGAGAATGACTAAACAGATTTAATAAAATGTATAAGAAAGTGAGGGAGCTGTGGGCTCCCTCGGGGGTTAACAAGAAAAGTGATTATATACTGAAATCGAAAGTAAGGGTTGGGTTTTCACCCTCTGCAATAACTACATTACTAATTGTCTGTGGATCTGCAATATCTTCTCCTTCATCCTGTGATGTATACTTAGTAACGGTAATATCGTAGGTTCCCACATTGAGAGTTTCCAGTACAAATCTCCAGCTGTTACTGGAAAAATATGCAGTATTGAGTGTTAATTCAGGTGTTGTAATATCTCCGTCATGGTCAGTTGCTAAAATGTAATGAACAGTAGCATCTGCGTCCGCCTGATTGACCCATGATATTTTGTATGTATGCAAGTCATTGTCGACTGATATCTGTATTGGGATGCTGCCCATAGGAACAGGTTCTACAGATTCCTCACAACCAACCAAGAACAATCCAAGTACCAAGAGAGTGCCGAGTAGCACTAACAGGCGGGTTTTTTTCATAAAATCCTCCAGGTGTTGACGGTAAGTCTTCTATGCTTGTAGTAACATCTTAGGGGAGGGTTATGGACAAAACAAGGTTTTTGTTGGTGTGTATTCTGAATTTATGCAGAATTGTTGAACAAGTATGCAGAGAGGGACTGCAGCCAGAGATCTGGCTGCAGCAGAAGATTGTGTATTTAATGGTTTCGAATATTCCTTGCCTAGATAAACCCAAACTCCTGATACGTGTAGAGATTCAGTCCAAACATCTGCGTGCAGAAGCGCTTGCCTGTTCTTGTCTTGAAGATGGTGTTCATGGTGTTCTGGATTGAATCCCTCGGCACACTCTTCTCTTGGAGGTTGACCAGAAAGTCGCTCTCCACCAGGATCTGGTAGTCTTGGCCCTGGATGTTGGAGTAGGTGTGATGATGCCCTACCAAATACTCAACTCTTTGGATGACATCTTCCTCAAAGCCAAGGTGTTTGAGCATCTTTCTGGCTTCAGGAGGACCTTCCTTTTCTTGCAAGTCCCCTGAGCACTTTCCCTCGTACTTTGCTTCACAGATCTTGATGCCGATGTCATGGACAATGGCTGCAGCCTCAAGGATGAATTGGGTCTTCTCGTCCAAGCCTTCCAGCAAGCCGATAGCTTGGGCATAGCCGTGTACTTTGACCAAATGGGCAATTCTTCGTGCATCAGGGGCGTCGAAGGCGATCATGGCATCCATCAAAGAGGCGAGCATACGGTTTGGCTGCATAGCGGTGGTCTCCTTATCTCCAATCAACCATGGAATGGAGAATAACGCAAGCTATACTGTCGTGATCAGGTGGTGCTCATAGAGTGTTTCGAATGTATTGCACGCCCCTCCATGTTCCACAATCTTCCCATCGACAACCTTGTCTATATCCACACCAGTGAAGGAGAGCCTTTTGTGGGTAGGCTGAATCCCAAGCCACTCTCCTTCATGGGTACCTTCCATCAGAAATTCAGAGATCACATACTCCCCATCACTGTATTGGCGGAGAATTGTCATCCTGTAGTCAGGATAGGTTTTCTTGGTATCCATGAGGTGTTGTGTCATTCCTTCCAACCCCAGCGGAAAAACCTGATCACCGATGCGTACCGTGCATGTCGATGCGATATAGTTGGGCAACTGTTCAAGCAAGTTGTCCGAGATAACTGTTTCATAGAAGTGCTTTACAATTTCTTTGCTATCCATATTTTGTTCCTGATCATCAGAGGATTCTGGAGATTAGTATAAAATTGATGAAGGACGTATAACAACACTCACATACATCACGTACGAGCAAATTCTTGGAAAACACATCGCTCATTATTGCTTGTATTATTCCTGTCAATAGCAAATAGTTAACAATGCATGTTAATAAAATGGTTATCAGTAGCGAGATTTCATCAACTGATAGCAAGAATTGTGTCGTCAAGAGAAATGATACCCATGATAGAAAAACCCAAAGGAGAAGTATGCAATGAGTGTCATAAAGAAAGCAAATCGTACGTATGCATACACCCCAGACTATGCTGTGGCTCCTGGAGAAACGTTGGCTGAAGTTCTTGAAAGCCTGTCCATGACACAAAAAGAGTGTGCAACACGGTGTGGTTTGACAGAACAGACTGTTGTACGAATTATCAAGGGGCAGCAACCCATAAGTTGTGAAACCGCTGACAGGTTGGAGATGGTTACAGGGGTTCCTGCAAGCATGTGGAACTCGCTCGAACTGCAATACTAAAACCAGATTCGGAAGATTCGGCAGAAACAAGCATATGAAGAAAGTATCTCTTGGTTGGATAATATCCCTACCAAAGATCTCATCAATCAGGGAGTATTGGATGCTTCTCAGTCTAAGGCCGACATGGTTGGGGAAGCCCTGCGTTTTTATGGAGTTGCCAACGTCGATGCATGGAAGGATGTCTGGGAAGACCCGAAAGTAGCAGCACGGCGTTCAGATTGCTTTGAAACTGATATTGGAGCTGCATCTGCATGGATTAGGTTAGGGGAGTTGCAGGCACAAGACATTGCATGTGCTCCATATCAGGCGGACGGGTTCAAGGCAGTCATGCAGAAGATCCGAGATTTGACCGTCAAAGAACCGGCTGTGTTTTTACCTGCAATGAGAGAACTCTGTGCTTCATGTGGCGTCGCTTTTGTCATGGTTCCGGAACTCAAGAACGTACCTTGGAATGGTGCCACCAAATGGTTGACCCCTTCCAAAGCAATGATTCTGGTCAGTCTTCGGGGAAAATCAGAAGACATTTTTGGTTCTCCTTCTTTCATGAGGCATATCACATACTCTATGGAGAGAAGAAACGACTCTATATAGCTGAAGAGAAAAGTAGTGATAAGGAAGAACAGAAAGCAGATGCCTTTGCGGCTCAGATCCTTATTCCTCAGGATTGGAATAAAGCAATTTCTCAGTTTTGTACAAAAAATGAAGTTGTGTCGATAGCGAAACAGCTTTCCATCAGTCCAGGGATTGTCGCAGGAAGATACCGCCATCTCACAGGTAAGTGGTCCTTCTTCAAAGATCTCACCAGATCGTATTGCTGGGGTGAACTCATTGATGAATCTAGCTTTCACGCCTAAGGACTGTAATATTCAGATGCAATTGGTTGGGCAGGATTGCATGACATCCCACTTGCATAATTATGTCAGATAATGAGTTTTTCTATCCTTGTGCCAAAAATATTAAGGGATTAAGAAAAATGTTGACATATTTGTGAAAAGGACATAACGTATATGTTATAATCACTTGTATTATCCAAAAGGAGGATAGCATGAAGAGAAGTCTACTTTGTTTGTTGATGATCGTACTTGCGGCCAGCCTTTTTGCTCAAGGAGGTTCTGAAGCAAAGAGCTCAACTCAAGGTCCAAAACCGGTCACTATTCGAGTGTTGAAGATTGATGATCCACTGGAAGCAATGGCCTTTAGAGACATTGTGGCAGAATTCCGCACTATTGAGAACGGTAAGTATGCTCACGTTAATGTTGAGTTCGACGTGAAGCCGTTTGCTGAGTTGTTCCCGGCAATCACAAGAGCTGTGGCTACTAAATCAGACGTTGATATTGCCATGGTTGATGGTCCAAACGTTCGACATTTTGCTTTTAATAAAGTTATCAAGGATTTGAGTGCTCATTTTAGTGCAGAAGAACTCAAGACTTGGGCTCCGCAATCCATTGTTGAAGGATCATACGCTGGCAAGTTCTATGGCCCTCCCTTGGTACAGTCTGCTCAGCTGCTTTGGTACAACGTGGATATGTTTGAACAGGCAGGGATTGATACTAGCAAGAAAGATGGATGGAAGCTGGGACCGAATGGTGAGGCCCTGAATAATTTCCAGAAACTTACTATTGACCGAGATGGCGATGGTACTCCAGAAGTATTCGGTGCTAACACGGATGGGCCTTGGGACTATTTCTATGGTGTTGTTGGTCGGAGTGCTGGTGAGAAGGGCTCAAATGCTTATAAGTTGGTTGCAGATGATGGAATAACCTTCACCGGCTATTTTGATGCACCCGAGGCCATAGCTGCATATCAATTCCAGCAGGATATGGTGTACAAGTATAAAGTTAAGTCGGCTCAGGAAATAACAAATCAAATGTTTGCAGGATTGGCAGCTACTCATTTCTACCAAGATATGATGATTGGTACCCAAAAAGATTTGTTCCCGGATTTCAATATGGATGCCATGGAGCCTACCTATTGGACAACTCCTATCTGTCATACTGGGTCCTGGCATTATGGAATCCTCGAATCCACTAAAAATTTTGAAGAAGCATTGGCATTTGTAAAGTTTGCATCAAGTGATGCAGGTGCAAAATATGTGTGGAAGTACAAAAATCAGTTCCCTGCTAACGTAAATTTGTACAACACCATTGACGAGTTTGTAGATCCTGAAAATCCGAGACATTTGCTTGTACAGTATTTCCAGAAAGCTGGTGTACCAAGAATTTCTACTCCTGCATACACAGAGTATAACACTTTGTTTACTGAGTTCTGGAGAAGTTTGATGGCTGGCGAGAAGGATGTTGCTGGACTGGCAAAGAAGTATGCAGCAGAAATGACAAAATCTGCACAGCAGTACAAAGGTTGGAACAAGTAGCCAACATAGTGAATTCTAGAGGGGGAGGAATTTCTCCTCCTCTATCACTCTTACAAGGTAGACACAGATGAAAACTCGCATTTCAGGAAACAAGGCATCGAAATATTTACTTATATTATTTGCAGTGCCAGCTTTACTTAACTTCTTGGTTTTCAGATATCTCCCGATTTTTTGGGCTCTGAGGACCAGCTTCTACGACTATAGTCTACTAGCAGGTTTTAGAGGGTTTATTGGATTCGGGAACTATGGAACGATGTTCCAGGATTCAGCCTTTCACCAATCTATGGGAGTTACGTTAAAGTACTTTCTATATTATGTTCCTTCTGTAGTAATTCTCGCTCTGATACTTGGTATGTTCGTCTCGCTCCCCAAGCCAGGTGTTGGCTTTCTCCGAGCTATCATATTTATTCCAGTCGTTACTTCTTTCGTAGTGGTTTCCATTGTATGGGGAATGCTTCTGAATAAGGATGTTGGAATGGTAAATGCCATTTTACAAAATCTCGGACTCCCCAGAGTGCCCTTTCTCATGAATACAAAGACAGCACTCCCCACTGTTGCATTAATTTCCGTTTGGAAGAATGTTGGGTATAGCATGATCATCATTGTTGCTGGCCTGAAAGGTGTTGATAAATCTCTCTATGAATCTGCATATCTTGATGGAGCATCCTCATTGAGAATCTATTGGAGTATTACCCTTCCGATGATTTCAAGACAGCTCATGTTCATAACAATCTGGGCTACTTTGCAAGCTTTCCAATCCTTTGTACCAATCCAGACATTAACGGGAGGCGGTCCGAACAAGGCTACAAACGTGATTGTCTATCATATCTATAATATCGGTTTTAATTTTGGACGAATGGGGTATGCCATTTCCATGTCCATTGTTCTCTTGGTAATTCTTTTGTTGGTAAGCATTATCCAAATGAGAATGTTCAAACGAGATTATTAGGGGAGGATGATTATGTTGATTGCTAGAAGGAATGAAAGAATACTCAAGAATATTCTCTATATCTTATTTTTCTGTCTGATTACCATCATCTTCATTTTTCCGATGGCTTATGTTTTTGGTAATAGCTTCAGAAATACCCAAGCTATTTGGCGTAATGCGTATCCATTTACAATGAAAAGCTTTTTTACAGCCAAAGACTTTACCATGGATGGGTATTTATATTCATTGGGCTTGACTGACACTGCACGCTACCAAGGGGTAAATATTACTAGGAACCTCGCCATAAGTCTTATGTCTTCCTTGGCTGTAGTGACAATTTCAATGTTTGTCAGTACAGCTGCAGCGTACTTTTTTGCCCGTTTGCCATTCCCAAGGAAAAACATCCTATTGGTTCTGGTAGTGGCAACCATGATGATTCCGCAGCAGGTAGTCACTGTCCCTCTATATTTTGTTGCTGACTTTTTGGGTTTAATCAATACCTTCTGGGCGTTGGTTGTCCCATGGTACTCAAGTCCATTTGTGGTTTTTTTATTGATTCAGTTCATTTCAGATATTCCGTATGAATTGGATGAAGCTGCGATAGTAGATGGAGCAAACAGATTCCAAATACTTTGGAAAGTAATCCTTCCCAACTGTATACCAGGTCTCTTAACTGTAGGATTAATGGAGTTTCAGTTTATTTGGAATGAGTATTTCTGGCCGTTGATTGCTATCAACCGTACGAGACTCCAGCCTATTCAGGTTGCCATCGCAGCTCAGTTCACTGATCGGGCCCAAAACTGGGGAGCAGTCTTTGCCACGATGGTTCTGGCTTCACTCCCTATCATTCTACTGTTTCTGTTTGCACAAAAATATTTCTACGAAAGTGTAGCTAGTTCAGGAATCAAAGGATAAGGAAGGAGGGTTTTTATGTTTTCAAATTTGCAAGGCAAGAAATTAGTGATTGGGTTGGTGCATCTTCACCCGTTGCCGGCTACCCCATTATATAAGGAAGGTGATCTGGAGAAGTCCGTTGAGAAGGCCCTTAAGGATACCCAAGCTTTGTTGGATGGTGGTGCAGATGGATGTCTTCTTCAGTCTGTCGACAAAATCTATCCCTCTGGTGATGATACCGATTATGCGCGTGTAGCAGGGATGACAGTGATTGCACATGAAGTTAAGAAGCTGATTAACGGCCGTGACTTCAAGACGGGTGTTCAACTTATGTGGAATTGTATCACTCCATCATTGGCAGTAGCCAAAGTCTGCAATGCTGATTTCACTCGTTGCTCTGCTTTGGTAGGGACAACTAACTCACCGTTTGGCGTAATCAATGCAGATCCTTATAAAGTTCAGTCATATCGAAGGTATATCGATGCTATGAATGTCTCGATGATCGCTGAAATCCAAGGGTACCACTTCAAAGGTGAGTATGATAGCGGCTCTCTTGTTGCTACAGCGAGATCAGCAATGACCGTAGGAGGTAATGCTGTTGAAGTATTTCATGCTGATGAAGAACTCAACAATAAGATGGTTCATGATATTAAGTCAAAACTGCCTTCAGTTCCTGTCGTTCTGGGAGGAGGTACCAATCTTGAGAATGTTTCACGACGTATGAAAGAGGCTGATGCAGTCCTTGTTGGAAGTTGCTTTGAAAATGGTAAGTGGGGTGGTTTCATCGATCCTGCCATCGTCAAAGAGTATGTGGGAATAGTTAGAAGTCTTTGAAGAAGGAGGGAGATGAAATGGCACTTGATACAGAAATTGCAAGAAATCAGTTGGTGAGTTTACCAGAACTGTATAGCGAAACGTTTTCCATCATCGATCGTTCCATCAGAAATACTCTTACTGCCTCAGATTTAGTGGGCGTTAAGCAAGTGATAATTGTGGGAAATGGTGACTCGTATTTTGCGGGTTTAGCTTCTATCCAAACATTTCAGAAATACTCAGCCGTTTCCTATAAAGTTGTACAATCGATGCGCTTTTTTGCGTATGAACATGCATTCATCAAAGAGTATAGTCCTGGCCAAACAGTAATAGTGGGTGTTTCTGCATCAGGAGAATCTAGGCGTGTTGTACAGGCATTGAGCCAAGCAAGAAAAAATTTACCCACTGCAAAGATTTATGCACTTGTAGGAAATCCTGAATCATCCGTCGCTCGTGTTGCAGATAAGATTATTGATGTATCTATAGCCAATAAGGGTACAGCTCCTGGAATACGCTCTTACACGGCATCCTTATTTGGCTTGTTAGGGCTGGCTCTTAGGTTTGGGGAGCTACAGGGTAAGATTCACTTGCATGATGCAAATGCAATACGGTCCTACATTCCCACGCTTGCTCCGATTGTTGAAATTGCAGTCAATGAGAGCCTGAAAATTGCAGACAAGATTTCCTCACTCCCATTGAGAACAGTATTTACAGTAGTTGGAAGTGGTAACAATTATGGAACTGCGTTATTCAATGCTGCAAAGTTTGTTGAAATTGCCGGCTTGAATGCCACAGGTCAGGATCTTGAGGAGTGGTTGCATGTGGAACGGTTTGCGTATCCTCTCGATTCAACTGTATTAGTCATAGCCCCGTCAGGAAATGGTTTTGACCACGCTAAGAAATTGATGAAGGTAGCAAAGACCATTGGTCATCATCTAATCTGTATTACAGATGTTATTGAGGATGCATTCATTAAGGAGACTGCCGATATTTGCATACCACTTGACATGGGAAAAGAAGAGCTGTTCAGCAACTTGATTGCTTATATTCCTTCTGTACCCTTTGCCATTGCATATGCTTCGAAACTGCAAAGAAAAATGTTCATGTCTGATAACACATCGATATTTGAAGAGAGGCAAGCTCTCAGCAAACGGCTAAAAGAGGAAATGTAGAATGATTGAAAAAATTAAAATTCATACAAGTAGACAGCATGAGTGTGTGAACCTCACAGATGAAATCAGAACGATAATTACAAGACAAGGTTTCAAACAAGGTCTCTGTGTTGTATACAACCCGCATTCTACTGCAGGATTGTTTATCAACTCATATCTGGATCCAAAAACATTGCTAGATATCATGGATACTATTCGAACCCTAGTTCCCACAAGAATTGATTATCATCATCAGTTTGATACACCTTCAGATGCAGCAGGTCACATCAAGTCAGTACTTGTTGGTAACTCTGAAATAGTTTTGGTGGAAGATGGAACGCTTTGCATCGGAGGATCCCAAGGAGTTCTGTTTGCTGAGTTTGATGGTCCTCGGGATAGAGAAGTCTGGATTACGCTGGTACATGGCGGGGAGGCACATTAAGATGGAATTGAAGTTACCACAGCTTGTTTATGATCAGATGAAAACGTATAAGGCACTCTACGCAGAAGAGCTCCCTGCAATAATGAAAAAGGAACCTGCATTTGATGATGATTCTTATATCAAGCATCTTCAGACCGTTTATGTTATTGGGGATGGAGATTCCCTCTATGCTGCAAAAGCGGTTGAATATGTTTTCAGAGCAATTTCTGGGATAGATTATCGGCCAGTTCCAGCATTTGAATTCACAAAGTACACTATTGACGGTTTCTCGGCGGAAAAAGCTGCTAGCAGTCTTCTGATTGGATTAAGCGCTTCAGGCGGGTCGCCATTTGTTGTTGATGCAATGAAAAAGTACAAAGATTATTATCCAAATAGTCATGTATTAAGTATTTGTGGTAAAGTTGGTGGAGAAATTGAGAAACAAGCGACGGAAATTTTTTCGGTTCAAATTTTAGAATTAGGAAGAACTCCTGGAATTCGTACCTATGCAGCTTCAATGGTGGGCCTACTGGCTATCGCATGTGAGGTCGCTGAAAAGCGATCATTCAAAGGGGCTTATTCTAGGGGAGACATTATCCAATTTCTCGAAGCGAGTTCAGAAGGTATTGAGCAGACACTTTCTGAGACTCTGGGACAAGGAAAGGAGATTATCAATCTTCTCGATGATTCGTTCATAGCATTTGTTGGATCTGGACCGAGTCATGGAACAGCACTTTTCGAGGCAGCAAAATTTGTGGAGACAAGTGGTATATATTCCTTTGGTCAGGATTTAGAGGAATGGAATCACGTGGAAGGATTCGCCTATCCTCTTGCTTCAATGTTGGTAATTCATCTCAATCCTGGTGCTGCTTATAGACGTGCTGAAACACTTGCAATTTCTGCTAGTAAACTTGGACATAAGATCGTCGTTGTTGTACCCGAGGAATTAGAAGCTACTGAACTGGGTGATGCCTGCGTTGTAACGTATGGACCTTATGATGATTTGTTGTCTCCTTTAACTCAGTACATCCCATTTACATTGCTTGCTGCAGTGGTTGCAGAAAATTATGGGCGAGCCATGTTTCTTACTGATACACAAATTTGGAGCAGACTATGATAGATTATGTAGTATATGGGAAGATAATTATTGACAACATCAAATTGTTGTCTGGTGAAATCATCAATGAACAACTTGGGGGTGGTGGCCCTCAAGGGGCTTTCGGAGCGCGTGTTTGGGATGACTCTGTTGGCCTGGTTACAAGGATAGGTGACAATTTCCCTACAAGTATACAAGAGAAGCTGGAGGGAATCCAAGTAAATCTGGAAGGTGTAAAACAGTATGTAGGGGTGCCGACTTTGCAGAGCTCGATGTTCTACGACGAGAATGACTATGTAAATTATACTACAGAGGAACGAAAAGCAATGCTTGCTCGTTTCAGGGAAAATCTCAGTCAACTGCTTGCCAATGACATTGAGTTGCCTACGTCCTATAAAAATCCCAAAGTAATACATCTGGTCACAGAATTTGTTGATGAAAATATGATGCTCCAAGCACTGGAAATGAAGAAGAAAGGATCAATCCTTTCTTTGGAGCCTCTTGTTGATGTTCATCAATGGACGAACCGGGATCCGATGATTGAATTCATGCCAAGTGTGGAGTGCATTTCCCCGGATTGGCCTACCGCATGTGGGTTCTCAGGAGAAACAGATCCATTACGTGTCATGAAATGGTGGACCAAAAAGGGAGTGAAATGTGTGACACTCCGTGATGGAAGAAGAGGGTCATATGGATGGGACGCTTTCCATGATAGAATATATCACATTCCCATAATCGAAGTTCCGCGCATAGACCCTACTGGATGTGGAAATAGCTATGCAGGAGGTACTGCTGTTGGCTGGGAGAAGTTCAAGGATGTCAAGATAGCAGCGGCCATGGGAACGGTATCGGCTACGTTTATGATACAAGTTCCTGGTATTGCCTTTTGGAAGGAAGACATGAAGATGCAGGCAAATTTGTATCTTGAGCGACTGATGGATTCAATCCAGGAATTATGATGATCACATTTGATTCTGTTACGAAGGAATATTCGAAGAAGGTCGTGATCTCCCCCTTTTCATATACGTTGGAAGAAGGGCGAAGCATGGCTATCCTTGGTCCAAATGGGGCGGGAAAAACTACCTTGATCCGTATGGCTTTAGGAGTTATCCCGCCAACTTATGGATCCGTGAGAATTTGGGACCAGGTAATCAGCAACTCATCATTTGCCTTGAAACGCAAAATTGGGGTAGTCCTTGAAGAACAGAATTTTATGCTAGATGTTTCTGCCACAGAATATCTTCGTTTTTTTGCTGAATTATATGAAGTGAAAAATCCTGAAGATAGAATTGCTTCCCTATTGGAGTTTATGGAATTAGGGGAAGCCGCATCCAGGAAAATTAGGGCATATTCAACAGGAATGAAGAGAAAGCTGAACATAATTCAGGCAATTTTACATAATCCATGCATCTTGATTGTCGATGAACTCTTTTCTGGTTTGGATCCTATTGGCATAACGTTAACCATGCAGTTGTTACGTAAGATGAAGCAGAATGGTACTACGCTGATTCTTTCGTCGCATATCCTCAGTGACCTTGATGAATTAGTTGATGATCTGCTTATCCTTGATCGCGGGATGGTGAAAGCAGTAGGGAAAAAGGATGAGTTATACACCTCTTTCGAAATTGATAGAATCTGCAGGGCACAAATCGTAGATACTCATGTTCCTTTGTTTGAAAAGGTGCTAATGGAGCTTTCCGTTGGGGATATTCAAGTTAAGAGCGATAATTCAATAGAGTTTGTTGTTCCTCAGAGTATTCCTGACTTTAAGGAACGTTTGGCTGGCAAGATTATGAATAATAAAATTTTAGTTATCTCTCTTTCTTATTTTGATCCAAGGATTCAGCAGTTGTACTCCCAAGTAATGGATTACAAAGAGGTAGGTGATCATGCAGTCTGAAGAAAGGTGGAAATCAATTAAGGTTCTTGCAAAACATTTTTTAAAAACCCATTTGAATCGAATTGACATCTGGATTCTTGCCTCTGCGTGTTTGCTAGTTTTCTCCATTTATGCATTGAATACGATTCGTACAATCCATAAGGACATGTTTATTATCTCTGATGGCATATATATAATGCCTACATTTCTGATTACCTGTTTGTTGTCTATGTTCATTTCTCTGCTTTCTATTATGAAAGTTTCCAAAGATTTTGACAGCAGAATTTACGAAACATATCTTTATGGACCTGTGGATGACCTTTGTTATCTTACCAGCGTGGTAATCACATATACCCTGATAAATTTTGGCATTACATTTGTTCTCCCTTTGGTTTGGTTGTTTTTATTATATTTCCTTACTGGCATACCTGTAACAGGCATAGCAATCATGGAGTTGCTGCTAGGAATGAGTGTGGTGGAGACAATGTTTCTGCTTGGATTGGTTTTTGTTGCTAAAAGTGAGAAAGAGAGAAATTCACTATGGATAGTATTAATCCTTCAGTTTTTTCTCATCGGAATAATTTTTGCCCATATGGTAGTCAGTACATATCTCATTCCCCTCAAGCGAACTGATATAGATGTTTTTAAATTTTTCCGTGATGTCTTTAGTTTTTTGTTTACATCGTCACGTTACATTTCACCCTATACGAGTATGTTTTTGATCCAAGCAACAGGGCAAAGTGGCTCGAGAATGGGTCTTTCTTTCTTGGGAATCCTTATGATTGTGGACATAGTCCTTTTCATCCTTGCAAGGAAGCTGTTGTCGAGGAAATTGGTATGAAGAAAATATATATCATATGCTATATCGGTCTCATTCTTTTAGCATCTCTCTTTGGCGAAGAGACTGAATATGATCATGTTTATGCATTAAACTATTACAATGGGGTGTCGTACAATAGTACAATAATACCTCCGCATACAAAACAAATGTACTTGCTTGCTGATTCGATGAATGCATTGGTGTTTCGTGAAACCAGCTTATATTATTGGTCTCTGACCAGCGAATTCAAAGCAGACTGGGCAACAAGAAATTCTGTTGTTTCAGGCGTGCTTGCTGTCAAGGATAGCAAAGGGATTGTCCAGCGAATTGATGGCCAGCCTTACGTCATCCAGTATGACATGAGAGATATGGCAAACACGATTGGTATTTATTGGGGCTCCAACGCTTTCAGTCAATATGAGTATTTCACCAGAATGCAGCAAGCATACAACAATGCTGTACATGAATACAATCTGGCGTTACAAACTTATAACAATAAAGTAAATGCATTGCTTCAGCAGAGTATGGAATTTGGATTGAGCGAAGAACAGCTTACAGCATTTCCCGAAGTTCCTGAACCCCCTGCGAATTTCAGCTTGGTATCAACAGAGATCAACCTTGGATATCCCATTCAAGTTCCTGAAGGCAAGTATGAAATGTGGTTTGAAGATATTGACCAGGAGCAGATTAGAGATTCCAAGAAAAGCTTGGTAGCGTTTTCTGCTACTACCGAATCAGGGGGCTATAAAGTTTTTGAGGAGAACCGATGGACGGTTCCTGTTGACTTTCCAGACTCAAGGAAAACCTTATTTACTCATCAGGCAAGTACCTTGTATTTTCAGCCTTACCGATACAAACAGTTTGAGAAATATGCATATGAGACATTGGTGAATCCCCAGCGGACAACTGTCAAAGACCAAATGCATATTTGGATTCCCCTAGCCAAAGAGTTAGAAAAGAAAAAGCTTTCCATTTTAAATCATGAAATCACAATATCTGGATACAAGGTTATACAGACGGCAGGAAGCAAGCTTGGATATACAATACTGCCATTGCCAGAGGGAGATCCTGATATATCGTTTACAGGGATGAAATTGGATTTCCAAGCGTTGAGCGATGTCAAGCGTTTCACGTTGGGCAATGAGAGCTCTGTGGTTATCCTGAAAGACTATCGGGGGCTCAGTGTATTAGTTAGTTTGGTTTCGTTTTTTCCTCTGTTGCTATTCCTCATCATGAAAATGAGAAGAAAAGATATACGTCACAAGTGATAAGGAGACAATATGAATTTCTCACCGATTATTTCTGGGCCAATGGCAATTTTTATGGCTGTGGCAGCGGCTTCCATGTGGGGAACTTGGTTCATATCGCTGAAGCATATGCCTGGGTATCCTATTGATGCTTTCTATGTCACTCTCTTCTCTGTCTCATTAATATTTGTTTGGAGTGTTGGCCTCCTTATTGATGGACGACTCATATTTGTCGATATCGCCCGACTATGGAACATCAATCCCTTCAAGCTGATTATTGTCTTCTTTGGAGGAATCTCCTATGTGGTTGGCATGAGCTTGAGTTTGAAGGTGATGACTTTGATAGGATTGACGCTTTCACAGCCTCTACAAGCTTCAATCAGCCTATTCATGGGAACCATCATTACAACAACAATCGGCGGCATCCCTGAAGATTTTTCCCTTACAAACCTCCTGATTTCAGTGTTATTCTTATTCAGCGCAGTGATATTCGTTGGATTAGCTGAGAACAGCAAGAGAATAGACCAAAATCTAAAAGCAATTGATACAGGACTCAGTCGAGATAGGGCTGTGATGAAGAAAGCAATCATTCTGATTGTCGTTGCATCCATATTTTCACCCGGGTATACCTTGGCATTATCCTATGGATTGGGGAGCGTTACCCAGAAAGTAGGCTTGTCTGTTCTTCCCTATATGTGCGTGCTAGTTTCTGGTGCATTTTTCGGAGCTATATTGACAAGTGGGGTCAAGCTCACCCGCAGAAGACAATGGCACCTTTTATTCCAAGCTCCGTTTCGCATTCATCGGTGGGGAATTATGTCTGGTCTTTTCCATTATGGTGGCAATATCATCCATACCTTTGCAACTGGTGTTTTAAGTTCAGCAATCAGTTGGCCTCTAGGTTTGACTGCAGGCTTGTGGACGCAGCTTTGGGGTATCAGATACGGTGAATTCAAGGGATCCTCGGCCAAAACATATATCTTCCAGATTTGTAGTTTCGCATGTTATATTCTGGGTGCATTTTTTATTGTTATGAAGTAGTACGAGGATTGTACTAATAGAAATAATTATTACGGACCAATTTAAGTGTTTATATCTAGTTTCTTTATTAAAGCATTTTAGGGAAAAATGTTATAAGCAAGAGGCATACGTTTTACATTGCGTATCGCTTGACAAGGTAAACAAGTAGGCATAGGCTTCCACTCATCGATAAAATAAAGGTAGGGCTAGGTAATTGACCCTCAAGTACGTAACTGTTTTTCATGATATTCAGGAGAAAATATTCACTGGCCGCTGGAATTATGGCATGCTGCTTCCCTCTGAATCAGAGTTATGCGAAATGTATGCGGTGAGTCGGATAACTATTCGACGCTCAATGGATGAACTCGAGAAATTGGGTTTGATTGTTCGTATTCAGGGAAAAGGAACGTTTGTAGCTGGCTCGAACCATCCTTCTGGTGCTGGAAGAGAACAACGAGGATTTAGTGAGAGCCTACGGTTGGCTGGATTCAGTGTGACCAGTGCAGTATTGGAGAAAGGGCTGATTCATGCAACTCCCAAGATTATGGAGAATCTGCGTCTTCCTCTGAAGCAAGAGCATAAAGTATGGTATTTCAAACGATTACGATTTGTTTCCAACAAACCCGTTGTTTTGATGACAGCTTATGTTCCCAAGGAAATTGGGGATATCATGAATACATTCGAGCTCAATGATACGTCGTTCTATCGGATTTATAACGAAATTACCGGGAAACGGATTGTTGAAACAATTGGCACCTTAACAGCTATCATTCCTAATAAGGAAGAATGTGATTTGTTGCAGGTAGATGAGCATTCAGCTCATATTTTTCATGAAAGCGTAACATATCTTGCTGACGGTGCTCCAATTGAGTATAGTACAGCAAT
>VSSQ01000757.1_pt1 | contig 16433 bp, 16 predicted proteins | sample 4763081 | NCBI WGS metagenome assembly VSSQ01 (sample SAMN12137344, study PRJNA551015) | bioreactor metagenome | isolation source: SDC9 anaerobic chlorinated ethene degrading culture | place: USA: Knoxville, Tennesee | collected 2015-01-01
GTAGGTGCCATCTACGGAGGATCCATCTCTGCCATCCTACTCAGGACTCCAGGCACCCCTGCAGCGGCCGCAACCGTGCTTGATGGCTACGAGTTCTCCAAGCGTGGTGAGAGCGGACGGGCAATGGGCATTTCTACCGTTTCCTCTTTCTTGGGAGGAGTGGTCAGTGTTCTCGCCCTCTGGCTCATCAGTCCCCAGCTTGCAAAGCTTGCCCTGCGCTTCAGCGCACCAGAATTCTTCCTGCTAGCTGTCTTCGGACTCTCCATCATCGCTTCGATCAGCGGCAACAGCTTGGCAAAAGGTGTTCTTTGCGGAGCTCTTGGGATCAGCCTCTCTTTCATCGGCATCGATGGAATTACCGGCTATCCCCGTTTTACGTTCAACAATATCAACTTGCTTAGCGGTATGTCCTTCATCCCGGTCATGATCGGTCTGTTCGCCATGAGCCAGGCTTTTTCCACGGTTGAAAATATCTTTACTCCTGACCAAGTGACTCAGAAAATCTCCAAAGTATGGCCCTCCAAGAAAGACTGGAAGATCATTCTCAAGACGGCTCCACTTTCTGGTGCAATCGGAACTATCATCGGTATCGTTCCTGGTGCTGGTGCTGAGATTGGTGCATTCGTCTCCTACAGCCAAGCAAAGAGAAGCAGCAAACATCCCGAACTCTTCGGTACCGGTATTCCTGAGGGAATCGCCGCACCAGAAGGGGGAAACAATGGTGTTACCGGTGGGGCTTTGATTCCCATGCTCACCATGGGTGTTCCAGGCGATGCAGTTGCAGCCATCCTCATCGGAGCTTTGACAGTGCAGGGTTTGCAACCCGGACCGCTGTTGTTCACTGAGCACACTACGCTTGTCTACTCCATATTCCTTGGCATGTTCATCGCAAACGTGACGATGCTTGTTCTCGGACTGTCCAGCCTCAAGCTCTTTGTGAAAGTGCTTTCGGTTCCCAAGGCGATTCTTACTCCCATGATTTTTGTCTTGTGTGTGGTCGGTAGCTATGCGATCAACACCAACTTCTTTGACGTTGGGGTAATGCTTTTCTTTGGTATCCTCGGATACTTCCTGCAAAAGGCAGATGTGTCTGTCTCCCCTGCTGTGCTTGGTCTTATTCTGGGCCCGATGGCAGAATCGAACTTCCGCAGGGCTCTATTGATGAGTGAAGGTTCCTACTCCATCTTCATTGCTTCTCCGATTGCTTGGGTCTTTGTCGTGCTCACGCTGGTTACGCTACTTGGTCCGGTTGTAACGGAACGGCTGAAAAAACGCAAAGTTGCCTGATCATGATTGAAGCCGCCAAATTGGCGGCTTCTTCACTAATACGACATAAGGTGGCCTCGCCACCTTATGAAGTACAAATAAACAATCTATCTGGAACGCTTACGCTGCGTGGTTGAAACTCGCCAATTTAGCGAGGAATTTGCCGATACCCTTGCCATACAGGGCACTGTAATCAAGGACAGCATAGTAGGGATTCACTTCAGTCTGCCTCTCGAGGCTCATGAAGTAGAGATGGTCGCACAGTTCGAAGAAAAGATCAGCTTTTCTCCTACCGGGAAAACTCATCTGGGCTGTCCAGCTTTCCATCATCTGGCTGAGCGGTTCGTAAATGTTGCTCATCCAAGAGTAGGTTGCCTGATCCCAGGTAATCGACATATTCAGGTTCTTACCCAAAAAGTACCGATGGCCCTCAATGTGTGCTGCAAGTTTTGTATAATCTACATCCTGGAACATGTCAGTGTTCTTGATGAGGAATTCAATGCTTTCTTTTTTCTGGATTTCGTTCTTGTCCATAATGTTCTCTCCTTTTCTTTTCTATCACTCTTTTTATACTGATATATTAGGGGGAATAGGCCTTCTTAATCAAGCAATCTCATCGGATTTTATTTGCATTGTTCCGCCCTGTTTTTGGATATTTCCGTCCTCTCTTTGCTATCATATAAGGGTTTGTATATTCCTTCATCAGTTTTGTCTCGCACATAGAAAAAGACCCACCTCTTCGAAAAGAGATGGGTATTCCTGCAAGCTCTCAATTGGTTAGTAAGCTACTTTCTGGTAGTTCAGTTCGACCTGTACCCAATCAAGTGCCTTCCAGAATGCTTTGATGTAATCGGCACGCAGGTTCTTGTACTTTAGATAGTAGGCATGCTCCCATACATCAATGCCAAGAATCGGGATACCACCAGACTTCTCCATCAGAGGGGTGTCCTGATTCGGAGTATTCACTACTTTCAGGCCACCGTCCTTGAATGCAACCAGGAAAGCCCACCCAGAACCGAAACGGCCGGCTGCCTGTTTGGCAAGTTCTTCCTGCAAGCCTTCCAAGCTCTTGTACTGCTGCTCGATCTGATTGAGCAGTGCACCGGTTGGTGCAGAAGCAGGATTTGGGGAGAGTGTTGAGAAATATAGGTTATGGTTGGCATAACCTCCCCCATTGTTCCTGATGGTTGTTCTCAGCCCATCTTCTTTGATGGCATCCAGATTGGAAAGAATCTCTTCAATGCTCTTGCCTGTAAGTGAGCTGTCTTTCTCAACAGCGGCATTGAGATTATTTGTATAAGCTGCATGGTGTTTGGTGTAGTGCGTCTCCATGGTAAGCTGGTCAATATGTGGTTCCAGGTCTGCAAAACCGTAGGGAAGCGAATACTGTGTAAACATCTCTGTACCTCCTCAGGTAAATGTGTTTATTTCCTAGTTATTAACTAGGTAATAGGAAGTATACTCAGTTTTATCCCATTAGGCAAGTCTTCATATAATGGAATACGACAAAATAGCACCCAACACTATTACTCAAGCTTCTTTTCCAGCCATCTTTACCTTTTTTTCGATTTACGGTAAGGTTTCAACGTTTTCAAAGCCTAAGGGCTGAAGATGCGCCAATAGCTCAGTTGGATAGAGCAACTGCCTTCTAAGCAGTAGGTCAGAGGTTCGAGACCTCTTTGGCGTAATATAAACAAAATACTACAGAGTAATAAGATACTGGCAAATCAGCTGGTATCTTTTCTTTTACTTAGTCAACAAGTCACCCTTGACTTACATCAAATTCTACATCAAAACTAGAGACCATGAGACATGAATACACTCTTTTCAAGCGCTACAAGGATGCCAAGAACAAGAAAGGCGTTGTTTGGTTCTTCTATTATTACGATGATGATGGAACGAGGAAACCTAAATCCACTGGCAAATCACTGAAGCATGAAGCTGTTGCCGTAGTGGAAAAGTTCCTAGCTCAGAATGACAGCAAAGACAGAACATTGAATGAGTATGCCAAGACATTCTTTGTATGGGATGAATGTTTGTATATCAAATGTCAGCTGGCTAAGGGAAAGAGGTTTTCCAAGACCAATGCTACATTGAGAAGGAATCATTTGGACAACTACATCCTACCCCAATTCGGAAAGCGCAATCTTTCTTCATTGAATCGTGTGGAGATTGAAAACTGGCTGGTAGCATTGAAGAGTAAGAACACAGGAGAAGCTTTGTCCAACCAGACCAAGAATCATATTCTCTATGCTTTTCGTACCATTCTCAGAGAAGCGGAGCGAGAAGGTATTATTCCTTACAATTGTCTTTCGATTGTTGAGTCTCTAGCGGTTCAGCCGAAGACCAGAGATGTATTTTCCCAAGCAGAGCTACAGAAGCTGTTTCCGAGCGACCTCGAAGCACTGACGAAGATTTGGAGAGAGGAAGAGTATGCTTATTACTTTTTCATCCTGGCAACAACTGGTATGAGAAGAGGCGAAGCCAGAGCTTTGAAGTGGAAGCATGTAATCGAGGACAAGAAGCGAAATGGTTTATTGATTGAAGAATCCATCAAGAACGATGATTCCACTGGGAGCACCAAGACAGGGAAAAGCAGAGTTGTGGTATTGAGCCAGAGAGCAGAGGAGATTCTGGAACATTGGAAAGCGAGTACGCCTTTCCATGATCCAGAAGATTTGATTTTCTATGGTAGCAATGGCAGCAGACCAATCATGGGAAAAACGCTGCAGAACAGATTCCAGAAAGCCTTGGAGATAGCAGAGATAAAAACCGAAGGCAGGAATCTGGTAATCCACAGTTTCAGACATACCTACAATACCCTTCTGAAGAATGTACTTCCCTTGGATATTCTACAGGAGACTACAGGCCACAGTTCAGAGAGCATGACTGAAAGATATAACCACCCTTCTTTGAAGGATAGTTATCGGAGGATTCTTGAGCACGAGGATGCATTTGATGGGCTTTTCTGATTCACACAACCATTAGCCATACTTTCCGCTACACTCGGTGATTTTGGTAAGCAAGCTCACTCAAAATATTCATAGCTACAGAAGAGAAGAATTCAGAGAATTTTCCTAACAGAGCCTTGGTTATTGAGCCAAGGTTTTGTCTTTATTAGGAGGACTGCGAAGAGTCCTGATTAAGCCTAAACGGCCAGATATGGAGTAATAGATAAACCAGAGAGCTCCATATCTTTAAAAATACAATTGCTTTTAATCATCAGTAGATTTTGTGGTATAGAAAAACACACAGAAATCCAGACATTGAAAATGAATTGGAACAACTTACACTTGGACTTGAAGGAACAGAAGAAGGATTATCAGAACCTCCTGATAATATCGAGCAAGCAAGAAACCTTGACAATGAACAACGTGAAACGTTTACAGACATTGGAAACAGACATACAGATATTGAAGACACTTCCACAGAAATTTGAAACTCAATACAGCAAATTAAACAACTCATTAAAACAGAGCGAGAAAGAATTGAGAACGCAGAAAATCAAAACTGACATACTCACCGTTCGTGATACTGAGCATATCAGTAATTAGTTTTATAATAGTGATTGTGAATTAAACTATTTATTTTTAGTAACTATTTGTAAAGCACCAACAGGAATTAATTCATTTTTGGGTTCACCACCTATAACGTACCAACAACTTGCCATTTTATCCTTAATATACCCAACGGAAAAATGAAATCTTCTTGTCGCATCACTTTTTAAACAAACCACATCACCAACTTCAATTTCTTGTTCCATAAAATACTCCTTTTATTACAAGCCGGCGGGCTTATAAGTTTCTCTTCTAATTGGAGTAGGCGGCACATATTTTTCTAATAATGATAATCGCAAATCTGTATGTTGTGGTTCTCCATTTTTAATATAACAACATTTTGCATATCCCTTCTCAACATAAGCTACTGTGAATCTTACTGACGCATCACTCTTTAAAACAACAACGTCACCTTCTTTAATTTCGTCCATACAATGCTCCTTTACTATAAATCATACCATACGCTATATTATATTGGTATGTTTTTTTTATTAGTTTTGAAGTCAAACACAATCATAGAATTGTTGGAAAAATCCATAGAATCCACTGCCAAAAATACTCAAATTCCCGACCCAATTATAACTAGGTCTCGTCCTCTTCCTGTTCGCTATCATCTTCGGGCTTATTGAGCTCCTCGACATTCAAAGTCTCACCCTTCCAATGGTACTCGATTTTCAGGAGGTCGAAGATCAGCCTTTGTGCCTTGGTGGGCACTGTCCACAGGTCCTTATAGGTACCAGTGAAGTGAATCCTTGAATAGGTGGAAACCTTGTTCAGCATGTCCTTGGAGTCCCAGTACTTCCTATCCCTCGGCTTGATGGCCGAGACCTTGCCTCTCAGATCGTTGAGCAGGATGAGGGTGATGAAGTTGACGAACAGTCTGCCCTTCATGGTTTTCTCACCATGAACGTTGAGCCTATTGCAGTCCAGCAGGTTCTTCATGTCGTCGAAGTGGAACTCGATATCGCACCTTCGGTTGTAGTGCTCCAAGGCCTTGGATGCATCTTTTTCCGCATTGGTGAGGATGATCCAGAACCCGCTGTAGCCGTTGATGTAGGAAGTGACGGCCTGTTCGTTCAGGCTGACCTTTCTTCCCCGCTTGGGCGTCTCCTTGACGGTGAAGTACGTCTCGTACAGGCCTTTGTTCCTTTCGACGATATTCCCGCTTGCAAGCTCCTCTTCGCACTTTCGCAGCCTGAGCATCAGCGATGCGATGTCCTGCTCCTTCCTGACGGGGTCGAAGTAGACATGCCGCCAGGTCCTGCCGTAGGACTCGGTCTTGTAGTCAGTAATACCATAGATATAAGACTTGTCATCCTCTGGGTTCCTGATGATGTTAGCCGGTCTTCTGATGGAGTCCCTGACCTTGTCGATCAATTCCTTCTGCCACTTGAGGCTGGATGGTACGGGGATGGTGAACTTCTGTCCCTTTCCTGCAATATTTCTGAGATTGGCTTCACTGTAGAAGCCTCTGTCGCCGACCAGGTTGATGTCCTTCACATCGAGCTTTTCCAAGCTGCCCAGCACATGGTCGAGCACGATGGAGTCCGCCATGCTGCCGGGCAGTTCCGAGTACCAGAGTGGGACGTTCGACGAGTGGGAACTGAGCAGTCCGAGATTGATCTGCCTCAGGTTCTCGTGGTCGCGGTTGTACCCCCGTTCCACATATGTATTGGTTTTACCATATGAGGATATGCTGGTGATATCGAACAGCAGTGCCTTTTTCTTCGCCTGTTTGTTGATCCAAAGCTTGAAGAAGGTGTTGCGCCTGTCGTCGGACAGGGAGGCGAGCAGCTCGCTGATGCGCTGCGAACAAAGGGCGCTGCCGTTGAAACCCCGGTCGTTCAGCCAGTCCTCGGCTCTGCTGAGGGCCTTGCCCTCGCAGACGCTGTACCTGGCAAGCTGGAGGATGGCATCGGCGTCATCGGATCCGAAGGCTTCCTTCAGAACTGGTTTGATGCCGGTATCCTTGATCACCTTGTCCATGATGAGGTTCTGTCCCATCAGCGTGGTTTTTGAGACAAGCGGATTCTCGGCCTTGACGGCTTCCTTCCTTGCCAGATAGTACTCGTTGTATATCGCATCGCCGTCCGGACCGAGGCGGCCGATGCACTTGCGCTTGTGTTCGCCGCGCTTCTTCTCGCTGTTCCAGAAGGCTTGGTCCTCGTAGAGGTAGGTGACACCGTTTTTCTTGTTGGTGACACGGATGATCTTCGGCGGTTTCTCGTTGGCATCTATCATAGATACAATTATACCTATGTTTTATGCTTTTGTCACGTACTTTCTGCCAATATTTGCAACTATTTAAAAGAATTACTGAATTCCTAGATATAATTTGGACGGGAATTTGAGAAAAATAACCAATTGGATACAACTTTACCATTTACAAGCAATTTTATTGTTTTTATTCCATTGTATTATATATTCTTAACATTCTTAACTATCTCCTGAAGAAATTGAAACTAGATAGCAAATTACTTAAATATCTGCCATTATCTCTATTACATACAAATATAGAGAAAAAGTTATCGATGAAAGTCATACTATAAATAATATTTATGATGAAGTTCTGGAAATAATTGAATGGGCATTAAGTACTTCAAAAACTGATTATCATGTCTCTGGAGACAGTACTGAAATGGTGATTAGGAATCCTTTTTATTACTAGAATTCGAGATATCTCCCTGAACACTCCTACACCAATTCTACATCAAATTTCCTAATACTCTCTAATATTGATGTATAAACGCTGATAGTTCCTGATAAAGCTACCTGTTCTTTTCTGCTTGTAATTCTATATATTTTAATCTTTTGTGATAGTTTCTGATAAAGGTTGATAAACCTCATTTGGCGCCTTCTAAGCAGTAGGTCAGAGGTTCGAGACCTCTTTGGCGTAAAGATACGATGGGTTGTTGCTTCAGGCAGCAACCTTTTTTTGTATGCTTCTCTCTCCCTTGACGTATGACACACGCTGCCCTACTCTTAGTACATGAACAAAACGTGGGAATTCTCGTGTTTCGTGCCACGTTCGCCTCATTTTTGCGATGCTTTTCTTAGAAAATGGAAGAACTTCGCAAAGCATCCTGTTTTTGCGTAAGGAGGCTTGGATCATGCTACCTTTTGACCTTCGTGTACAGACTAACCACCAGTTTGATTACTGCCGAGTATATGATACTCCCAAAGAAGCAAAGCTCTTGCGCTTCAGCCGTTTGATCTGGTTTGGATATGATGAAGAAGGTCCTGCAGTATATAGGGAAGATCCGAAAACAGCCGAAGTGGTACGCATCGATTTCCAGCAATAGGATGAAATGTCGGGTGGGTAAGGGAATCTCTATCCAACCTAGATTTTTTACCGCTTTTTTCTCATGGAGAGTTATATCTAGATACTCGCTAATTTTATGATTTATAAATAGTTATTTAAGGTAATACGATTGTGGTTGTTTTTAGGGCAAACTGCTTGACAGATACCGATAAATATTCGATATTCGCAGTGAATCGTGAAGGCTCCCGCAGTACATTTTCGGGAAATTCTGTGCCTGAAACGAGTGGAGGGAATGGAAAAGATTGAAAGGTGTTGAAGTGAATGTTCAGCGGGTCTCCCGCTCCTATGGCGATTTCAAGGCACTCGATGACGTGAGTGTCACGATCAAGAAAGGTGAGTTCTTCTCACTCTTGGGCCCCTCTGGTTGTGGAAAGACCACCCTGTTGAGGATCATTGCCGGATTCGATTTCCCGGATTCTGGAAGCGTGGAGTTTGACAGCAAAGATATTCTTCCCTTACCTCCGGACAAACGACAATCCAACACAGTCTTCCAGACCTACGCCCTTTTTCCCCACCTCACCGTCTATGAAAACATTGCATTCCCCCTGCGACTCAGACATGTGGACAAAGAGACCATCGAAAAGAAGGTCCTTGAATATGTGCGTCTTGTCCAGTTGGAAGATCATGTATATAAGAAGCCATCCATGCTCAGCGGTGGCCAGAAACAGCGTGTGGCAATTGCCCGGGCTCTGATCAACGAGCCGAGCGTACTCTTGCTCGATGAACCGCTCTCTGCCCTTGACGCAAAACTGAGACAGAACCTCTTGATCGAACTTGACCAGATCCATGACAAGGTCGGCATCACCTTTATCTATGTCACCCACGACCAGAGCGAAGCCTTGTCCGTCTCTGACCGCATCGCGGTCATGAACAAAGGAAAAGTACTGCAAATCGGCACTCCCTATGAAATTTATGAGGCCCCATCAACTCGCTTTGTCGCACAGTTCATCGGCGAAACAAACAGCTTTCCTTGCACCATACTCTCCTGTGAGCCCTATGAAGGTGAGTATCTGATGCGAGTCGAAGTACCTGCTCTCCATGGGGAAATATCAGTTACTGACTATGAGATGCAGAGCGTTGGAACACAAATGGACTTCACGGTGCGTCCTGAAAAAGTGAGAATCTCATCCAACCCACCCAGATCCACGGTAAAGGAGCTCAATACATTCAAGGGTATTGTTGAGGAGCCCGTCTACTCTGGATTCCAGTCTAAGTTCTACATCAAGTTGGACAATGAGAGCGCAACCGTGGTTAAGGTTTTCAAGCAACACACGGCGTTCCTTGAAGATGGACCAGACATTGAGTGGAAGGATACCGTCTATGTCAGCTGGACTGCCTCTGACGGATACTTGGTGAAGGATACAGCTCGATGAAGAAGATTCTCAAACCTAGGGAGCGAGAACAACTCTTGGGAACGATTTACGGCGGACCCATGGGCCTGTGGTTCACGCTCTTCTTCACCGTACCCTTGGGTATCATCATTCTCTACAGCTTCATGAAACGCGGCCTGTACGGCGGCGTTGAATGGGAGTTTACCCTCGATGCATATCGGCAGATGTTCAACCCGAGCTTCGCCATGGTCGTGGTAAGAACACTGTGGATCAGTGTGCTCTCCACCTTCCTCTGCATCCTGATTGCAATCCCTTGCGGTTATGCCATGGCAAAGAGCAAAAACCAGACGTTCTTGCTCTTCCTTATCATCATCCCCTTCTGGACCAACTCGCTGATCCGCATCTATGCTTGGATATCGATACTCTCCACTGAAGGCTTCATCAATTCGTTGCTGATACGTATCGGTCTGATCGATTCTGGGCTGAAGCTCATTTACAACAACGGGGCTGTGGTTTTGGTACTCATTTACATGTACCTTCCGTTTGCAATTCTTCCCCTGTTCACCACCATCGACAAATTCGATTTCTCCCTTCTCGATGCTGCACGAGACCTCGGAGCAACCAAGCTTGGAGCAATTGTGAAAGTGATGTTCCCCAATATCCGCAGTGGATTGAGCACTGCCTTCATCTTCACTTTCATCCCAATTTTTGGTGCCTACACCGTTCCTTTGCTCGTTGGCGGCAAGGATTCGACCATGATCGGCAACATCATTGTTGACCAGGTTTCGAAGACGAGAAACTGGCCATTGGCTTCTGCATTCTCCATGATCTTGACCCTCATCTCACTGGTGGGAGTCTTCTGGATGCTCTACAACGGCAAACGGGAACAAATGCAGAAGGGGGGGAAGAAAACCACCCAGCAGGCGCTTGAGCACAACATCAAGGTGCACCACAGTTTGCGAGGTACCAAATGAACTATCACAAGTACTCAAGCAAATCTGGTTTCTCTTTCTCCTATGTCATGCTCGCCCTCGTCATAGTATTTCTGTTCATTCCCCTTTTTGTTGTGGTGTTCTTCTCCTTCAACAGTGCCAAGGGGATGCAGTGGGACCATGCCTCGTTGATCTGGTACCAACGGCTCATTTTTGAGAGTCCTTCCTTGTGGTCGGCCTTCCGAAACAGCCTGATCATCGCCCTTACCAGCTCTATCACGGCAACTGCCTTGGGTTCCCTTGCAGCCATCGGCATCAAGTGGTACAGGTTCCACGGCAGGAGCTACATTACGACGGTAAGTTACCTGCCGATGGTCCTGCCCGAGGTAATCATCGGTATCTCGATGTTGATCTTCTTCTCAGCGGTCAAGGTACGGCTGGGTATGTTCACCATCTTTGCTGCACATACCACGTTCAACCTGCCCTTCGTTTTCATGATGGTTACCGCCCGACTGGATGAGTTCGACTACTCCACCGTCGAAGCCGCCCGGGACCTGGGGGCCAATGAACGACAGACCTTAACGAAAGTGATTATACCAACCATCATACCGGCAGTGCTTTCTGGATTCTTGATGTGTATCACCATGTCTTTGGAAGACTTTGTCATTACGTTCTTTGTCTCCGGACCTGGTTCAGGCACCCTTCCGTTGTACGTATACTCGATGATTCGCTACGGCGTCTCACCGGTGATCAATGCTCTCTCGTTCATCATGATCCTTGGGACCATGATCATTGCGTTCATCTTCAGGAAGTTTCTCAAGACAGTCGCTGCAAACGGCTAGGAGGCACCACTACTGGCTGGAGGTGCGTCGTGAAGAGGTTTGTCAAGTTTTTTTTGGTATTACACACCTGACAACCTGATCGCCAAGTTTGAGGAAGCGACGAGCATCGACGTAATCATACACAACATCTCCTCAAACGAGGAGATGTTTGCCAAGGTTATGGCTGGCGGCAACAAGGCCTGTTCGCTGCGTTTCTATTGTTTTACGAAGAATGGAACATATTTTCCCTTGCACAACGTGGTGATGGGCAGATACATCGTACCCATTCTCGTATCGAATCGTCGGACACGACTTCCACTCTGGTGTGTAGTTCGGTCAGGACTGTGTTCGCCTTCATAAACTCCCACTTTGTTGGCAACCTCGATCTCCATGAAATTCTCAGTGATCAACTGTAGCATGCAAAGCAACAGATTCTCTTCAGTAGTAAAAGGCAGTAGCAATATGTTCAGCTCTTTGGAAACCTTTGAGTCGGTGATGGGATGTTGCGCCTCCTAGTGTTATTTGATTACTAATTATGATTGATCTTCTCATGAGCAATATTAATCTACTGTAAATTGCGAACTTAAGTATACGTGATCATTATTATAAAGTATTATATTATAAAGAAAGAGAAAGGAGTTTATCATGACTTATGAGATTACCTATCAATTTCCAAATGAAATCATGTATCAAAAGGAAGGTCCTTTTGTCTCACTCTATCAACCAACCCACAGGCATTTTCCGGGAAACAAGCAAGACCCTATCGTCTTCAAGAATCTACTCCGTGAGCTTGAGCAATCATTAAGCAAGAAATATGACGAGAAATTGATCGAGTCAATCATGAAACCGTTTCATGAACTCGAAGAGGACACAAATTTCTGGAACACCACGGCGGAGGGTATGGCTGTATTGGCAAGCCGGAACAAGTGCATAGTCTACAATCTCCAAAATCCTATAAAGGAATTTGCCACTGTAGCCGAAAGTCTCCACATAAAACCATTGATCAAGGCTTTCCAATCTCTGGAAAGATATCATTTATTGGGGTTTAACCGTACCAGTTTCACTCTTTATCAAGGTAATAGATATGGGTTTTCTGAAATTATATTGCCTCCAGATACACCAAAGACACTGGAGGAGGTCTTGGGGACACAACTGACTGATTCATACCTATCCCATGCATCCTATGGTGGTGCGGGGAGCAATCCCATGTACCATGGGCATGGGGATGCCAAACAGGAAATAGATAACGACACTGAGAAATTCTTCAGGTATGTGGATCGGTTTGTATTGGAAAACTTTTCAAAACCTTATAAATTGCCACTGATTTTGGTCTCGTTGAAAGAATATCATTCGCAATTTAAGCATGTGAGCAACAATCCATATGTAATTGAAGAGGGCATACATATTGCGTTTGATTCCTTGAAAAATGACGAGCTTACCCGTAAGGCATTGGAAATAATCAAACCTATCATTAGAGAAAAAATGGTCAATGTGGTTGAGTCCTATAACAAGGCAGTGTCCGAATCATTGGGTTCCTCAGACCTAGCGGAAATTGCCAAAGCTGCATTCAACAGCAGGATTGAAACGCTAATGATTGAAGATCATAAGATTGTACCTGGAAAAATCGATTACCAAACAGGTGAATTGGAATTTGGTTCAATCGACGATCCCGATTGTGGGGATATTCTGGAAGATATTGCTGAATTGACGTTGATGCGTAAAGGTGATGTATTGATTCTACCCAAAGAAGAGATGCCCAATACCACTGGCGTTTCAGCCATGTATAGATTTTAATCATCCAGTCACAACCGGTTCTCCAGTATCAGAGTTAAGAACGTTTCCTCAGATGTATCATAGATGGCGGTTTATTGCCGTTTCTTTGCATTGTAAGGTTGTGAGAATCAGATAGAGCAACCAAACGCAAACGGTTTTCTGCTAATGATGTCACACGTGCTCAAAGATAATATCGTATTATTTATCAAATTTCTGATATTTCTACAGTTTCATCCTTTTTTTGTTAACTATCGTTTAGGAAATTTAGACACCAAGCAAACATCAGCGGTCTGCTAGAAACTGCAAATCTAGCGTTCTGATGCGTTGAATTGGGTATTCTGATGTAAGCAAGTCTTTTTCTCTGAAGAAGGAGGCATGATGTACATCGACAATATGGTCATCCCAGTCACAGCCAAGAACACAGAGAATGCCCATACCTTCATCAATTTTTTGCACGATCCGAAAAACTATGCACTTTTTCTGGATGCCTTCGGATTCCCTCCCACCACCAACACAGGTGCAGCACAGTACATGAAGAACACGGATTTCTTCTTCAGTGTGGACGATCTATCGCATTCCGACAATATTCTGGATCTTGGTCCTGAACTGGAAATCTACAACCAACTTTGGCAAACCATGCGATATGAACACTAATTAGTGTATAAATATGCATTTTTTTTACAAACTGTTATCATTTGCTCTTGCAACCCGTTTTTTCAACAGGTATTCTGAATCAACATGCATTTGTTGGGGGGGACGATTTTATGAGCACCTATCAGGTACTAACTGCACTTGCCTTTGCGCTTTATCTTGGCCTTATGCTGGCCATCGGGTTTTTCACGTTTCGCAAGACCAAGTCAACCAATGACTACTTCCTTGGAGGAAGATCCATCGGCCCTTGGTTTACTGCTCTTAGTGCAGAAGCCTCAGACATGTCTGGTTGGCTCTTGATGGGACTTCCCGGCCTTGCGTACTTCACCGGCTTGCAGGAAGCCTTCTGGACAGCGGTGGGACTGCTGGTCGGAACGTATCTCAACTGGCTGTTGGTTGCCAAGAGGATGCGCAAATACACCATCCATGCAAAAGACTCCATCACTATTCCTGAATTTTTGACCAATCGTTTCCATGACAAATCGAAGGTGCTGCAGACCATCAGCTCGCTCATCATCCTGGTCTTCTTTGTTGTCTATACAGCAAGTGGCTTCCTTGCCAGTGCCAAACTTTTTACTGCAGTCTTTGGAATGAATTACTACGCAGCCCTCATCTTGGGTGTGGTCGTCATTCTTGGCTACACCCTGCTTGGTGGGTATCTTGCCGTTGTTGCAACGGACTTTTTGCAGGGCAGCCTGATGTTTGTCGCAATCGTTGCCACCGGTCTGATTGCCCTCTTTGCTATCGGTGGTCCTGCCCACACGTTCACCGAGCTTGCAAACTTTGGTGAGCACTTCATCAATCCCTTCATCACTCCCCCTGGAACCACCTACGGGTTTTTGCAGATACTCAGTGCCCTCGCTTGGGGACTTGGCTACTTCGGCATGCCCCATATCCTCGTTCGCTTCATGTCCATTCGCAGCAATTCTGAGGTGAAGACCAGCCGCCGTATTGCGATGGTCTGGGTAACCATAGCCATGGCAGCCGCACTCTTGGTTGGTGTCGTGGGAAAAATCTTCCTGCTTCCTCTTGAGTATGCCTCACAAAGTGCTGCTGAAGCAGTTTTCATTGCCAGCATGCAGAAGATATTCCCGACATTCATTGCCGGCTTCTTCCTCTGTGCCATCCTTGCAGCCAGCATGAGTACCGCCGACAGCCAGTTGCTCGTCGCTTCCTCTGCATTCAGCAAGGACGTCTACAAAGCCATTCTGCGCAAGGATGCCTCAGACAAGGAAACCCTGCTGGTCAGCCGCATCACCGTCGTGGTGATCACCATCATCGCCATTTTCCTTGCCATGGATCCAAACTCATCCATCTTTGATGTTGTGTCCTATGCATGGGCAGGATTCGGAGCAACGTTTGGACCGGTTATCCTCGCCTCTCTCTTCTGGAGAAAGGCCACCAGAAACGGTGCTGTAGCGGCTATGGTCGGCGGTTTCTTGACTGTCATCATCTGGAAACAGCTTTCCGGTGGACTCTTTGATGTTTATGAATTGCTTCCCGGCTTCATCATTGCTTCCATCCTCATGATTGTTTTCAGCCTTCTGGAAAAGGAACCGGACCCAGTGATGCTTGCAGATTTCGATGCCTATACGGCCATCGAAGACTAAAAGGTAAGCCGGGGTTCTCCCCGGCTTTTTTTGACTTTTTTCCCAATACTGTTGAAAAGCAGTTGACGGACTGCAATGAGAAAACTATACTGCTTTAAAATCCAGCCTTTAGGTAGGATATTTTCTTGGAGGAGGCACACCATGATGCAGATGCAAAACAGCACTGATTCTTGTGATCCTATGATGTGCCACAACGCACTCGCCTAAGATTTCCTCCAAGGTATTTTCCATGAAACAAGCAAAACATCCCCGCTGTGGTTCGGTAACCGACCATATGCGATGCACCTGGTCATATTCCCTACCCACACAGGCTTTCGTCTGTGCACTCTTCCTACCAGGAGCATCCTATGTCCACCATCAATCAGACCAGACATTTTGAGACCCTCGCCCTGCATGCAGGACAGGAAATTGCAGATCCCACCACCGGTGCACGAGCGGTTCCCATCTACCAGAGCACCAGCTATGTCTTCGATTCCTGCGCCCAAGCAGAAGCTCGCTTCAACCTTTCAGAGCCGGGCAATATCTACAGCCGCCTTTCAAACCCCACCCAAGATGTTTTTGAAGCGCGTATTGCCGCCCTTGAAGGGGGAATTGGAGCATTGGCAACTGCAAGCGGATCGGCAGCAATCACCCTGACCATTCTCAATCTGGCCAAGCATGGCGAGCACATCGTAAGTGCCCAGACCATCTACGGGGGTACGTACAACCTCTTTGCCAACACACTCACCGAGTGGGGCATCACCACCACATTCGTTGATGTTTCCGATCTTGCACAGGTAAGGAAGGCCATCAAGGCTGAGACCAAGGCTCTCTTCGTCGAGACGATCGGCAATCCTAACGCCACTTTGTGCGACTTGGAACAGCTTGCCCAGATTGCCCACGAACACAAAATCCCGTTGGTTGTAGACAATACCTTCGCAACTCCTTACTTAGTTCGCCCTATTGAGTACGGAGCAGATATCGTAGTGCACTCTGCAACCAAGTTTATAGGAGGCCATGGAACCGCCCTTGGAGGGGTGATCATCGACAGCGGCAACTTCTCTTGGGAAGAAAGCGGCAAATTCCCCTCCATCACCGAGCCCAATCCCAGCTACCATGGGCTGAGTTTCAGCAAGGCAGTGGGAAAAGCTGCCTGGATAGCAAAAGCACGAGCTGTCTTGCTGCGTGATA
>VSSQ01000760.1_pt1 | contig 16415 bp, 16 predicted proteins | sample 4763081 | NCBI WGS metagenome assembly VSSQ01 (sample SAMN12137344, study PRJNA551015) | bioreactor metagenome | isolation source: SDC9 anaerobic chlorinated ethene degrading culture | place: USA: Knoxville, Tennesee | collected 2015-01-01
GCTCTACCCTGACCGCAGTTTATTCGAAACCATCGCGAAAAAACCGTTTCCCGTCGTAAGCGACGCTTCCGGCGAACGCATGCAGGAGGCGATTCTCGCGGCAAGCGAGGAGGGCGACTCCGTCGGCGGCGTAATCGAGTGCGCTGCCATCGGCCTGCCCGCGGGGCTTGGGGAACCGATGTTCGGCGGCATGGAGAACAGGCTTTCCGCCGCGCTGTTCGGCATTCCCGCAGTCAAGGGCGTGGAGTTCGGCGCGGGATTCGGCTCCGCGCTGCTCAAAGGCTCTCAAAACAACGACCCGTATGAGATGGCGGCGGACGGAACCATTGCGGCAAAAACCAACAACGCAGGCGGCATCCTCGGCGGCATCACCACCGGCATGCCGCTCGTGCTCCGCACGGCGATAAAGCCCACGCCGTCCATCGCCAAGCCGCAGCAAACCGTCAGCCTCTCCCGCCGGGAGAACACGGAGCTCGAAATTCGCGGTCGGCACGACCCTTGCGTTGCGCACCGCGCGGTGCCCGTCGTAGAGGCGGTCTGCGCCGTCGTGCTGCTGGATATCTTACTCAAAGAAACCGCGCTCTGGCGCTGAACCCTTTTCTTTTTAGAATCAAGTTTTATTTACCGACAGCCCCCGAAAGGAGCAACTCAATGGAACTGGACGAACTCCGCGAAAAAATTGACGCTGTAGACGAAACCATGCTTGCGCTGTTTTTAAAGCGCATGGAACTGAGCGGTCAGGTCGCCGCGTACAAACGCGAGCACGCGCTTCCGCTGCTCAATAAAACCCGCGAACGCGAGATTCTCGCCCGCGTGACGCAGAACGCCGGCGAACTGGAGCCGTATGTCCACCAGTTTTTCACGAACCTTTTCGAACTCTCAAAAGCGCGTCAGGGCGAGCTCAACGCCGGGGCTTCCCGCATCCGCGCGTTGATCGAGCAGGCGCTTGCCGCGCCGGAAGTGGTGTTTCCGCATACGGGCGTGATCGCCTGTCAGGGCATTGAAGGCTCGAATTCGCAGGCCGCCGCCGACAAGCTCTTTCCGCGCGGAAACATCGTTTACGTCAAGAGCTTCGAAGCCGCGTTCAACGCCGTGGAATCCGGCCTCTGCCAGTTTGCCGTGCTCCCGATTGAAAACAGCACCAACGGCTCCGTCCGCGCGGTGTATAACCTGCTGCAGAAAAAGCGCTTCTCCATCGTGCGCGGCACGAGCCTCTGCATCCGCCACGAGCTCATGGCAAAACCCGGCACAAAGACAGCCGACATTACGGAGATCTTCTCGCACGAGCAGGCGCTCGGCCAGTGCGGACGCTGGCTTGCCACGCTAAGCGGCAAGGTAAAGATTACGCCCTGCGCCAACACGGCGCTCGCGGCCAAGATGGTTGCCGAAAGCGCAGATCCCGGCGCCGCGGCCATCTGCTCGCACGCCTGCGCGGAGCTCTACGGGCTCGAAACGCTCAGCGGCGACATTCAGGACAGCGACAACAACTACACGCGCTTTATCTGCGTGACCAAAAAGCCCGCCATCTACGCGGGCGCAAACCGCATCAGCCTGATTCTCGCCTGCCAGAACAAGCCCGGCGCGCTCAACGAAATTTTAACCAAGCTCGCGGCGCACGGCGTAAACATGAGCAAGCTCGAAAGCTGTCCCGTGACGGGCGGCAACTTCGAATTCGAGTTCTTTATGGAGCTGGACGCCTCCGTCCGCGAACCGGGTGTACTGCCGCTTTTGGAGGAGCTGGAGCGCATCAGCGAGTCGTTCCTCTTTCTGGGCAACTACTCCATGGTGTAAGCCGTGGGCAACCAGATTTACGGCCTTCTTGGCCGCTCGCTCAAGCACAGCCACTCCGTTTTCATCCACCGCGAGCTGGAAAACGGGAGCTACCGCCTGTTTGAGCTGGAGCCGGAAGAGCTGGGCGCGTTTCTTAGACGGGGAGAGATCGGCGGGCTGAACGTTACCATTCCGTACAAGCGGGACGTAATTCCCTTCTGCGACGCGCTGGATGAAACGGCGCGCGCCGTCGGCAGCGTCAATACGATCGTCCGCGACCACGACGGTAAGCTGGTCGGGTATAATACGGACGTGTACGGGCTGACCTGTATGGCAGAGCGCGCGGGTATCTCCTTTGCCGGGCGGAAGGTCGTTATCTTCGGCAGCGGCGGCGCATCCCTTACGGCGCAGTATGCCGTAAAGCAGGGCGGCGCAAAAGAAGTTGTCGTGATCTCCCGCAAGGGGCCAAACACCTACGAAACGCTGAGCCGCCATTCGGGCGCTGAACTGCTCGTCAACGCAACCCCCGTCGGTATGTACCCGAACAACGGCGCGCTGCCAGCCGACCCCGCGGATTTTCCCGCGTGCAAGGGCGTGCTGGAGCTCGTGTACAACCCGCTCCGCACCGCGCTGACGCTTCGCGCGCAGTCGCTTGGTATCCCCGTTTCGGACGGGTTGGTCATGCTCACGGCGCAGGCGAAAGCGGCGGAAGAACTCTTTTGGGATCAGAAGCTGCCTGAAAACGAGATCGAGCGAATCGATCTGCTCCTGAAAAAGCAAACGCAGAACATCGTGCTCGTTGGCATGCCGGGCAGCGGAAAATCCAGCGTTGGAGTAGCGCTCGGCCGCGTGTCCGGGCGCGAAGTAATCGATTTTGACCGCGAAATCGAGCTTGCGGCGGGAAAACCGATTCCGCAGATCTTTTCTGAATCCGGCGAGGAGGCGTTCCGCGAGCTGGAGCGCAAAATCACGCAGAAATGGGGCGCGGAACAGGGACGAATCCTCGTTACCGGCGGAGGGGTCGTCAAGGACGAACGGAATTACGTGCCGCTCAAGCAGAACGGGCGCATCTACCAAATTGAGCGGGAGACTGCCCTGCTCCGGCGCGAAGGCCGCCCGCTCTCGGAGCGCGCCGACCTCGCGGCCATGCTGCGGGAACGCCAGCCGCTCTATGAACGCTTTCGCGACGCGGCGGCGCAGAACACCCGCTCCGCTGAGGAGACGGCGCGGTTTATCTGGGAGGAATACGGTGAAAATTTTAGTCGTTAACGGGCCGAACCTGAATCTATTGGGACTTCGCGAGCCGGAAATCTACGGCAGCCGAACCTACGCCGACCTTCTGGAGATGCTCCGCGTGGAAGCGAATTTGCTCGGCGCGGAAGTATCGTTTGTGCAGTCCAATCACGAAGGCGACCTCGTGGACGCCATCCAGAGCGCGTATCAAACGATGGACGGCATTATCATCAATCCCGGCGCATATACGCATACGAGCATCGCGCTGCTGGATGCCATCAAAGCGGTGGGCGTTCCGACCGTGGAGGTGCATATTTCCGACCCCGACATGCGGGAGGACTTCCGGCGCGTTTCTTATATTCGCCCGGCGTGCGTCGCAACCATCAAGGGGCACGGGCTGGAAGGGTATTTGGAAGCACTTCGCCTGCTCTGTAAAAAAGAAGGATAATAGGCAATATCTTCCCTCATTACTTGCCGCAAGATCATCCCGCCGTTCCGGCGGGATTTTTTTGCCTTTTCGTCGTCTCTTACTGAACTGCTAAAGTCGCGAAAATTTCTCCTTTACTTTATTACGGTGAAGTGCTATCATGTTAAACTATAAACGCAAAAAGCGCGTTTATACCCGTACCCAAAGGAGAACATCGCCGAACATGGAGCAGAAAACACCGAAAACTCTCGAAAGCCTTGCGGGCGAACTGCGCGAGCTCTACCGCTCGTACGGCTACGCGCGCTATAAAGTGGGCCGGTTCGAGGAATATGAACTGTACCTTCGCAACAAGAAGTTTCTCGCCAGCGAGCAGGTGCTTACCTTCAGCGACACCAACGGCAAGCTCATGGCGCTTAAACCCGATATCACGCTCTCCATCGTGAAAAACGTCAAGGCCGACGGGCGTACCCACAAGGTGTTTTACACGGAAACCGTCTACCGCGTGCCAAAGAACGCCGGCGGATTCCGGGAAATTCCGCAGACGGGGCTGGAGTGCATCGGCCAGGTGGATGACTATACCATGGCGGAAGTGCTGATGCTCGCCGCCCGGAGCCTAGCGACCATTTCGAGTTCCTACTCGCTGGATGTTTCGGATATCGGCATCCTTTCCGGCGTGCTGGCAGGCGAACCGGTCGGCCCGGAGGATCTGGCGCGAGTGTTCGCCGTACTGGGAGAGAAGAACGCGCACGGGCTCTCCGCTCTCGCAAGCGAACTCGGCCTTTCATCAAAGACGGAACAGCTGCTCAAGTCCCTGATGAACGCCAGCGGCCCGCTGGAAGCGACGCTCGATACGGTTGAGCGCCTCTCCCTGCCGGAAAGCTGCGCTGAACCGCTCAAGAGCCTCCGCCGGATTGCGCGTTCCATGGCGGCTTACGGAATTGAAAATATCAACCTCGATTTTTCGGTGGTCAACGATATGGACTACTACAGCGGGCTGATCTTCCGCGGATTTGTGGAAGGCGCGCCGAGCGGCGTGCTCGCGGGTGGACGGTACGACCCACTGATGACCCGTATGGGCAAGCAGGGCGAAGCCATCGGCTTTGCGGTCTACCTCGACCAGCTGGAGCGGCTCATGGAGCAGCCGCCTACGTTCGACGTGGACGCGCTTGTGCTTTACGACAGTGAAACCGACCCCGCCGCGCTGATTCGCGAGGTGGAAGCGCTCAAACAGCGCGTCAAAAGCGTCCGCGTTCAGCGTGAGTCGCAGGCGGACGTGACCTGCCGCGAAGTCATCCGTTTTGACGGAGGTATGCTCAAATGAAACGAATCGTCAGCGTCGCCCTGCCGAAAGGCAGGCTCGGCGAAAAAGCTTATTCGCTCATGGAGCGCGCGGGCTACGGCTGTCCGGCGCTTCTAGAGGACAACCGCAAGCTAACGTTTGAAAACGAGCAAGCGGGCATCCGCTACTTCTGGGTAAAGCCCTCGGATGTGCCGATCTATGTTGAACGCGGCGCGGCGGACGTTGGCATTGCGGGCAAGGACGTGCTCATGGAGTATGCGCCGGACCTCTACGAACTGCTCGACTTGGATATTGGCAAGTGCAGCATGTGCGTGGCGGGTTTTAAGGGATTTCGGGACAGCCACAGCAAAACGCTGCGGGTGGCAACGAAGTTTCCCAATATTGCGCGCGCGTATTTTGCAGGCCAGGGGCGGGAAATCGACGTAATCAAGCTCAACGGTTCCATCGAACTTGCACCCATTCTCGGGCTTTCCGACGTAATCGTAGACCTTGTGGAAACCGGCAAAACACTCGCGGAAAACGGGCTGGCGGTGCTGGAAACCATCTCCCCGATCAGCGCGCGGCTCGTTGCCAACAAGGCAAGCCTCTCGTTTCGGGGAAAGGAAATCGAAGCTCTGCGCGCGGGGCTGGAAGGGGTTGTGGAAGCAAAATGAGAATCTATACGCAGAACGAAACCGAATCTTCGGCAGTCTTTACCCGCATGTCCGAGCAGAGCGATGTTGGTTCGCTGGTTGGCGAAATCCTGCGCGACGTGGCGGAAAACGGCGACAAGGCGCTCTTCCATTACGCAAAGCTGTTCGACCGCGCGGAGCTCGCCTCTCTCGAAGTGCCGCAAGCCGAGCTGGAAGCCGCGCTGGAAGAAACGCCGAAGGAGCTGCTTTCAGCCATGCAGACCGCCGCCGAGAACATCCGCGCGTTCCACCGGATGCAGGTGCGCCAAGGGTTCCGCATGCAAAAACCGGACGGTTCGTACCTGGGGCAAAAGATCACGCCCATCGAGCGCGTCGGCCTCTACATTCCCGGCGGAACGGCGAGCTACCCTTCCACCGTACTGATGAACGCCATTCCCGCCAAGATCGCGGGCTGCGCGCAGATCGTAATGGTCTCGCCGCCTTCAAAAAACGGCAGAATCGCTTCCCCCATTCTGGCCGCGGCAAAGCTCGCCGGGGTCGACCGCGTGTTTCAGATGGGCGGGGCGCAGGCAATCGCCGCGCTGGCCTACGGAACGGAAACGGTTCCCAAGGTAGATAAGATTGTCGGTCCCGGCAACGCGTATGTAGCCGAAGCAAAACGGCAGGTGTTCGGGCGCGTGAGCATCGATATGATCGCAGGCCCGAGCGAAATACTGATCATTGCGGATGAAAGCGCGAATCCCGCGTTTCTCGCGGCGGATTTATTGAGTCAGGCTGAGCACGACGTACTTGCCTCGGCCATTCTGATTACGCCGAGCCTTGCGCTGGCCAGTCGGGTCAGCGAGGAAGTCGAGCGTCAGCTCAAGCTTCTCCCGCGCGAGGAGATTGCGCGCGCTTCCATTGAGAAAAACGGAAAAATACTGATTGCCGGCGACCTTGCTTCCGCTGTCGCGCTCAGCAACCGCCTCGCGCCGGAGCACCTCGAGCTCTGCGTTTCCGAGCCGGAAGCGCTGCTGGAGCAGGTGACAAACGCGGGTTCGGTGTTTCTCGGCGGTTCCTGCCCCGAAGCGCTGGGGGACTATCTTGCGGGTCCCAACCACACGCTGCCCACGGGCGGTACGGCGCGGTTTTCCAGCCCGCTCGGCGTGGACGACTTTATCAAGAAAACGCAGTACACGTTCTTTACGCCGGAAGCGCTGGCGGGTTTGAGCGGACAGATTGCGACGTTCGCCCGCGCGGAAGGACTGGAAGCGCATGCGCGCGCGGCGTTGATTCGAAACGGAGAGCAGTAACATGAGCCGTTTTCTTAGTCAACAATTTGCTTCCCTTACCCCGTATACGCCCGGCGAACAACCGCGCGATCAGCAGTATGTCAAGCTCAACACCAACGAGTCGCCCTTTCCGCCGTCTCCCGGCGTTCTCCGCGCGGTTGCGGAAGAAAGCGCGCAACTCAACCTCTACTGCGACCCAGAGTGTACATTACTTCGGCAGGCGGCGGCGGAGCTCTACGGCGTAGAGCCAAAAAACGTGCTCCCCGTGAACGGTTCGGATGAAGCGCTGTATTTTACGTTTCTCGCGTTTGGAGACAAAACGCATCCCTTTGCCTACCCGGAGATCAGCTACGGCTTTTACCCCGTTTTTGCCAAGCTGACACACGTGCCCGCGCGGGAAATTCCGCTCAAGTGCGGCTTTACGGTCGATTATGAGGACTACCTCGGCATTAAAGAGCACATCGTCATCGCCAACCCCAACGCGCCGACGGGCGTCTGCCTGAGCGTCAGCGAAATCGAACAGATCGTCCGCGCCAACCCCGACCGCGTGGTAGTGATTGACGAAGCGTATATCGACTTCGGCGGGGAAAGCTGCGTGCCGCTCGTGAATAAGTACGACAACCTTCTCGTGATTCAGACATTCTCCAAGAGCCGCTCGCTCGCGGGGGCACGGCTGGGATTCGCCGTTGGAAACGAAGAACTGATTCGCGATTTGAACACGATCAAGTATTCCGTCAACCCCTACAATGTCAACCGCATGACGCAGGCGGCGGGTGTCGCCGCCATTCAGGACGGCGCGTATTACGCGGCGAACGCGCAAACGATCATCCGTACAAGGGAGCGCGCCGCAAAAGCGCTGGAACAGCTCGGCTTTACGGTGCTGCCTTCCAAGGCGAATTTTCTCTTTGCCGTGAGCGGCGCGGTGGACGGCGAAACGCTCTACCGTGAACTCAAGGCACGCGGAGTGCTGGTGCGGCACTTTACCAAACCAAGCATACAAAACTACTGCCGCATCACGATTGGAACGGACGAACAGATGGACATTCTGCTCAGCAGAATACAAGAGATTTTAAGAGAGAAAGGAAGCTGAAAAGAATATGCGAACAGCACAGATCAGCCGAACCACCGCCGAAACGGCGATCACCCTCAGCCTGAATCTGGACGGAAGCGGAACGAGCGAGATTCAGAGCGGCATCGGATTCCTCGACCATATGCTCTCGCTGTTTGCCAAGCACGGAAGATTCGACCTTACGCTTTCTTGCAAAGGGGACACGCATGTGGACGACCACCACAGCGCGGAGGATATCGGCATCGCGCTGGGCGAATCGGTCTCTGCAGCGCTCGGCGACAAGCGGGGAATCGTCCGCTACGGCAGCGAGATTTTACCCATGGACGAAGCTCTCGTGCTCTGCGCGGTCGATCTTTCCGGCAGAAGCTGCCTAAGATACAGCGCACAGATTCCGTCCCAGAAGATCGGCACGTTTGATACCGAACTGATTCAGGAATTCTTTCTCGCGTTTACCCGAAAGGCGGGCCTTACCCTGCACCTGCGCCAGCTTGACGGCGAAAACTCGCACCATATCGCGGAGGCGATGTTCAAGGCGTTTGGGCGCGCGCTCTCGCAGGCGGTCAAGATCGACCCTCTTTACGCGGACGAAATTCCCTCCACCAAAGGAGTGCTGTAATGATCGCGATTGTGGACTACGGCGTGGGCAACCTCTTTTCGCTGAAGAGTTCGCTCGCCATGATCGGTTTTGACACTGTGGTCAGCGGCGACGCGGGCGAGATTGCACACGCGGAAAAAGTCATCCTGCCGGGCGTCGGCGCGTTTGCGGACGCGGCGGAAAAGCTCCGGCAAACGGGGCTTGACCGTGTTGTAGTGGAACAGGCAAACGGTGGAAAGCCAGTCCTCGGCATCTGCCTCGGCATGCAGCTTCTCTTTACGCGCAGCTTTGAATACGGCGAACACAAGGGGCTGAACCTGATTCCCGGCAATGTGGTGGATATGAAGCCGCGCATCCCCGCCGCGCTCAAAACGCCGCATATCGGCTGGAACGCGCTCAGACTCAAGCAGCCGGAGCATCCGCTGTTCCGGTATATTCAGGAAGGTGACTGCGTGTATTTTGTGCACAGTTTCTATGCGGACAACTGCGAAAGCGCGGTGCTCGCCACAGCGGAATACGGCGTGGAACTCACCGCGGCGGTCGGCAAAGACAATGTGCTGGGCTGCCAGTTCCACCCGGAAAAGAGCGGGCGCGTTGGATTGAACATCCTCAAAGCGTTCTGCGAACTGTAAGGAGAGCAATTAAAAATGATCCTTCTTCCCGCCATCGACCTGTTCGAAGGCAAGGCCGTCCGTCTGCTGCGCGGCGACTATAAGCAAATGACCGTCTACGGCGAACCGCTGGAACTTGCGGAGGCCTTTGTTTCCGCAGGCGCGGAATACCTGCACATGGTGGATTTGGAAGGCGCAAAGAGCGGAACAACACCGAACTTCGAAATCGTAAAGAAGATTGCCCAAACAAGCGGGCTGAACGTGGAAATCGGCGGCGGCATTCGCAGCGAGGAAACGATTGCGCGGTATCTGGAAGCGGGCGTTTCCCGCGTCATCCTCGGCACCGTTGCGGCAACCGATTTAGACTTCACCGCGCGGATGGTTCGGCGCTACGGCGAAGCGATTGCCGTCGGGGTCGACCTCAACGACGGACTTGTCGCGGTCAAGGGCTGGACGGAGACGAGCGGACTATCGGGGCTGGCGTTCTGCAAAAGCCTGGAAGAGATCGGCGTACAAACCGTCATCTGCACGGATATTCAAAAGGACGGCGCGATGAACGGCACAAACCGCGCGCTCTACCAAACGCTCAGCGAGTCGTTTTCCATGCGGTTCATCGCTTCCGGCGGGGTTAGCTCGATGGAGGATATTCTAGCGCTTAAGGCGCTGAACCTCTACGGCGCGATTGTCGGCAAAGCGTATTACACCGGGGCCGTCGACCTGAAAGCCGCCATTTTGGCCGCGAAGAACGAAGCGTAGAAAACGCGAGGGGATATCATGATTACCAAACGCATTATCCCGTGTCTGGACGTAAAGGACGGCAGGGTCGTCAAGGGGGTCAACTTTCTCGGCCTCGGGGATGTTTCAGACCCCGTGACGCTGGCGCGGTACTATTCCGAAAGCGGCGCGGACGAGCTGGTGTTTTACGACATCACCGCCTCGGCGGAGCGCCGCGCGCTGTTTACGGACGTTCTCACGCGGGTTGCCGAAACCATCTTCATCCCGCTGACCGTCGGCGGCGGCATCAACACGCTGGAGGACTTCGACCGCGTGCTCAAGTGCGGCGCGGACAAGGTCAGCGTCAACTCGGGCGCGATCAAAAACCCGCGCTTGATCGAAGAAGCCGCCAAGCGTTACGGCAACCAGTGCGTGGTGCTCTCGGTCGACGCAAAGCGCGTCAACGGGCAATTCCGCGTATTCGCCAAAGGCGGGCGCGAGGATACGGGGCTGGAGGCGCTGGAGTGGATCAAACGCGGCGTGGAATCGGGCGCGGGCGAAATCGTGCTCAACTCCATCGATACGGATGGCGTGCGGACAGGGTTCGACCTCGAAATGCTGCGCGCGGTGAGCGAGCTCGTTGGCGTGCCGGTTGTCGCTTCCGGCGGCGCGGGCGGAATAGCGGATTTCATTACACTTTTTCAAACGCTGCCCAAGGTGGACGCAGGCTTAGCCGCCTCGATCTTCCACTTTGGCGAAGTGACGATACCGGAACTCAAAAACGCGCTCGCGGACGCGGGCATAACGGTGCGGAGGAACTGACTATGCTGGAACTCGACAAGCTGAAATTCGACGAAAAGGGGCTGATTCCCGCCGTCGTGATCGATACCAACACAAAGCAGGTGCTCATGCTTGCGTATATGAACGCCGAAAGCCTGCGCATCTCCATGGAGGAAGGCCGAACCTGTTTCTGGTCGCGCTCGCGGCAGTCGCTCTGGCGCAAGGGCGAAACGAGCGGAAACGTCCAGCATATCGTTTCCATCACCGCCGACTGCGACGCGGACACGCTGCTCGTCGAAGTCAAACCGGACGGCCCCGCCTGCCATACGGGCGCGGAAAGCTGTTTTTTTCAGCCTGTCTTTGCAGGGGAAACGCCCAAAGGCTTTGCCTATGAGGATTTGATGGAGCTCCTGCGCGGCAGAAAGGCGAATCCGAAAGAAGGCTCGTATACGACTTACCTGTTCGAAAAGGGCGTCGATAAGATTCTCAAGAAGATCGGCGAGGAGACGACGGAGGTGATTCTCGCCGCAAAAGACGGAGATCGTGCGAATATGGTTTATGAAATCTGCGATTTGATGTATCATGTGATGGTGCTGATGGTGGAAACCGGCGTTGAACTGGACGAAGTCAAGCGCGAGATGGCCTCTAGGCACATCGTTGAGCACAAAATCAAGCAGGAGAAAATGGTGGAATGAATTCGCAGGATCTGCACACGCACTCCGTTTGGGATGACGGACAGAACACGCTCGAAGAAATGGCAAACGCGGCCGTCGCCGCAAATCTGGACGCAATCGGCTTCAGCGGGCATTCCCCGCTGCCCTACCGCAACCGCTGGGCGTTGCAGGCGGACCGGCTGGAAGCTTACAAAACGGAAGCGCGGCGGCTCAAAAAGCTGTTCGCGGCAAAAATCGATATTTACCTCGGCATCGAGTGGGACGTGATGAGCACTTTCCAGCCGACGGGGTTCGACTACGTGATCGGCTCGGTGCATCACGTTACGGTAAACGGCACCATCTACTCCGCGGACGCAACGCCGGAAACGGTGGAAACCTGCCTGAAGGACGCGTTCCATGGCGACGCTGACGCTTCCGCACGGGCTTACTTTACGCAGCTGCCCGCGCTGGCAAAGATTGCCGAAGTCGACATCATCGGGCATTTCGACCTGCCGACAAAGTTTAACGAAACGCACGGCTTTTACAACGAGGAGTCCCCGGCGTATACCGCAGCCGCGCTGGAAGCCATGGAAGCGCTGGTTGAAGCCGATAAGATTTTCGAAATCAACACCGGCGCGATTTCGCGCGGCTACCGCACAACGCCCTATCCTTCCCGCAAACTCCTGCTGGAGCTGAAGCGAATGGGCGGGCGGATCACCATCAACTCGGACGCGCACAGCGTTTCCGGCATTGCGCTGGGGTTCGATTTGGCAAAAGAGCTTGCGCGTTCCTGCGGGTTTACCGAACGGTGGATATTCGACGGAACATCGTTCGTTCCGGTCGGCATCGAATAAACCGAGATTTCCAAATAAAAAACCGCTTCCGTTCAACGGAAGCGGTTTTTTGTTTTTGTATTTTAGAAAATCCCCTGCGCAATCATGGCGTCTGCGACCTTGGCAAACCCAGCGATGTTCGCGCCGGCAACCAGGTTGTAGCCCAAGCCGTTTTCCTTGGCCGCCTTGGCCGAGTTGTCGTGGATGTTCTTCATGATCGCGTGGAGCTTTGCGTCGACTTCTTCCGCCGTCCAGCTGTAGCGCATTGAGTTCTGGCTCATCTCCAAAGCGCTCGTTGCCACGCCACCCGCGTTGACCGCCTTGCTGGGCGCGATGATCAGGTGCTTCTGAGCCATCAGGTACCCAAGCGCTTCGTTCGTGGTCGGCATGTTCGCCACTTCGATGTAGTAGCGTGCTCCGCTAGCGGCAATCAGCTTTGCGCCTTCGAGGTTGACGTCGTTCTGGGTCGCGCACGGCATGTATACGTCCGCCTTGACGCCCCAGGGCTTCTTGCCCGCGTGGAACTCGCAGCCGAACTTTTCGGCATAGTCCTGCACGCGGTCTCTGCCGCTGTTGCGCATTTCGAGCAGGTATTCGACTTTTTCGCCCAGCACGCCCGCGGGATCGTAGACGTATCCGTCCGGGCCGCTCAGCGTGACCGCTCTTGCGCCCAGCTCTTCGAGCTTCTTTGCCACGCCCCAGGAGACGTTACCGAAGCCGGAGAGCGCGAAGGTCTTGCCCTTGATGGAATCGCCTTCGTGTGCGAACACTTCGTTGACATAGTACACCGCGCCGTAGCCCGTCGCTTCCGGACGGATCAGGCTGCCGCCGTAGCTCATGCCTTTGCCGGTCAAAACGCCGTTTTCGAATACGCCCTTCACCCTGCGGTACTGGCCGTACAAAAAGCCGATCTCGCGTCCGCCGACGCCGATGTCGCCCGCCGGTACGTCGATATCCGGCCCGATATGCCTGTAAAGCTCCGTCATAAACGCCTGGCAGAAGCGCATCACTTCCCCGTCGCTCTTGCCGCGCGGGTCAAAGTCGCTGCCGCCCTTCGCCCCGCCGATCGGCAGGCTCGTGAGGCTGTTTTTAAACGTCTGCTCAAAGCCCAAAAACTTCATGATCGAAAGGTTGACGCTCGGATGGAACCGCAACCCGCCTTTATACGGCCCGATCGCGCCGTTGAACTGCACGCGGTAGCCACGGTTTACGTTGACCTTTCCCGCGTCGTCCACCCAAGTCACTCGAAACGAAATCGCCCGCTCCGGTTCCGCCATGCGCTCCAGAAGCCCCAGCTTTTCGTATTCCGGGTGCTTGTTCACCACCGCATCCAGAGAAGAATACACTTCCTCCACCGTCTGCAGAAACTCCGGCTCCCCGCCGTTCTTTGCCCGAACATCGTTGATTACCCGCTCAATGTACGCGTTCATGAATGCCCTCCTGATTGGCTTGTGATGTGATTTTCTGTTGATCTTAATATGAGATTGGTTCGCTCCAAACCCATCATAGCCTTCGGTTTTGCCAAAGTCAACCAAAGTGAAATGAATATACTAAATTTCGTGCGCCGCCCTGCTATTTTTTGAGAATCGATGCAGAATTCACCTTTGTGCATGGAAAATCATGTTCTTGTGATACAAAAAAACACGCCGGAAACGGCGTGTTTTTTGAGGAGGGTTCTGGCGGTATCGAGACCATTCGCCTCCGCGAAGATTGAAACCGGCTAAATGCTATCTGGCCGGAAAGAAGCTTTTTGAACTTCTTACAGGAATTTTCCCAGCTTGGAGAGTAGCGAAGTATCCCCGCCGCAAAGCGCGGCTTCCATGACCGACCGCAGGGCATCGCGCGAGAGGAACGGAAACAGTCCTGTCAGTTCGGCAACGGATTTTCCCTCCCGAAGCGCCATCTTTACAATGCAGTCGAGCGCGTCCTCGTCCATAAACGGAGCGATTGCCGCAAGTTCCGAAGCGCTGCCGCCGTTTTTCATCGCTTTCATCGCAACTTTTCCGACGGCGTCTTCCGAAAGGAAGGGCGCGATTGCCGCAATCTCGCCGACGGACGAATGCTGATCGAGAGCGCGAAGGGCGATTTTGTCGAGCGCATCTTCGGAAAGGAACGGCGCGATGGAAGCAAGTTCACCGATACGCGCATTTCCGACCGCCGCCCGCTCGGCAATTCGATCCAAAGCGTCTTCGGAGAGGAACGGCGCGATAGCCGCGAGTTCCCCGATGTGTTTGACCGGTTCGAGCCGCTCAACAAGTTCGTCGAGCATGTCCTCGTCGAGAAACGGGGCTAAAGCGACAAGGCTCGCAATGTTGAACGATTCCGATTTGCCTTCCGCCGACTTCTCCCGCCTTTCTCTTTTCGAATTGATCGCGCGGACGATACGCGTCACCTGTTTAGGTTTCAGCATCGGGGCCGCTTCCCCCGCTTCCTCAAGCGTTACGTCTTTCTCATCGACGAACTCTTCTTCAGAGCCGTCGATGACGTGCTTTACCAGCTCGCTGCCGCGCCCGCCTCCAAGAAGTTCGTCAACGCTGACGCCCAACGCTTCCGCCAGTTCCGGCAGTTTGCCGATATCCGGCATGGAAGCACCGCGCTCCCAATTGCTCACCGCCTGAAAGCTCACACCCATCTTGTCCGCCAGCGCGGGCTGGGTCATATCCTTTTCCTTACGCAGACGCGAAATCCGTCTGCCGATTTCCACCGCATCAAACATAGTTGTCTCCTTTACAGCCGGAAGTCTTTCATCTGCATGAAAAACCACTTAACGTTTTTTTGCTCTAATTCACGTTCGCGCAGCATGGCGCGGTATGTTCGTTCAGCCTTTTCGGGATCCTCTTTCTGCTCCGGCCTCCGCCGGAAGATTGTTTTCATCCTGTTCGACCGCCTTTCGTTTGTCTCTGGCAAAAGCGTAACCGAAACAGGGCAATGGAACCAGCAAGAGGTGCTTGAGTTGGCGGTTTTGGTAACTCAATTTGTGGTTGAGTCGGCCTTAAGTCGAAAACAGCGGCGGAAAAGCCGCTGAAATCGGGGGAATTTTTCACGAGGGCCAGCCCTCGAGCTCCTGCCAAAGGGCTCGCCCTTTGGAAACCCTCTTGATTAACTGGCAGTAGTTTCTGCAATCAGCGGTTGAGCTCTGCTTTCTTCTGAACGGGCTTGGAGAGAAGCTTAGTCAGCCGCCCGTCTACGTCCGCCATGAGCAATGCCAAAACCTCTTCCACCGCCTCGCGCGTTTTTGCGCGCGCGCCGATATAGAGCTTGAGCTTGGGTTCCGTGCCACTGGGACGAATAACGATCCAGGAGTCGTCCGTCAACAGCCACCGGAGCGTATCCGAGGTGGGCAGCGTCAGGCACTCGACCGTTCCGCCGATGAGTTTGCGCTCGCTGGTGAGGTAGTCTTCCAGCACGGCGACGGGCGTTTCCGCAAACGCCTTGGGCGGGTTGGCGCGGAGCGCGCGCATGCAGTCCGCAATGCGCTCCATGCCCTCCTTGCCTTCGAGCGTATAGCTCTTGACGCTCTCCTGATAATAGCCGTAGGTTTCGTAAATTTCGTCCAGCGCGTCGGAAAGGGTCATGCCGCGCTGCGCATAGGCAATGCAGGCTTCGGCGGCGAACATCGCGGCACAGACCGCGTCCTTATCCCGCGCAAGCCCGCCGGCAAGGAAGCCGAAGCTCTCCTCAAAGCCGAAGAGAAACGTCTTCTCTCCGCTGGTTTGGTACTGATCCACTTTTTCACCGATAAACCGGAAACCGGTCATCACGTTTTCCAGCTCAACGCCGTAAGCCTTGCAGATAGCGTCCGCAAGACGCGTGGAAACAATGGACTTGATCACCACGCCGTTATCCGGCAGTTTGCCCTGCGCGGACATGGTCGAAAGGATGTGCTCCAAGAGAATGCAGCCGATCTGGTTGCCGGTCAGAGTGACCCACTCGTTGTTCGCGGTCTTGACGGCAACGCCCAACCGGTCCGCGTCCGGGTCGGTGGCGAGGCAGACGCGCGCGCGCACCTTTTCTGCCAGCGCAATGGCGAGGCGGAACGCCGCAGGGTCCTCCGGGTTCGGCGCGGTCACGGTTGGAAACGTTCCGTCCGGCGCGGCCTGCTCCGGCACGACGGTGACGCTGGTCAGCCCGACGCGCTCCAGCAATTCCTTGACGGGAACCGCACCCGAACCGTGCAGCGGCGTATACACAATGGGCAGCGTACCGCCGAATTTCCGCAGCAGATCGGGGTTGAGTAAAAGTCCCGCCGTCGCGGCGTAGTACGCCTCGTCCTCTTCTTTGCCGACGAGTACAATACGCTCGTCGTGCACAGCCCCTTCAAAATCGCACTCGCTGGCGGCGAACATTTTTACGTTCTGTATCATTTCGTAGATAGCGGCCGCCTGTTCGGGAGCCGCCTGCCCGCCGTACGCCCAATACACTTTATAGCCGTTGTACTGCTTGGGGTTATGCGAGGCGGTAATCACTATGCCCGCCATGCAGCCCAGATGCCGCACCGCGGAGGAAAGCTGCGGAACGGAATGCAGC
>VSSQ01000761.1_pt1 | contig 16388 bp, 15 predicted proteins | sample 4763081 | NCBI WGS metagenome assembly VSSQ01 (sample SAMN12137344, study PRJNA551015) | bioreactor metagenome | isolation source: SDC9 anaerobic chlorinated ethene degrading culture | place: USA: Knoxville, Tennesee | collected 2015-01-01
TTTTTGTCCATGTTGATTTGGTTTTTTGTGTCAACTTTTTTCAGGACAAGTCATTTAGCAAGTTTAAAAGCCTGTCTTTTTAGTTTATAGCCTTGTTTTTCAAGCTATAAACCTTGTTTAATTCCAAGTAAATTTTGATTAGATTTTTTTGCGGAAATTCTTTGTTTTTTGGGAAGATGATTATTGAGAAGAAAAAGATGATTATTGGGAAGAAATATGAATTTTATTGAGCTTTAAAACTCATACATTAAATTGCATCCTCTAATTGTTGTGTTATCTATTCTTCCTAAGAGTTCAAAACTATTATCGGAATATATTTTCCCTAAATCTTGGGTTTCGATAAAAGAGCAGGAGTAAATATTGGCAAGGTCTATAACATTTATTCCTCCTGTTTTGTTTTCTGAAATATAGGTTAATGGGTCGTAAGTGTCTCTTATTAAAATCTTCATTTGATTGGGGCAGAAGAATCTTCCTTCTCCTTTTGAGTAGGCTTGAGAAAAGAGTTCACACATTCCATATTCCGAAGCAATTGCATTAATCCCAAATCCCTGGCAAAGAGTTTTGTGAAGTTCTTCTCTAATTAATTCTTTTCTTCTTCCTTTCATACCTCCAGTTTCAAAAACTATGGTGTTGTTGAGGTTGAGTTTTTCAATTTCTATCAAATCCAAAAGAGCGTAGGTAACTCCAAAAAGTATTGTCTTACGGTTTTCTTTCTCGCATTCTTTAAGAGTGTGGATAACATCTTCCAAAGAACCATTATAGAAATTGCTTTCTGAGTATTTACTTCTCTTTATGAAATTGTCAATCATATAAACCAAAGAAGAGTTTCCTTGCTCCAAATAGTTAGGCAAAAGAGCAATAAAACAATATTCTTCAATCTTGGAGAAGAATTGTTCAAAGCAAGAGGTAAAACTTGTTTCATAAAGAGAAAGGTCATAAATGAAGTGTTTGCTTGTTTCGTTGCTTGTTGTGCCACTGCTTTTGAAAAAATGAATAGGAGAATTTGTAAAGCTAACCACTTTATGCGTTTTGAAAAAAGAAATAGGAAGAAAAGGGATTGAACTTAAACTAAAAACATTCTCTGGGCTTTTGCCCATCAATCCACACCAAGAGCCATAAACCTTGTTGTTTTCGAATTGGAATTTAAAAACCTCAAGAGCTGCTGCTTCAAATTCGTTTGAGTTTTTAATATTAAAAATTCTATTTATTAATTCTTCCATTCCTAAGTATAATTTATTAAAGGTTTTTGTTGTAAATTTGCAACCGATATTGCAAAGATATGAAAAATACACTTTCCTCACGGCGTTTTATTTTAATGGGAATTTTTATCACTGTGGGGATAATATATATTATTAGACTTTTATTCCTTCAGGTTTTTGATGATTCCTATGCTCAATTGGCAAATAGGAATGCTCTAAGATTTGTTACACAATACCCAGCTCGAGGATTAATTTATGACCGTAAGGGAGAACTTTTAGTTTATAATGAGTTGGTTTATGACCTTATGGTTATTCCACGTCAGGTTAAGAACTTAGACACAGCTCTTTTATGTGAGTTGGTAGGAATTGACAAAGAACAGTTCTTAACAAGAATGAAAAAGGCAGTAACCTATTCTTCCTATGCTCCATCGTCATTTGAAAAGCAAATCTCTAAAGAAGACTTTGGACCAATTCAAGAGAAACTCTATATGTTTCCTGGGTTCTATGCTCAGAGTCGTACCCTTCGCTATTATCCTCATGCTGTTGCTTCTCACGTTTTAGGATATGTTGGGGAAGTAAATGAAAATATGATTAAGAAAAATCCATACTACAAAAAGGGAGACTATATTGGAATGAGTGGTATGGAGAAATATTATGAAGAGCTTTTAAGAGGGACAAAGGGAAGTAAAATAACATTGGTTGATGTTCACAATAGAGAAAAAGGGAGTTTCCAAAATGGGAAATACGACACAGCTTCAATTGCAGGAAGTAACCTTTACTCTTCAATTGATTTGCAGTTGCAGCTCTATGCCGAAAAAATAATGGCAAACAAAAGAGGTTCTATTGTTGCCATTGAACCTTCAACGGGAGAAATATTATGTTTTGTTTCGGCTCCTTTCTATGACCCAAATATGTTGGTTGGTAGAGTTAGGGGCAATAATTATATGAAACTCCTCAACGATATTTCCAAACCACTATTCAATAGAGCCCTTATGGCAGAATATCCTCCAGGCTCAATTTTCAAAGTTGCTCAAGCCATGATTGCTTTGGATATGGGAGTAATTGATCCCCAAACAGGTTTCCCTTGCGACAAGTCTTTGGTTGGTTGCCATAATCACCCAATGGCTTCAAATGTTAGAGATGCAATAAAGATGTCTTGTAATCCTTATTTCTATAGAGTATACCAGAAAATTATTCAACAAAAAGACCCAATCACTCAAAAGGTTGAAAGCAAGTATGGATTATCTATTTGGGATGAAGCAATGTATAAGATGGGATTTGGAAAGAAATTAGGAATTGACCTTCCAGACTCAAAGTCAGGATTTATTCCAGACACAAGTTACTACAATAGATACTATAAAGGAGGAGGATGGAACTTCTTCACAATTTATTCTAACTCCATTGGTCAAGGAGAGGTTGGAGTTATTCCTTTGCAGATGGCCAATTTTGCTGCAATTGTTGCAAATAGGGGATGGTATATTACTCCTCACTTGGTTAGATATTATGGAGATGAGAATTTAAAAAAGAGAAATACTCAATATGTTAAGAAGAACTTATCAATGATTCCTCGAGAATATTGGGATATTGCAGTGGAAGGAATGTGGGGAGTTGTTCATGAGGCAGGAGGAACAGCACGAAGAGCAAGAATAGATGATATTGCTGTTTGTGGAAAGACAGGAACAGCTCAAAATATTGGAGCAGACCACTCAGTTTTTATATGTTTTGCTCCAAAGGATAATCCAAAAATTGCTATTTCTGTTTATGTTGAAAACGCTGCTGGAGGAGGAGGAACATGGGCTGCCCCAATTGCAAGCTTGCTTGTTGAAAAATATATAAGAGGTGAGGTTTTGAGAAAAGAAATGGAAGAAACCTACATTAATGCAGCTCCTTGCCAAAGTCTTCCGCTAAGAAGAGTTCTAAATTCAGAATCCGATTAATAATGCTTAAATAGTTTACACTTAAATGGAAAGAAGAGAAAGAGGATTATTAGAAAACATTGATTGGGCAACCATTCTAACCTATTTGGCATTGGTTCTTATTGGTTGGATAAGCATTTATTCTGCAGTTTATGACGAAGCTCATAAAAGTATATTTGATTTAGATGCTCGTTATGGAAAGCAACTTGTTTGGATTGGAGTATCTTTACTTATTGCTCTTTTTATATTAGTTATTGACCCCAAATTCTTTTCTCAAACATCCTATCTCTGGTATGGAGTCTTTATTGTTATGCTTCTGGCAGTTCTGGCAGTTGGCTCCGAAACTAAAGGAGCTAAGAGTTGGTTTGGAGTTGGAGATTTTGGGATACAGCCTTCAGAGTTTGCTAAAGCTACAACGGCATTGGCATTAGCCAAAATTCTGTCGGGGATTGACGTTGATATGAAAAATCTTAAAACTAAGTTTGCTGCAATTACCATTGTGGCAATACCTATGTTATTGGTTTTGTTGCAAAACGACACTGGCTCTGCTTTGGTTTTCTTAGTTTTTGTTTTAGTTCTTTTTAGAGAAGGACTTTCGCTTTCTGTTTTGATTTTTGGAGCTGCAATGGCAATTCTCTTTGTGCTTTCACTTGTAATTAATCCGTATGTATTGATTAGTATTCTCTTTATTATTGCAATTGTTATTTGGTGGCTCAATAGAAAAAGAAAACTATCAATTTGGCTATGTTTGGGTTTGTTTGTTTTTGCTGCAGGTGTTGTTTTGTCGGTTGAATATGTTTATGATAATGCCTTAGAGTCACATCAAAAAGATAGAATTGAAGTTCTTTTGGGTCAAAAATCAGATCCTAAGGGAGTAGAATATAATGTTAACCAGTCAAAGATTGCTATTGGTTCTGGAGGATTGTTCGGAAAGGGATTCCTAAAGGGAACTCAAACAAAGTATAATTTTGTTCCAGAGCAGGATACAGATTTTATCTTTTGCACCATTGGTGAGGAGTGGGGCTTTGTGGGTTCTGTATTTGTTATAGGTTTGTATTTATCTTTAATGATTAGGCTTGTAAAAATGGCAGAAAGACAGCGTTCCAAGTTTTCAAGAGTTTATGGTTATTGCGTAACATCAATTCTTTTTGCTCACTTTACAGTTAATATAGGGATGACAATTGGGCTATTGCCTGTTATTGGAATTCCATTGCCATTTATAAGTTATGGAGGCTCTTCTCTAATGGCATTTACTCTCTTATTGTTTATTTTCATTCGTCAAGATGCCTCAAGAATGGATTTGGTTTAGGTAAAGATTTTTTTATGAAAAAGTGGATTAAAGTATTAGTAATAGTATTAGCTTCAATTATTGCATTAATATTATTGGTAGCTATATTAATTTCTCCAATTGCAAAAAGCTATATTGAGAAAAATGATAAGGAGTTGTTGGGAAGAGAAATTACAATTGATAAGTTTAAGCTTAATATATTTAATGGTAGTTTGAGGATTGAGAAATTGAATATATTGGAGAAGGACAACAAAACTAAGTTTATTAGTGTTGATACCTTTAAATTTAATATGAAGATTTATCCTCTTTTGGCTCAAAAGGTTGTTGTTCAGCAAATACTTCTTGCGGGAGCAGACGTTAAGATAAATCAAAAAGGTTCAGAGTTTAATTTTGACGATATTATTAAGAAGTTTGCCTCTAATGACACAACTCCACAGCCCAAAGACACAACGGCTTCAAAATGGGAAATATCTCTTAATAATATTACAATCAAACAAGCAAATATTACTTATAAAGACTTGGAGCTTAACTCCACTTGGGCTCTTGAAGATTTTGCCCTTAATATTCCTTCAATGTTCTTTGATAATAAAAGTTCCGATATTGGAATTAATCTTAAGTTCAAAAATGGAGGCTCATTGGCTTTGGATGCAAAGTATAATATGCAAACAACCAAGTATAACTTAAATATAAATCTTCAAAACTTTGCCTTAAATAATTTATTGCCATACTTGCAGCAGTCAATGAATGTTAGTGAAGTTTCTGGTTTGCTATCCACCAATCTTAATGTTAATGGGGATGTTAATCATGTTATGGATTTTGTTTTAAAAGGGAATGTTGATGCCAAAAACTTTTCTTTGATAGATAATAAGAAAAGAAATGTGATTTCTATTAGGGATTTACAAACAAAGATAGATGAGGTAAGTTTGAGTAAGAACAAATACCATATAAGCAAGGTGAGAATAGATGCTTTTAAAACTCAATTTGATCTTTATAAAGACTCTACCAATAACTTCACCTATTTGATGAAGCCTGAGAAACCTCAAGAAAATCAAACCCAAACCGACACAACAAAAAAATCTCCTCAGCCAAAGATGGATTTTATAATCAAGGAACTTATTGTTGACAATTCTTCCTTAATTTTCAACGACCAATCCATTCAAGTACCTCTTTCTTATCCGATTGAAAACATTTACATCAAATCAAATGACTTCACCTTCGACAAGGAAAACCAACTGGAAATGTCGGCTTCTCTTGCCAAAACAGGAAAAGTAAATATAAAATGGAAAGGCTATGCCGATGGAATTGCTAATCATAACCTAATGCTTGTTATTAATAATCTTAGCTTACAAGACTTCACTCCTTACAGCCTCGAATACTTTGCAAGACCACTTACAAAGGGAAATCTTTCATTTACATCGCAAAATATTATTACCAATTTCAACCTCAACGGAACGAACAAAATTGATATTTACAAATGCGAAATTGGGGATAAGGATAAGACAGTGAAGGCTGAATATGCAAGCGTTCCCCTCAAATTGGGACTTTATGTGCTTAAGGATAGGAAAGACAAAATTGTTCTTGACTTGCCAGTTAAGGGAAATGTAAACTCTCCAGAATTTTCATACAAGAAATTAATCTTTAAAACTTTAATTAATCTTTTGGTTAAGGTTGCAACCTCTCCGATAAGTCTTGTTGCTGAGCAATTGGGATTTGACCCAGAGGCACTAAGCAATATCCCAATTGACCCTTTGGAAAGAGAATTTTCATCAGAACAGTTTGAGAAATTTAAGCAACTTTCGGAAATATCCATAGCAAAGCCTGAATTGATTTTAACACTCAGTCAGCAAGTCAACTACAGCAAGGCAATTGAAGACCTCTCTATTTTAAATCTGAAAATAGCTTACTATAATAAAACTTCCACTTCTCCAAAAACCCTTGAACTAATTGATATTGCACAGGTAAAGGAGATAAGCGAAAAAGATGAGGCATTTATAGCATTTGCAAAGAGTCTACTTGAGCAAAAAGGCATAAGCAATCAAAATTCCATAACTCAAATGGCACTAACGCTTTTCTCTCAAGAGTCAGAAAAGCAGATGATTACTCTTATGCAAGAGAGAAACAATAAGATAGTAGAGCATTTTACTCAGGTCTTGAAAGTTGATTCAACCAAGATAAAAGTCCTTAGCCTTCCATTGGAGGAAATGAAAGCACAGTCTTCTAAGAATCAATACAATGTAAGCCTTGAAGTCATGGAACAAACTCCCAAAACCAATTAGTAAAATAAGGCTAAAAAAAGACTAAGTCTAAGCAAAATTAGACTAAGTCTGAGTGAAATTAGACTAAGTCTGCCTGTTTTTTAACTGAGTCTAAAAAAGACCAAATTCCATAAAAAAACGCTCAGACTAAGTCAGAGAAAAAGCCCCCTTTGTTCTATGATAAGGAATTAGTATGTAGTTATTTACAGACTTGCTCAGAGTGTTGAAAAGCCACCCAAAACCCCAAAAACATCAGTTTAACTAAGTCAAATGCGTTTTTTAACTGAGTCTAAATTAATTTTAACTGAGTAAAAAATTAATTAGACTGAGTCATTCTTAATCTATAATATTTTCTTGATTATTTTAGAAAGTGTAAGATAAGTTTGCAAAGAAGTGAGGATTATAGAAAATGTCCATAGTTAAGCCTGCACCAAAATGTTCGCTGATTTTTTGATTATAAGAAAAATATAAAACGGGAGCAATTCCTCCTTTGGAATTTGTTTTATAGTACATAGCACCAGCACCTAAGAGGACAGTTGTTTTGGACTCTTTTTTATGAAAGTTGTAGCTGAAGTTAATGTTGCACATTTGAGCGTAATCACCAAATCCCACATGGTTGTAACGGTAGTATGTTGTTAGATATATTTTTTTGTTATAATCTAACTGATAGTAGGGCAAGAAATTCAAATAATGTAAGCCCCCAAATTTAACTCGTCTAAAATTATCTCCATCTCCTAACACTTGTAATTCAAATGACTTATACCCTCCTAACATAATTGGAGTAAGATTAAACCCAATGGTATGATGGAATTTAGAAACCTTAGTTTTGTTTTTAGTTTCTTTCACTGCTTGAGAGTTCTCTACAATGTTTTTTTGAGAAAAGGCAAGCATAGGGAAAAATAAGATAAGAAGTAAGAGGAAATGTTTAATGCCACTGGCAAGTTTCTTGGCTCTAAGAATTTCTCTTTTGCCTTTAGGACCGGGGAGTTTTTCAATTTGGAAACCAGAGCTTTTAAGAGTTCTTTTAACATCTCCTTTACAGCAATAGGTTACAAGGCAAGCATTGTCTTTCATCGATAGAAAAAGTTTATCAAATACTTCTTTTTGCCAAAGTTTTTCTTCAAATTGAGGAGCAAAGGCATCAAAGTAAATTAAGTCAAAGAAGTTTTCCTTGTAGGAGATTTCTTCTGCTGCTTGGGCTGTTTTTCTCATCTCAAAATAGGTATTAAGGTTATTATTTTCCTCCCAATTTATTGAATGTAACATCTCAAATTCTTCTTCCATATTCAGAATTTTCCCGTAATTGAGTTTAGATGTTATTTCTTTGGGAAGAGGGTATTTTTCTATTGTTTGATAAAAGATATTTTGCTTTTCTTTTTTTGCAAATTCACAAGTTAAAAGAGCATTAAGACCAGTGCCAAATCCAATTTCTAATATATTTATTTGAGGTTTTCTTTCAATGTTTTTCAGTCCTGCATTAATAAATATATGGTTGCTTTCTGCAATTGCTCCATGCGTGGAATGATAGCCTTCCTGCAAATCTTTTCTTCTAAGACTTGAAGAACCATCTTCGGTTATAAGAATTTCTATTTGACTATCAATTCCTTCCATTAAAGAGGAGTTGATTTCCAAATTTCATCAAAGTACCAAATTTCTTTATGTCCACAATCCTTTAAGTGATTACTGCACTCCACAAAAAGGTTGTCAACCTCCTCAGCTTTATGACAATCAGTTGAAATTGTAACACGAACATTTTCTTTGGCAAGAGCCTTTATCCAATTGGTTTGGGGGAAATAGTCATTTGAACGACCTTTATAAAGCCCTCTTGTATTTATTTCGCAAATTGAATCATTTTCTTTCATTGTTTCAATGGTCTGCATAACCAAATCCCTATACCAAGTTTCATCTTCTCTAAAGTACCTATCTTTGTTATGCATCTTTACCTTATCGAAATGCCCAACAATATCTGGCTTTACTCCTTGTATCATTTCAATTGTTTGACCATAGAATGCTCCAACAGCTTTTTTTATATCTCCATCAAAGCAATTTTCTATTCCATTATCGTAGCTTTCCTGTTTGGAGCCATCAATAAACCATAACCCCTTTGGAGAAAATACCAGATGAACAGACGCAATAATATAGTCTAATTGGTATTTATTTGCTTGTTCTCTTATGTCTTGAGATAGTTGAGGAATATAATCAAATTCCATTGAGGTAAAGAGTTTAATTTTATCCTCATATTTTGCTTTTAAACGCTTAGTCTCATTCAAGTAGTTTGATATTTCTTCTTGTTGAAGTCCAAAGTCATTTTCAAAAGGCACAGGAGAGTGAGCAGAGAATCCAAAATATTTCAATCCCTTATCAATAGCCGAAATAACCATTTCTTCAAGGGAATTCTTACCATCGCAATAAGTGGAATGACTGTGATAGTTAAATTTCAGCATCTTTAATTTTATATAGTTTATCGCCTCTTCTAATTATTTCGTGTGTTGGTATAGAAAACATATCTCCCTTTACAGCTTTTTCAACTGAGAGTAAGTCAACTCTAATTTCTTTAATTGTGTCTTCATAAACTCCAGTTGTTTTTCCAAGAATAATAATATCGTCCCCAATAGTTAGTTCTCCTGTTTCAAGTCTAACTTCAGCAACGTTAATATCTTTGAAATAGTTAGTAATTGTTCCAATAAATTCTTTAACCTTGGTTGCTCTTGAACCATATTTTTCAGTCCACTCACCAATAGTTTGTCCCAAGTAGTAGCCATCCCAAAAGCCTCTATTATAAACCTTGCTTAGTTCTTTATTCCATTTGTCTTTATTCTCTTGAGTAAATTCTCCATCAAAATAAGCTTTCACTGCTTGCTTATATGTTTTGGTAACAGTTTTTACATATTCAGCAGAACGACCTCTTCCTTCAATTTTCAAAACTCTAACACCAGCATCTAAAACTTTATCTAAGAAATCTATTGTTTTCAAATCCTTAGGAGACATTATATATTGGTTGTCAACAACAAGTTCTGTTCCTCCGTCAATGTCAGTAACCTTATATGGACGGCGACAATATTGAAGACAAGCTCCTTTATTAGCACTCTTGTTGGCATTGTCTAATGATATATAGCATTTGCCTGAAACGGCCATACATAAAGCTCCATGAACAAAGCATTCTATTTGAACCAAACGTCCTGAAGGTCCTTTAATATTATTTTCTTTAATGAAGGTTGTAATTTGCTTAACTTTTTCAAGAGAAACCTCTCTTGCTGTAACAATAACATCGGCAAATTGAGAATAGAATTTCACTGCCTCAGTGTTTGTTACGTTGCATTGAGTTGAAAGATGAACTTCAACTTTCTTTTCTCTTGCATAAGCAATTACTGCCATATCGGAAGCAATGATTGCTGTAATGTTGCTTTCCTTTGCAGCATCAACAACCTTTCGCATATAATCTAATTCTTCATTATATATAATAGTGTTGAGGGTTAGATATGTTCTTAGATTGTTTTCTTGAGCAATTGCAACAATATTTCTAAGGTCGTCAATTGTAAAATTATTGGCACTTCGAGAACGCATATTTAGTTCTCCAACTCCAAAATATACAGAATTTGCTCCACCTTGTATTGCACCCATTAGCGATTCGTAGGATCCAACGGGTGACATTATTTCAATATCTTCAAATTTCATTCTATTGTGTTATGTTTTGTTGTAGTTTATTTTTTGAGAGTGTGTAGTGTATTTTATTCCCTTCAATTATTCTTTCGTCTTGCCCTCCTGGGTTAAGCACAACCAATGGAATTTCAAATGAGAAATAAGTCTTTTCGGTTGTGTTTACAATTGAAATATATGGTAAAATTGAATTATAATTCATATTTCCTCCTCCAATGCTATTATATGCTCCAACACTTAAAGTGCCAACAAAGTTGAACTGCCCATTTTCAATAACATATAAATCTGCTCCTAAGGAAAAATCGTAGTAATTATTTATCAATAGAAAACTTATTTTTGATTTTGGACAGGAAAATACCTCAAACTCCAATTTAGCGTCTTGATAAATTGAATTGTAAGTAAAGCTCGTTTTACAAGTAAAGTTGATTTTTGGTCTTCTTGACTCACTTGTTATTCCAAAATTTGCCTTATATAAATCTTTATCTAATTTGAATGTTGCTTCAGAGCCTTTCCTTTCTATAGGTATTCTGTTGAATGCTTGGGAGAATACATTTGTAAAACTCATTATAAGCAAAAATAATATTGGTATGATTTTATTCATGGTCTTATTATCTAAAATTTTATTTCATTGCCGTTTTTGTCGTAATATTTTAGTCCAGTGTCTCTTGGTTTTAGTAATGAGCCTTCTTCTCCATATATTTCTTCTCCATCAGGAGTGCCATCTGCTTTAAAATATTCCCATTTACCAACCTTAGAGTCTAATTTGTAATTACCTTTGATTTGAGTTGTGCCATTTTCATAATATAGTAGGTAAACGCTATCTTGCATTCCATCTTTGAAATAGTTTTTTGAGTTTATATTTCCATTTTCATAGAAAGAAATAGTTTGTCCATTTAATATATTCCCTTTGTATTCTCTTTCTTCCAAAACTCTGTATGTGGCAAAGAATTTATATTCTTTTTCTTGCCCATTACTTTGAATCTTAATCGCTGCCAATGCTCCATCAGGATAGAAACTTACTTGATTTATTTTGTCTTTCTTATCAACTATTTTTGTTTTATCCATTCTATACACTTCCCAGTCAAATCCACTCTTTGAGTTGGTGAAATCGCATTTAGAAAAGACAACTCCATTTTCAAAATAGTATGTCCATTTGCCGATTCTTTCATTATTATTAAAATTTCCTTCATATTGAAGTTTGCCATTTTCATAATACATCTTTTCTGCAATCTTATACTTAATATTTTTATCCATTTTAGTGTAATAAACTAATTTTGGATTCCCATTCTCATAATAAGAGATGACTTCTTTATTATTTCTGGAGCAGGAGGTGAAAATTAATACTAATAAAAATAGAGCAATAACCTTTGAAATAGAGTGCATTAGGTGTTTTTTTGTCATAATTACGTGTTGTTTTAATTCAATTACGGGGCAAATTTAAGAAATAATTCGTACATTTGCACCTTAATACAAACCAAAAATATTTAAAGTCATGGCTTATAAAATTTCTGAAGACTGTGCTGCATGTGGAACATGCGTAGATGAATGTCCAGTAGGAGCTATCTCTGAAGGAGATATTTACAAAATAGACCCATCTGCTTGTACTGATTGTGGTACTTGTGCTGATGCATGCCCAGTTGAAGCAATCCATCCAGAATAATTCATTGGATTGATTAAGATAGAGCCCTGATGAATTTTCTTCTTCAGGGTTTTTTTCTAACTTATATTTTAAGATTTAAATTTTATTAACTATGAATTGCAATGAACTTGGTAATTTAATTCAACAAAAGGCAGAATTAAATAATTTAGTGAGTGAAAATACTCATCAAGCTTTCAATATTTTTAAAGAAGTATCAAAAGAGATTGTTTCAGAACTTAACAAAAACTTTCCAACTATTAATGGCAAGTTTGAAAACAAAGGTGATTTTGAGTTTAAACTTAGTTTTGGTTCCGATACTTTGGTTTTTATTCTTCATACAAATATCTTTGAATTTCCTCGTTTGCATGAAGTAATGAAATTGCCTTACATTAAAGAAGATGTAAAGCGTTCATATTGTGGAATGATTAATATCTATAATTTCCTTTCCGATTCTTTTGATTATCATCGTGATTTGGATATTGGTTATTTAATTGGAAGAGTCTTTATTAATAAGGAAAATCATTATTTTATTGAAGGTAAAAGAGAGGTTGGGTTGATGTACACAAGCTTTCATAAAGCAGTTATTGAAAAAGATTCTATCTATAATATTATTGTTTCTTCAATGCAGTATGTAAACAATTTTGACCTTCTAACACCACCTTTTGATGAGGTTAAAATTACTACAGTGGGGGAAATTCAATCAAATCTATCAACAAAAAAACAAATTACAGGAAAGCGGTTAGGCTTTGAATTTAAACAAGATAAAGATTAGAGAGAATAAATAAAAATATTTTTTCGTCATAAAATTTGGTAGTAATTAAAAAGATTGTACCTTTGCACGGCGAAAAACAATAAGACGCCCCGTTCGTCTAGTTGGCCTAGGACGCAAGATTTTCATTCTTGAAATCAGGGGTTCGAATCCCCTACGGGGTACAATTAATATAGAATAATAATTATGGCAAATCACAAAAGTGCACTAAAGAGAATTCGTTCAAGCGAAAGAAAAAGAATAGCTAATCGTTATTACGCAAAAACTATGCGTAATGCTTTAAGAGATTTCCGTGCTTTAGAAGATAAAACAACTGCTGAGGAAAAACTTCCTAAGTTATTGTCATCTATTGATAAATTGGCGAAACGTTCTATCATACACAAGAATAAGGCTTCAAACCTTAAGTCAAAATGTATGAAAAGGATTGCAAGTTTATAATATATTTAATTGATTGAAGAAGCCCTTCCTTTTAGGTTGGGCTTTTTTTGTTTAAACCCCATTATGAATTACATAGACACTCACTCTCATCAATACTCAGAAGAGTTTCTTAAAGATATTGAAGAGGTAATTCTTAAAGCCAAAGAGGCAAAGGTTACAAAGATAATCCTTCCAAATATTGATGTTGATTCAATTGAGCCAATGATAAGTCTTTGTAAAAAAGACAATTGTTTTTATCCAACTCTTGGCTTACATCCAACTTCTGTTGATTCAAATTATCGTTCTCAACTTAAAACTATTGAATCTTACCTTGAAAAGTTGAAGATTTATGCAATTGGAGAAATTGGAATAGATTTATATTGGGATAAAACTTTTGTTAACGAACAGATTTATACTTTTGAAACTCAAGTTCAGTGGGCAATTGACCTTGACCTTCCTTTAATAATTCATGTTAGAAAAGGTTTTGAACAAACTTTTGAATCACTTTCTAAACTAAAACATAATCTCAAATCTTCTAATAGAAAATTCTCAGGAGTCTTTCATTGTTTTTCTGGAGATAGAAATCAAGCAAAGAAAGCCATTGAAATGGGATTTAAGATTGGAATTGGAGGAGTTGTAACATTTAAAAATGCTTCCTTAGCTCAAATTGTAAGTGAGATTGACTTAAAGGATATAGTTTTGGAAACAGATGCCCCTTATTTGTCTCCAGTTCCATATAGAGGAATGAGAAATGAAAGCAGTTATATTCCAATTATTGCTCAGAAAATTTCAGAAATAAAAAATATTGGTATAGAAGAAGTGGCTTTAGTAACTACTAATAATGCAGAAGAAGTTTTCTCGCTCAATTAAAATTTTCATAAAATAAATTCTTCAAAAATAAGTTTTTAGTTTTGGTGTAAATATTGTTTTTACTACCTTTGCAATACAATAATTTAAATGAAAAAGATGAAAAGAATATTTTTTTATTTGTTTTTGGCGTTAGGGCTATCTTCTTGCTCCAAAAATTCTACTAAGGTAAATATTGAAATTCCTGAAATGAAGGAAGGAAAGATTTCAATTGTTTTTGCTAATCCAGATCAAGTGTCAAACACTAGCCCTTCTATAATTTATAGTGAAAGTTTTAAAGACTCCAAGATTGAAATAAACCTTGATAGTATTAAGTTTGAAAAAGATTTTATTGACTGTGCTCTTTTGGTTACAAGCAATGATGAATCATTTTTTGTAAACGTTCCCCTTCCTGTGGAGAGAGGAAAAACAATAGATGTTAAGTTCACCAATGTTGAAGGATACAAAAAAGGAGAAAAAATAAAATTAAGCTATAAAGGAACAAAACATGCAGAAGACTTTACAATTTTTTGGGATAAAATTCAAGACCAATTGTTAGAGTTTTCCAAACTTCCAGTAGAAAAGATTAATGAAGGTTACAAGAATTTTGTTCCAACCTACAAAACATATATTGATAAACATCCACAATCAGGTTTCCCTTATATGCTTTTGATTTCACAAGTAAATAATATGCAGTTTGACAAAACAAATCCTCTTTTGGACTATTGCAACACCATTTGTTCAAGCCCTAAGGATAATCGTTGGAAAGAAGTTTTCTGTACTTTGATTGGAGAGAAAAAGTTGGCACAAGAAACTTCAAAGAAATTAGTTTTTCAAGCAGTAGACTTAAATGGCAAAAGCTATACAGAAAGAGATATTAAGGGTAAATTAATAATTGTTGACTTTTGGGCTTCATGGTGTCGTCCTTGCAAAGAAGAAATGCCACATTTGAAACAAATAAATGACAAATATAAATCTCAAGGTCTAACTATGATTGGAATATCTATAGATAGAACTGAAAAAGAATGGAGAAATTACATCTCTTCCAATCCTGTATCATGGCTTTCTCTTTATGGAGATGGAAATGTTTTCACCAAACGTTACGACTTCCAATACATTCCATACAATTTAATTGCAGACTCAGAAGGAAATATACTTGCTAAAAATCTTCATGGAGCAGAATTAGATAAATTTTTGGAAGATTACTTCTCCAAATAAAATAGATTAAAAAGATATGAAACCAAAGTCCCCTCTTATGCTAAAAAAGTCTAAGCAGGGGATTTTTCTTTTATTGGGAATAGGATTGGGAGTAATCATAATGTTAGTTATTCTAATATTTGAAAATAGTAGAACTCCAATTCCAATATCTGAAAAAGAAATTCTAAGAGCTAAAAAAGAAAAAATAGTTTTTGAGAAAAATAAAAGTGAAGTATCAAAAGGGGAAAGAAATACATACCATTTTAAACCTTTTAATCCAAACACAATTACTAAAGAAGAATTATTATCTTTTGGATTAAGTCAAAAACAAGCCAGCAACTTTGTAAACTATACAAATGCAGGAGGGAGATTTAGAACAAAACAAGACCTAAAGAAATTATATTGTATGACAGAAGATTTGTACAATCAAATCTCTCCCTATGTATTAATTGAGACCGTATCGCCAAAAAGCTACTCTTCAAATTCAAATACATATTCTCCAAACAAATTTACCTCCAAAGAGCAACTAATATTTGACCTTAACCAAGCAGACACAATAGATCTTCAAGCTTTAAGAGGAATAGGAGCATCGTATTCCAGAAGAATATTCAAATATGGGCAAAAACTTGGGGGTTATGTTAGAATTGAACAATTAAAAGAGGTATATGGCATGACAGACACCCTCTACGAGGCCATAATTCCATACCTAAAAATAAATAATCCCAATCCCAAAAAGGTTAATTTGAATAATTCAACCATAAAGCAACTAAGTTCTCATCCATATATTGATTTTTACTTAGCAAAAGCCATAGTAAAACTTCGCTCAGATTTAAAATCATTCAAATCAATTGAAGAAATCAAGCAAATTCACCTTTTAGACCAAGAAACCTACAATAAACTACTCCCATATTTGGAGTTGTAAAAAGAAAATAAAGCCCATAAGTATAGCTTTTCAACCTCTTTTATAGGATAAAATACTTGTATCCAAAAAAACATCAATCATAATTGAAAATATGTCCCTTATATTTTAAAATATGTCCCTTATATTTCTGAATATGTCCTTTATATTTTTGAATATGTCCTTTATATTTTTATTTATGTAGGACTTTTTTATTAACTCCTTATTCTATTTTACTAAAACCTTATTATATTTGGCTCAGATGAAATATTTGGGGATTAGTTTTATATTTGCATAAAAAATAGAA
>VSSQ01000763.1_pt1 | contig 16344 bp, 13 predicted proteins | sample 4763081 | NCBI WGS metagenome assembly VSSQ01 (sample SAMN12137344, study PRJNA551015) | bioreactor metagenome | isolation source: SDC9 anaerobic chlorinated ethene degrading culture | place: USA: Knoxville, Tennesee | collected 2015-01-01
TAATTGATTTTATATTTGATTGGGTAATAATGCCTATAATATTCTTCTTTATAATTAGATTTTTTATGGGCAAGGTTGGAAGAAAAATGGGTGGTTCACCTATGATGGGATTAGGTAAAAGTAATGCAAAGATTTATAAAGAAAATGATATAAAAATAACTTTTGATGATGTTGCAGGCCAAGATGAAGCAAAAGAATCATTAAAAGAAATAATAGATTATTTAAATAATGCTAGTAAGTACACTAGTATAGGAGCTAAATTACCTAAAGGTGCATTATTAGTTGGTCCACCAGGAACAGGTAAAACATTATTAGCAAAAGCAGTGGCTGGTGAAGCAAATGTACCTTTCTTATCAATATCAGGATCAAATTTTGTTGAGATGTTTGCAGGAATGGGTGCAGCAAAAGTGAGAGATCTTTTCCAAGAAGCAGAAAAAAATGCACCATGTATTATTTTTATAGATGAAGTAGATTCTATAGGTAAAAGTAGAGATTCTCAAATACAAACAAATGATGAAAGAGAGCAAACTCTAAATCAATTATTAACACAAATGGATGGTTTTGATTCTACAAAGGCTATAGTTGTTTTAGCTGCAACAAATAGACCGGAAATATTAGATAAGGCACTATTAAGACCTGGAAGATTCGATAGAAGAGTAATAGTAGATAGACCTGATTTAAAGGGAAGAATAGATATATTAAAAGTTCATTCTAAAGGAGTAAAACTTGGGGATGATGTAAACTTAGAAGAAATAGCAAAAAGTACTCCAGGAGCAGTAGGTGCAGACCTTGCAAATATAGTAAATGAAGCAGCATTAAGAGCAGTTAAACATGGCAGAGAGTTTGTTATGCAAGAGGACTTAAGGGAAGCTGTAGAAGTTATAATTGCAGGAAAAGAAAAGAAAGATAGGATACTATCTCCTATGGAAAAGAGAATAGTAGCCTTTCATGAAGTTGGGCATGCCCTTGTAGCTGCGCTATTAGAAAATACAGATCCAGTTCACAAGATAACTATAGTACCTAGAACAATGGGAGCATTAGGTTACACTATGCAATTACCTGAAGAAGAGAAATATCTAGTTTCTAAAGAAGAGCTAACAAATCAAATAATGGTCATGTTAGGTGGAAGATCAGCAGAAGAAGAAGTATTTAACTTACTTTCAACTGGAGCATCTAATGATATAGAAAGGGCAACAAAAACAGCTAGAAGTATGGTTACTATTTATGGAATGACAGATAAATTTGATATGATGGCTTTAGAATCAGTTCAAAATAGATATCTAGATGGAAGAGCAGTAAGAGAATGTAGTGATGAAACCTCAACTTTAATAGATGAAGAAATATTAAAAATAATAAGGACTTGTCATGAAAGCACAAAAAAATTATTAAGAGAAAATAGAGATTTACTTGATAAGATATCTGAGTACTTATTAGAAAAAGAAACTATATTTGGTAGTGAGTTTATGGAATTTGTGTACGATAAATATCCAGAACTAAGAGATAGAAAGAATAAAAAGGTTAAAGATGCAAACCAAGTTATAGAAATATAAGAAATCTTAAAAGTTTAAAATAATGTAAAATGGATAAATTAATGAAAGGGTGTACATAATTGCTTGTTACACTCTTTCTTAATGATATAAATATAAAATCAAAGGGGGAGTAACTCTTGGATAAAATAGAATTATTAAAAGAAGAGGAAAACTTAAAAAATACATTAAATATTCTTAATGAAGAAACTTTAAAATATATAGATAAGAGAAAAGGTATTTCAGAATATATACTTGATTATAGAAAAAAGTATATTGAGGAATATAGAGATGATGAAGATAAATTAATGGAGTATTTTGATCACGAAAGATATATTAAGGAAGAATCATATAAAATGATAGATAAAAAATTAGGTGAATTTGTAAAGCTTAAAGAGTCACCTTATTTTGGGAAAGTTAACTTTATAGATGATGGATATTCAGAAGAATTGTATATAGGAAGATATGGATTAACTCCAGAAGAAAGTTATGATCCAGTAATAGTAGATTGGAGAGCACCGGTTGCATCTTTATTTTACAAAGGGATGTTAGGAAAAACAAGTTATAAAAGTCCACAAGGAGAAATGCCAGTAGATATATTATCAAGAAGACAATTAATTGTAAAAAAGGCTAAGTTGGAAGGATATTTTGATTCAGATATAAATATACAAGATGAGATACTACAAATGGTTTTATCATCCAACTCTGGAGAAAAGCTTAAGGATATTGTAAATACAATACAAAAAGAACAAGATGAAATAATAAGAGCTGATAGAAATAGAGTTGTTGTTGTAAATGGAGTTGCAGGTTCGGGAAAAACAACTATAGCTCTACATAGGATAGCATATCTTTTATATAATTATAGAGAACAGTTAACGGATAAAGTACTTATTTTAGGACCTAATGATATATTTATGAATTATATTTCAGAGGTATTACCTAATTTAGGAGAAACTGCAGTATTAAATGAGACATTTTTATCTTTTGCATATAAAGAAATAGGATTAAATGAAGCTGTAATAGATATATCTTTTTATCTAGAAGAAGTACTAAATGGAAACGAAAAAATAATCAATGAAATAAAATATAAGTCATCAAATAAATTTATAGAATTTTTAAATACTGAAATAGAAAAAATAGAAGAAAGTTATTTTAATATAGAGGCAGTTAAATTCTTAGGTGAAGAAATAGTTTCTATAGAAGAAATAAAAGAACTATTCAATAAGCATTATAAATATATGCCTATATTTAGAAGAAGTCAAAAGATAAAAAGAATATTAATTTCTAAGATAAAGGAAAAAAGAGATGAGAAGGTAAGAGAAATTAATATAAAAGCACAAGAAGAAAAATCAAAGCTATCACAACAAGAATTAGAAATAGAAGAAAATAATATTGAATTTAGAAGAAAAATTAAAATAAGAGATATAATAAGGGAAGTTATAAAAGTTAAACAGGATATAGAAAAATGGATAGATAATGACAGCATTATAAATATATATAAGAAGATTATAAATGTTGAAACTTTATCCTATTTAGATTTAGCGGCCATTTTATATTTGATGATAAAATTAGATGGAAGAAAGTTCAAAAGAGAAATAAAACATATAGTTATTGACGAAGCACAAGATTACAATATGCTTCAATTTATAGTTCTTAAAGAATTAACTGGATGTAGAAGTTATACTATAGTGGGGGATTCAAATCAAAGACTTATAAAGGTAGAAGAAGCTCCAGCAATGTTAAAGTTAAAAGATATATTTGGGAATTTCTTTAGTTTATTTGAATTAAAAAAGAGTTATAGATCAACTTATCAAATTATGGAATATGCAAGTAAGATATTAGATGAAAATGCTATAGTCCCATTTGTAAGAAAAGGTGAATTTGATGTTTTAGAAACAGTAGTACCAAAAGATGATAAGGAAGATTTAATAGATGTTATATTGAATTTATTAGAAGATTACCAAGAAGAAAAGTATGAAAATATAGCTATTATAACGAAAGATAAAGAGGAGTTAAACATAATAGCTCCAGAACTTAAGAAATATACTAATATATTAGCATTTAATAACCTAGATGTTGTCTATAAAGGGGGAAAAGTTCTTATACCTTCCTATTATGCAAAAGGCCTAGAATTTGATGCAGTAATAATAATTGATTTTGATGAAAATACTGATAATTTAATTAAATATATAATGTGCACTAGAGCACTTCATAGATTATCAATAGTAAAAATAAGATAAAACTATATTTTTTGTAGAAGGTAATGGGTAGTAGGTAGCAGTTTTTTAGAATACTGTTACCTTTTACTTTTTATTTTTAATTTGTGATATTTCACAATTTATTTAAATTTTTATTAGTCATAATTTAAGAAAAGTATAGATTAAAGGTAATAAGATTGTAATTAAAAAAAAACAAGCTATAATAAAAGCATAACTAGTTGTAAACGATATTAAAGGAGGGGGTTGAAGTTTGGATAGCTTTTACGAACAATTTCAGACTAAAAATTATAGTAACTTAGAAAAGATACTAAACAATGTATCTAAAGTAGTATTGGTTATTACAATAGTATTTATAGCAATGCTTAATTTTATAGGTGCTGCAATCTTTGCCTTAATATACTTAGTAGCATTTATTTTATCTAGAAAGCTCATAGTTGAATATGAATACGAGCTTACTGGTGAAGAATTAGTAATATTTAAAATAATGAATAAAAGTAAAAGAAAAGAAGTGGGAAATTTCAGTGTAAGAAGCATATCAAGTGTGAAAACCCCAGAACAAATGGTTAATAGTAATACTAAAATTGTAAGAGCATATTTAAAGGAGTCTGGAATAAAGGACAAGATTTATATTGCGAAAACATCTCAAGGTCTAATAGGATTTCAATTAGCCATGGACGAAAATTTGATAAGGTTAATTAAAAGAGTTAATCCACTAGCATTTTATTAATATATAAATTTGGAGGAGAAAATTATGGCAGGATTAAGTTTAAGAAATATTCAAAAAGTATACGAAAATGGATTTAAAGCAGTTCAAGATTTTAATTTAGACATTGAGGACAGAGAATTTATAGTTTTTGTTGGACCATCAGGATGTGGTAAGTCAACTACATTAAGAATGATTGCAGGCTTAGAAGAAATATCCGGAGGAGAATTATATATTGGAGATAAACTTGTAAATGATGTAGCTCCAAAAGATAGAGATATAGCAATGGTTTTCCAAAACTATGCATTATATCCTCATATGACAGTTTATGAAAACATGGCATTTGGATTAAAACTTAGAAAGCTACCAAAGCAAGAAATAGATCAAAAAGTTAGAGAAGCGGCAAAGATACTAGATATTGAACATCTTTTAGATAGAAAACCAAAAGCTTTATCAGGTGGACAAAGACAAAGGGTTGCCATGGGAAGAGCTATAGTTAGAAGTCCTAAAGTATTCTTAATGGATGAACCTTTATCAAACCTTGATGCTAAATTAAGAGTTCAAATGAGAATAGAAATTTCTAAGTTATATAATGAATTACAGACTACATTCATATATGTAACACATGATCAAACAGAAGCTATGACTTTGGGAACAAGAATAGTTGTTATGAAAGATGGTATTATTCAACAAGTTGATTCACCAACTGAAATATACAATCATCCAGCAAATCTTTTCGTTGCAGGATTTATAGGAAGTCCTCAAATGAATATGACTTATGGACAAACTTTAATTAAAGATGGAAAAAACTTTGTTAAAATATTTGATGAATTAGTTGAAATTCCAGCAGATAAAGTTAATATGGTAAAAGAAAAGAATGCTGAAAATATAGAAGTTATAGTTGGTATAAGACCAGAAAATATTTACCATACAAAAGAAGAATTATCTAAACCAGGAGTTGTTACTTTCAAGGGTGAAGTTGATTTAAAAGAAAACTTAGGAGCAGAAACTTACATTCACCTTAAAAAAGACGGAGCTAACTTCATAATAAAATCTAGAGCAGCTAATGATTATAAAATTGGTGATCCAATAGAATTTGGATTTGATACTAATATGATGCATATATTTGATAGAGAAGAGCAAAATACAATATTTTAATCAGAGTAAAGTTTGTAGCTAACAATTAAACTGAAATTACCAGAATAAAAATAAAGCCTGCTGATTACAGCAGGCTTTTTGATTTTTAGAGTTATTAAAAATATACTAAAACTAATAAGTATCAGGCATTAATGTGTATTTTAAACTTTAACCTATGTTTATGAGTTATATAATGGCTTACTTTTTATTGCTATAATTATTTTCAGCCTGTTCCCAATTGACTACATTCCACCAATTATCTATATATTCAGAACGTCTATTTTGATATTTAAGATAATAAGCATGTTCCCAAACATCAATACCAATAATAGGGATTAGTCCTGTTGAAATAGGACTATCTTGGTTTGGAGTAGATATTATTGATAATTTTCCATCACTATTTGATACTAACCAAGCCCATCCAGAGCCAAATCTATTCAAAGCAGCTTCTTTAAATTGATTTTTAAAGTTATCATAAGATTCAAAATCTCTATTAATTGCATCTAATAAATCTCCTTTGGGTGTTTGATCTTTTTTAGGAGACATTATTGTCCAGAAAAATTCATGATTATATACGCCACCAGCATTATTTCTAACTGTTTCTCTAATATCATCTGGTACTGAATCTAAATCCCTTAATATTCCTTCTAAGCCTTTAGAATATAATTCAGGATATTTTGCTATAGCTTTATTTAAATTATCTACATAAGCTTTTTGATGTTTATCATGATGAATGGTCATAGTTTCCTTATCAATGTAAGGTTCTAATGCATCATAAGCATATGGTAATGGTCTTAGCTCAAATTTAGAATCACCTAATGCATTACCTTTTACTAAAGCAGTAGGAATTAAGGAGATAAGAGTGATTATAGATAAAGCTAATAAAAAGAATGAGTAAATTTTATTTTTTGATTTCATTTTATACACCTCCTATTTTAGTATTTCTCTAAAAAGAGCATTTTATAAATAAATTATGTAAGTGATATAATAAATATAATAAGTAAATTAAAATTGGAGGAGTTATGGAAAAATTAATAAAAAATAATTCGATAAGTATAATATATTTTAGTGGTTCAACTTGTGGTGCTTGCGATGTAATAAAAGAGAAGGTACTACATGTTATTAGAGATTACAAGGAAATTAGGTTTCTTGAAATTAATGCATTGGAGCATAGGGAGTTAGCAGCTCAAAATGATATATTTTCTTTACCTATTTTGATATTGTTCATTAACAAAAAAGAAACACTAAGAGTTGGGAGACATTTTGATATATTAGAATTCAAAAATTTGATAGATAGATATTACAATTTAATTTATAGATAGATATTTAATTAATAACTATATTTTTAAGAATTCCTTAATAAATATGATATAAACTTTGTAACTTCTTTAAATTAATATTATTAATATAAGGATGTTACTTAATATATACATTATGTTAAAATATTAATAAAAAAGACTTTTGGGGGATATATGAATAAATTGAATATTTTGGTGGTAGATGATGATAAAGAGATAACAGAAGCAATAGAAATTTATCTTATGAATGAAGGATATAATGTTTTTATAGCTTATGATGGAATACAAGCATTGAAGGTTGCTAGAGAAGAAGCAATTCATTTAATAATAATGGATATAATGATGCCAAACCTTGATGGTACTCGCGCAACAATTGAATTAAGAAAAGAAAAGGAAATACCAATAATAATGTTATCTGCTAAATCAGAAGATTCAGATAAAATATTAGGACTAAATTTAGGTGCAGATGATTATATAACTAAGCCATTTAATCCGTTAGAGTTAATAGCAAGAGTTAACTCGCAAATAAGAAGATATACTAGGTTTTCATCAATAAATAATGAAGAAAATAAAGGACTAATAACTGTAGGTGGACTGGAGTTAAATATCACTAATAAGGAAGTTTTAGTTAATGGAAGAGAAGCTAAGTTAACTCCTATAGAATTTAAAATTCTAAGTCTTCTTATGAGCAACTTGGGACGTGTATTTTCTATAGAGGAAATATATGAAAGAGTATGGAATGAAATAGCATATAATGTAGATACGGTAACTGTCCATATAAGGAGGATAAGGGAAAAGATAGAAGTAGACCCTAGAAATCCTCAATATTTAAAGGTGGTGTGGGGAGTTGGATACAAAGTTGACAAAAAATAAAATTTATAAAGAAATAAATATATTCTTAGTTATTTTATCAATAATAATTTTTTCAATATCACTTACAAAAACAATAACGGAATATAGAAATACTAAATATATTCATAAAACTAATTTTTATGATGAATATAACATTAGAAGTTATATTGATTCTTTTGATGAAACTTTGAAAACTTATTTATATGCATATGAGGATATGGAAGGTACTATACGACAAGATATATATAAGGCAGAAAAAGAAAGGGATAAAAAAGAAAAAGAAAATCTTTTGAAAGAATCTGAAAATAATATTAGAAGTATGGGAAAAAGTCAAGGATTAACAGAAGATGAAATTAATGAAAATGTTGAAAGAGCAAAAGAAAATATACTTTCTGAAGATAATGATATAGATGCTTATTTCTATAATATAAAAATAAATACATTTGAAACTATAGCTAGAACAAAAAATATTGAATTTTACATTGAAGATAATACTGGAGCAAAAATTACTAATATAAAAGATAATAGCTTTGAATATAAGATAAAGAATAAGGAATTTGAAGATGAAAATTATTATTATATGTATTTTCCAAATTCTAAAAATGATAATGAAAATAATTTGTATTCTAAGGAATTATCCAAAGTCTATCCAGATTTGATTGATTATTATAATAGAGAGACAGTTAAATATTATAGAATACCAAAGAATTTAAATGAAGGGGACAATCTTTATTATGAATGGGATTATAGGAAAGGAGCTTTAAATACATTAAAAAGATATAGTATTATTTCTTTAGCATCAGGAATAATAACCTTGATACTAGCAATTTTAAGTTATAAATATAAAAATAAAAATAAAGATGAAAATGGCTTTATGGAACGTTTATACTTAAAGTTACCATTAGATATTAAGATATTTATTCCTATATTATGTGTTAACACGATTAAAGAACTTATAACAAATGTTATACCTTATTATAGTGGTAATAGTTATTCCAACAAAATAATAGCTTTATCAATAGTAGCAATAATAGTAACTTATTTACTTATAAAGGATATGATTCTTATAATAGGAGGAAAAAGGGCCTTAGGAAATATCTTAACAAAAAAATATATAATAATAGTAATAGATAAATTAAAAAACTGTTATATTGTTAGTACAACAGCATTTAAAGTAAGTGCTATGATTTTTATGACTGCTTTAGCTATATGGTGCACTATATTAATAAATTATTATAGCTATTGGAACTATATAACTGTAATGACAGCCCAAATATATGTAATTGTATATTTAATAATATTAACAGCTTATGTGATTATAGTATTTGGTGAAGCAAATATATTGAATATAAAATCAAGAAAAATAGCAGATGGTAAATATGAAAAAGAATATAAGAAAAATAGAATGATAATTTTCAAAGAAATAGAAAGTAATATGTTAAATATAGAAGAAGGACTTAATGGAGCTTTAGACAAAGCAATTAAAAGTGAAAGAATGAAAAGTGAATTGATTACCAATGTATCACATGATTTAAAAACACCTTTGACATCAATAATAAATTATGTAGATTTATTAAAGGAAGAAAATTTGTCACAAGAGAAAAGAGACAAATATATAGAAGTTTTAGATATAAAATCTAAGAGGCTTAAAATATTAATAGAAGATTTATTTGAGGCTTCAAAAGTAACATCTGGAAGTATGGAATTTGAAAAAGAAGAATTAAATATAGTATCATTACTTAGACAAATATTAGGGGAGTTAGAAGAAAAAATATCGCTAGCAGAGTTAAATGTAATAACTAAATGGTCAGAAACAAAAGCTATATTATTTTTAGATGGTAGAAAAACTTTTAGAGCATTTGAAAACCTAGTAAATAACATTATTAAATATTCAATGAGAAATTCCAGAGTATATATAGAGGTTATAAGCAATGATGAGGAAGTTATAGTAATAATGAAAAATATATCATCATATCAGCTAGATTTCACGGCAGAAGAAATAGTTGAAAGATTTAAAAGGGGTGATAAATCTAGAAGTACAGAAGGGTCTGGACTTGGACTTGCTATAGCAAAAAGTATAGTAGAACTTCAGGGTGGAAGCTTTGAAATAGATATTGATGGAGATTTATTTAAAGTAACAACTACATTCAAAAAGTAAGGTTTCAAAAAAGAAGTATTTATTCAAAATTATTAACAAATATACAATTGCAGTAATTTTATATAGAAAGAGGTTTTACATAATGAATTTCTATTCATTATGTAAAGCCTCTTTTAACTAATGCGATTTAGATTACAAAGAAATCTTTTCAGATCATAATACACAATTCATAGTTTTCCTAATTCAGCTCAGCTGAATTATTTTCTAAACTCTCCACTTTTAACTGTCAATTATAAACTAAAAAATAACTGTCAATTAGTGAGCAACTATGCACTGTGCCTTATGAACTGTGAACTTCAAAAGTGCTTTGCACTTTATTTCTCGTCTTCATCCATTAAATCATCAAAGCTAAGAAGTTCATCTTCTGAATTTTCATTAAGAGAACTGTTAGATTTATAAGATATTTGGTTAATAGCTTGATATATTTTTTCTAAAAGATAATTTTGGATTCTTCGAGTCTTATATGCTTTATTAAAAATAATAAAACTCCATATTCCTATGATAGCAAAAGTTATCATAAATAAAGCACCAATACCATAAAAAACTATTTGAAAAATTTGAACAGCTAAATCCATATAAAAATACCTCCAAATTTTATATAAAAATTTAAAAACTTTATACTTTCAGTCTGCTATTTTACTTAAATAAGATTATTAATTAGCAGCTATTAAATTCATAAGTCAATAAATTAAGTAGATAATTAATTAAAACATATATATTATAGCATAGAAAATTACAACAATTTAGTTTAATTAGAAATAAATATGAAATTTAAATATTAATGATTACTATTAAAATTATATGTCTATAATTTAGAAAGATACTGAAGGTAAGGAGAAGAATATATGAAAAAAATAATATTATTAGCAGCATCAACTGCACTATTAATAGGGTTTTTACTAGGATTTATAGAAGTTGTAAATCAAGAGCCAACCGAAAACAAAAAAATATTTACATATTCTGTATCTTCAGTACCAACAGATTTTAAATCAGTTGGAGACTTAGACAAAAGAATGCAGGATATAGTGTGTGCTACTAGTAGAGGCTTAGTAGAATTAAATTCATCTAAAAACATAGTTCCTTCTCTATCAGAAAGTGTTGAAGTAAGAGACGATGGATTAGAATATGATTTTAAAATAAGATCAGATATTTATTGGAGTGATGGAAGTAAAATAACTCCAAAAGATATAGCAACATTTTTTAGAGAAATATTAACAGAAGAAAATGGAGAAAATATAGGTGCATTATTAAATGTGTATGGAGCAAAAGGATTTAGAGATGGATATGGATCTTTTTCTGAGAATGTGGGAATTTCCTATGGAGAAGAAAATATAATATTTAGACTAAATTCAAAGGATGATAATTTTATTGAAGAACTCACTATGCCACAATACAGGTTAAGAAAGAACGTTATATTATGGAATAATATAAAACAAAATTATGATAAGCTTGTTTACTCAGGATATTATGGTATTTCTGAAATATCAATTGATGAATTAACCCTTAAAAGAAATAATAATACAAATATAGAGTTAGTTGAAACGATAAAGGTAGCCTCAGATGAAAGTGAAGAAGTAGCAATGGCAGCTTTTGAAATAGGGGGACGAGATATAGTTATAAATCCACCTAAAAGCCAATTAAGCAGATTAAATGAAGAAAATAGATTGATGACTTTAGAATCTGATAAGGCAATGTATTTGACATTTAATCCCAATAGTGATTCTATACCCATAGAAGGTAAAAAAAATATATATAGTTCAATAAATAAGGCTATGGAAGAATATCAATTAGAAAATAATATGTTTATAGAGCTAGCTGAAGGTAGCTATTTTAGAAATGATAAGGAAGATTTACTTAAGCTTCAAAGTAGAAAGGTAATGAGTAATGAATCAGGTGAATGGAGTAAGCCTAAGGAACTTTTTTTAGTTGCACAAGAAGGAACTGAGAATAAAGAAATTTGTGAATATATATCTAATTGGTTTGAGAAAAATACAGACACCTATATAAATTATAAGTTAATTACAGAGGAAGAAATAAACTCTATAAAGGATTCCAATTATTATGATATAGCATTAATTCAAGGAAATTCTAATTTTTCAGGAGAGGATTCTATATATAATACAGTAGTTAAATTTCTTCCGGGAAAATATAAAGACCAATTTTCCGCAGTAAAAACAGAAGGAGAAAAAGAAGCGTTATTTACTAAATTAGAAGATGAGTTATTTAATACGTATCAAGTATTACCAATTGCTTTTTATAATAATAATATAGCTTTGAACAATAAAATAAAAAACATGATTTTAGATGGTAATGGAAATATAGACTACAGTAAAATAGAAAAATCATAGTATCCTCTTTATAGTTGAGAACTACAAAAATACTCTCTAAAAAGTTTTTGAAATTAAATTATTGATGTAATTTTTAACAAATTACATCAATAATTATTTATTTCTTATTATTTAAGTATAATCATAAGAATACTTAGTATTTAATTACTAGTTAAATCATCATTTTTAGATATGAGAATAGTATTTTCGATATCTTCAAGATTGGCATCTGGAGTTTCAATAGTATCTTCTCTGAGGCTGATATCATCGGTATATGTTTCATCAGTTTGATTATTATCATTATTCCTATAAGAAAGATCAGATTTTATTAGATTTGTTTCACGCATAAAGTCATCTTTAAATAGAAAAATTATTAGTTGATATATATACATATTTTTAAAGCTATCGAATGATGAACCAGATGGTGAAAAAGAATCTTTCTTTTTAGAATAAGAAATACTTTTATTAAAAATTGGCGCAACCCCTAAGCTAGCAGGAGTTGATGTTGTTGGCATTCTAAAGAAGTTTTCTTCTAACATATCAGATGAATTTAAAGTTAATCCCCTATACCTTTCAGCATCATCTAAAGTAGGTGCTTCAGGCCAACATGTTATCAAGCCAGAATTTATGAAATACTTTCTATATAATGAAGAAATCATATTTTTATATTCATTATACCTATTAGATTCTTTTGAATACATAATAATAGCTAGGAAGTAAAATGTAATATCAAAGCATGAATATTTTAAATCTTTTTTTCCAGAAAGCTTAAGAAAAACTTCTTTTTCATCATCATATAAAGATACTAGTTTATTATTTATTTCTTTAGCTTTTTCATTGAAGGTAATCATTTGAGTATGTTTAAATGATAAAATCAAATTTATTAAGAGTAAGCATGTAAAATCTAAGGTATCCACATAATAGTCTTTTTCATCGAATTTATTTATAAGATAATCTGTTAAGTCTACAATTAAAATTTTAGCATCATTATTTTTAGAATTACTATAAAAAATATTAATGGCAGTAAGTATTTTGCATATTTCTTCGAAAGAGCACTCATAAATTTTTTCTTTAAATTCATTAAGCATTTGTAGTATTTCTAATGAAAACTTATTGTAATCTTCTGAAATATCATCATCTTCATATAACATTGAGTATAAATTATATGAAACCATCATAAATGCTTGGTCAGAAAATTTAAATTTATTATTTTTTTCTGTAAGATTAAAACCTTTATAGTTATTTTCAGAAAGATTTCTTTTTTCTATAAAGATTCCTTCAGTATTTCTTAAGTTTACTGAGTAAAAGTCAAGTTGTTCTTTAGCCAATCTCTTATAAATTTGAGAATAAGAATATAATTTTTCATCAGCATCTTTAAACTTTGAATAATAGGTAGTTAAATTCAATATACTTGAAGTCATTAAAGCATTAGTTATTGGAGCTATATCCTTTTTAAAGGATTCTTCATCAAACCCATTATAGTTCTTACTATGAATATAATTAGGGGAGGATTTTCTATATATACATAGTAGTGGAGAAAAATTACCAGATGTGGTAATATCAATGGAGGATGATATTTTTTTATAATTTTTAACTGAATCAACTAATCCACATTTTGACTCAAGAACTAATGTCCTTATGGCCTCCTTTGATAAGTGAAAAAGTTGGCCGTTAATTTCTTTTTGAGATAGTTTATTCATTCTAAAAAATGGTCCTATATATCGCAAATTCTTCACCTCTTCATTAATCCTTATATTAATAATATGAGTTTAATGTTAAAATAGTGCATAAATTTTAATAATATTAAGAATTGGAGGTAAATTATGAGAATAGATGGAAGAAAAAATGATCAAGTAAGAGCTACAAAAATAACTAGAGGATATACAAAATATGCAGAGGGATCTGTATTAATAGAAGTTGGTGATACAAAAGTTATTTGTACTGCATCCATAGAAGATAAAGTTCCACCATTTTTAAAGGGGCAAGGAGAAGGGTGGATAACTGCTGAATATAATATGCTACCAAGATCAACAGGGACAAGAAAAGTAAGAGATATATCTAGGTTGAAGATAGATGGAAGAACTATGGAGATACAAAGGCTAATAGGAAGGGCATTAAGGTCAGTTATGGATTTGAAGGCGCTTGGAGAAAAAACAATATGGATAGATTGTGATGTTATTCAAGCAGATGGTGGAACAAGAACAACATCTATTACAGGAGCTTTCGTAGCATTAGTAGATGCAGTAAATAAATTGCATAAAGAAAAACCTTTTGATGTATATCCAATAAGGAAATTTGTCAGTGCAACTAGCGTTGGTATTCTTAATGAAGAAAAAATCTTAGATTTATGCTATGAAGAAGATTCAAAAGCAAAAGTCGATATGAATATTATAGCTACAGATGAGGGTGAATTTATAGAAATACAAGGAACAGGCGAAGAATCACCATTTAGTAGAAATGATTTAAATGATCTTCTTGACTTGGCACAAAAGGGGATAAAGCAAATGGTGCAAATACAAAAGGAAGCATTAAAAATGGATTCACTTTGGATAGGTACTGGAGGAAAATAGTTAAATGAAGAAACTTATAATTGCAAGTAATAATCAAGGTAAGATAAAAGAGATGAAAAAAATTTTAGAAAATATGCCACTAGAAGTTTTCTCATTAAAAGATATGGACCTTGATATAGATGTAGAAGAAGATGGAATAACATTTGAAGAAAATGCAAAAAAGAAATGTAAAGAGATATATAAAGAACTTATAAAAATGGGAGAAAATAATTTTATAGTGGTGGCGGATGATTCAGGATTGGAAGTGGATTATCTAAATGGAGAACCAGGAGTGTACTCTGCAAGATATTCAGGAGAACATGGTGATGATAAAAAAAACAATGAAAAACTACTTTTAAACTTAAAAGGAGTTAATTATGAAAATAGAAAGGCTAGATTCGTGTGTCAATTAGCTTTAATAAATGATAATAATATTTATAAGTCAGTAACAGGAACAGTTGATGGATATATATTGGATAATGAAAAAGGATGTGATGGGTTTGGATATGATCCACTATTCTTTTATGAACCATTTAATAAAACTTTTGGAGAGCTTTCAATGAAGGAAAAAAATAGTATATCTCATAGGGGAGTTGCTCTTGAAAAATTTAAAAAAATTATAGAAGAATTTTTATAGGAGGCAAATATGAAGATTGCTGTATTAAGTGATTCTCATTATGAAACTTCATTTATAAATGATATAAAGGAATACTTAGAAGATATAGATATTATATTACATTGTGGAGATGGAGCACCAGATACTAAAGCCTTATCTAATATTTTTAGAGGAGAAATATATGCAGTTAAAGGTAATTGTGATATGAGCAAAGAATATCCTCTTGAAAGAATTATTGAAGTAATGGGAATAAAAATATTTATGACTCATGGGCATATGTATAATGTTAAAAATGAGTACAATACTATATTCTACAAAGGTAAGGAAGTTGATGCAGATATAGTCCTTTTTGGACACTCACATAAGGCACTAATAAAGGAGTATGATGGATTAGTAATAATGAATCCGGGAAGTATAAGTTTACCTTATGGTAGGGCAAAGAGAACATTTGGAATTATAGAAATATTAAAAAATAACAAACGGAATATTTCTATAAAAGAAATAGAATAATAAATTCATGCAATCCGTTATTAATTTACAATATTATTAAATATCTAGGTAAATCTCCAAAATTCTCTTATATAGATTATTTTTTTAAAAATGTATTGACGGATTGCTATTCCTATTGTAGAATAAACATTGTCGTTGAGAGATATTGAAGATATCGGGGTGTGGCGCAGATGGGAGCGCGCGTGGTTTGGGACCATGAGGTCGCAGGTTCAATCCCTGTCACCCCGACCACTTTCAAAATCAAATATGCGGGTGTAGCTCAATGGTAGAGCCCTTGCCTTCCAAGCAAGTTACGTGAGTTCGATTCTCATCACCCGCTCCATTAAATCAACAGATAAAAAAATGTTGACAATTGGCAAAGAATGATATAAAATAATTAATGTTCTTTGTAACAATATGCGTGTTTAGCTCAGCTGGATAGAGCAACGCCCTTCTAAGGCGTGGGCCAG
>VSSQ01000765.1_pt1 | contig 16284 bp, 16 predicted proteins | sample 4763081 | NCBI WGS metagenome assembly VSSQ01 (sample SAMN12137344, study PRJNA551015) | bioreactor metagenome | isolation source: SDC9 anaerobic chlorinated ethene degrading culture | place: USA: Knoxville, Tennesee | collected 2015-01-01
AGCATCTTATTACATCACGGCTGTTCATTACAAAAACAGTAATGACACCACTTTTATTGAGAAGGTAAAGACCTACGACGGCTCTGAAAAGCTGCGCAGCACAGTGGTATCTAATATTGAAAGCGGAAGCACAGTTATGACCGCGTACAAGAAGAGCGACGGCAAGTATTACAAGGGCGCAGAAGTGAACGTTGTGAAAATCGACGGCGTAAAATACATCCGCACGGACAAGAATTCCACCAAGAGGGACAACCTTGAAAATCTCCCTACGTACTAAGGAGGAAAAACCATGCCGAGAAAAGAACATCATGTCGTTCCCGACCCCGACGGCGGCTGGAACGTAAAACGCGAAAATGCCCAACGTAGCAGCGGGCACTACGATACTAAGGCAGAGGCCGAAGCCGCCGGCCGCATCATGAGCCAAAACGGGAAAACAGAGCTTGTAATTCACGGAGAACACGGCAAAATTCAGCGTTCAGATAGCCACGGGAACGACCCGTGTCCACCGACAGACAGCAAGTAATTGGGTATTTAGCAGGGGCGGAACTCCGCCCCTGCTAAACCAGTTTTATTTTTCACTTTAGGAGGACTCCACCATGCCGGATCATATTATATTTAACGAAAGACCTGAATCGCAAGAGCGGGCTATTCGTCAGCTTCAGGCGATGGGCTATCAATATGTACCGAGGGCAGAGGCCGAGCAGAAACGCGGTCGGCTTTCCGGCGTAGTGTTTCCTGATGTGATGCGGGAGTTTATGGGCGGGCAATCATTTCGTTATCGGGAGAAAATGACACCATTTTCCGAGCGCTCCATCAAGAGGGCGATTGACGAACTGGATGTACCATTGGAGCGTGGTCTGCAATACGCTGGAAAATCCATCTACGACAGTCTAATATTCGGAAAAAGCTGTGAGGAGGATTTGTACGATGGCGCTCGTCAATCCTTCGATCTGAAATATATCGACTGGGGGAATCCGGAGAACAACATCTGGCAGGTTACGGATGAGTTTTCTGTAGAGCGTTTAAATGGAAAGTTCGTCCGTCCGGACATCGTGATCCTCATAAACGGAATTCCTCTTGTTGTCATCGAATGCAAAAAATCCAGCGTGGATGTAGAAGAAGGCGTACGGCAGAACATTCGCAATTGGAAGCCGGACTATATCCCTCAGCTTTTTAAATATGCCCAACTTGTGATCGCTATGAATCCGCAGGAGGTCAAGTACGCCACGGCAGAAACGCCCCTGGAGTTTTTTTGCAAATGGTTTGAGCTCGGCAAGGAAAATAAAGCTTGGCAGTTGGACAGCGCCAGAAGATATACTGGTGAAAGCGCTGTCACCGAGCAAGATAAGGCAATTGTATCCCTGTTGTCGAAGGAACGCCTACTATCGTTGATTCGATATTATATTCTCTATGACAATAACGTTAAAAAAATTGCAAGGTACCAGCAATTTTTTGGCGTTGAAAGTGCAATTCGGCGCATTAAAGGCGAGGACGGCTCACCTTCACGAGGTGGCGTGATTTGGCATACCCAAGGCAGCGGAAAATCTTTGACCATGGTCATGCTCACAAAACGAATTCTTGCAGACAAGGCAATTCACAACGCAAGATTTGTGCTGGTTTGTGATCGGCTCAATCTGGTGAAACAGTTACGAGACAACTTTATACACACTGGCATGGAACCAAGTGAGGCCACCACAGGGAAGGGACTTATTACCCTCCTGCAGGCCAAGGGGGAAACCATCATTGCAACAACAGTCAATAAATTTGAAACAGCCGCTCGCGGACGGACGAGAATCGATGACAGTAATATTTATCTGCTTATTGATGAAAGTCACCGAAGCCACACCGGCGAGTTTCACACCATGATGAATCAGGTGCTTCCAAACGCGATTAAAATAGGTTTTACCGGCACGCCCCTGCTGAAAAAAGATAAAAATAACACCTATAAGAAATTTGGCAAGCTGATTGGCGAACCGTATCGATTTGAGGATGGAATTCAAGATGGCGTAATCGTTCCTCTGGTATACGAGGGGCGCTACATTCCTCAAAATGTATCCAACAATAAAATCGACGATTATTTGCAGTATATTCTCACCCCGCTGAGCGAAGAGCAGCGGGAAGATATGCGTAAAAAATGGAGTCGCTTTTTGCCTCTGGCGCAAACCGAACAGCGTCTGGCAATGATTGCTTTTGATATACATGAGCATTTTTCAACCTACTGTAAGCCGAGAGGTTATAAAGCCATGGTTGCCGTAGCGTCACGCGCTGAAGCCATTGCACTGCAGCATGCAATTAACAAGTTGGGCAATATTCGCTCTATGGCGCTCATTTGTGACGATTCTGTAGATACTGAAGGCGATGAAGGTACACTTACCACCCAAGCAAGAAAAGATATTCATGATTTTTTCAAAAACGAAATCTATCCTCGTTTCGGCAAATATGAGGACTATGAGGAATTTATAAAAAACAACATTATTGGCGGCGAAGATCTGGATATCGTCATCGTAAAAGATATGCTTCTGACCGGATTTGATGCCCCACCGCTGGGTGTTCTATATGTAGACAAGTCTATGAAAGAGCACACTTTGCTGCAAGCAATTGCCCGAGTGAACCGCGTACATCCAAACAAAGATTTCAGCCTAATTGTGGACTACTGGGGACTGTTTGCCAACCTGAACAGTGCCATGGAAATGTATGGCGATGATCTATCCGGCTTTGACGGGTTTGATTCCAGGGACATAGATGATTTAATTTTCACGGCAAAGGAGCAAAGAGAAAAGCTCATTAATGCACATGCAGCTTTGTGGTCTATTTTCAATGGTCAGGATTTTGACCACGACAATCCCAGGCAGTGGCAGGTCTTTTTTGATCGCGACAGTGATGAAGAAAGCAATGCGATACGAAAAGAGTTTTATGAGAAACTTGCCGATTTTTCTAAACTAATGACCTTGGCTGTAGCCAGTAGCTGTCTATATGAGGCCGTCGGATTTGAGCAAATGCAAAAATACAAAGCTGATTTGCTGTTTTTCCAAAAGCTCAGAGCGTCTCTTGTTAAAATTTATGCGGAAGCAATTGATTTCAGCAAATATGAGGACGGAATCCGAAGCCTGCTGAACACATTTGTCTCATCCGAGCCGGTGGAAATACTTGTGAACCCGGTCGCAATTCACGATAAAGCTGCTATGGAAGAACAGCTTAGCGAAATTGATGGGCAAAAAGCGAAGGCTGCATATATCCGCACTCGCCTTGTTTCAGAACTGGAAGCCAGACGATACGATGATCCCTTTATGTTTAAGCGCTTTTCAGAACGGATTCGAGATACGCTCGAAGAATACAAAAAGATGCGGGATGAAAATGCATACCTTGCCACAATGCGCAAAATGGCAGAGGATTTTCGTGAAGGGTTTGTTGGGCACAGCTACCCCGCCTGTATTAGCGACCAAAGCGATGCCAAAGCGTTTTATGGGATTATTGCTGAAACTCTCAAAGCTAAGAGCAACAGCCCCGACGAAGCGTTTGATGAAGAAATCGGTCAACTGTCGATTGATATGACACAGGTAATTGCCGACCTTGCGCGAGTGGACTGGAGAAACAGCACCACTGTTCATAAGCAAATGAATCAAGCGGTGGAAGATTTAATCTGGGACTTTTCGGATACCCATGATTTGGATTTATTGCCGGATGAAATCGACATGTTATTGGAAAGCATAATGAAAACAGCGCTGAGTAGGTATTGATATGCAGCACACACTTTTAATTTCAGGAAAGCCAAAAGAAATAGAGGTTTTATTTAAGGATATAAAGAGTGTCAGGTTAAAAATATTTCCTAACGGACGAATATGCCTATCTGTCCCAATAGGAACCCCTGATATATGGATTGTAGATTTTCTGCAGTCCAAACTGCCTTGGATAGAGGAAAAAGCTAAAGCCTTTGAGGAAACAAAAAGTATAGAAAAAGAGGAACACATTTGCTCAGGTGGATCGATCCGCATTCTTGGAAGGCAATATATCATCAAACTGGAGGAGGCAAAACAAAAGCGAATCTTTATAGAAGACGATAAACTCTTCTTGCAAACTACTTGTTTGGGGAATCAGGACGACATTGACAGTCAGTTTAATAACTGGTGGCAAAAAACAGCGAAAGCATATTTTGTGTCTGTTGTAAATGCAATGTATCCCATAATAAAGAAACATGGCGTTGATATGCCGGATGTGTATGTTAAGAAGATGACTACGCTCTGGGGAAGCTGTAGTAGAGCATCGGGAAAAATTAACCTTAATTTTTACTTGTACAAAGCCCCTATGCCGTGTATTGAGTATGTTATTTTGCATGAGCTTGCCCATTTTCTGTACCCTAAGCACAATAGAGATTTTTATGATTTTTTGACAATTTATATGCCAGACTGGAAAGAACGCAAAAATATTTTGGATTATGAAATCGTTTTGGGAATATAGTATATTTTCAGTAGTAGTGACATTAACAAGCAAACTTAAAGGCGAGCGCTCAGCACCGGAAAATTCAACCCGGTCTAAGCGCTCGCCTTGCTTATGGAGGTTATTCGCCGCAATTACTCGACGGGCTCTGCACTTAGCCAGCGGATATAGCCGTTGTCCTTCTTCTGATAGGCACAGTACCAGCGGGAATCGTCATAAATCTCGTCTGCAAAATTGATATACGATTCGGCGGGCGAATAGTTCACGCCCCAGCTTTGCCACCACACCGGCAGCTTGAGCTTCCGCCCATCATCGGTATCGAAATAGCACAGCAGCATGGGCTTATTTCTGTGCCAGCATCTGAAGGCCAGGGTGCCGATGAACTCTCCTGTATTTTCCGGATAGCTGTAATCATCCAGCGGCGCGGCGTCACGCTCCGCGCGAGTGCGGATGATCTGCGCCCTGCACGGGAACATTTCTTCGTATGTCATAAATCCTCCTCATAATTCAAAATTTTGCTTTTGCTGTTGTTGGCTCAGCTCATATCTCTGCTTCAATTCCTCAAAAAGCTCCGGTGGAATGGAGCTGATAAAATTCTGGTATTCCCGAAGTTCATAAATCAGAGACTGCCCTTCCTGCCGTTCCTTCTGCAGCGCCCACTGCGCTCGCTCCGTCTCAAAGCGAAATGCAGATTCATTCTCCCTTAAAATTTTGAGCTGGTCATCGTAGGGCTTGAGCTTTGACTCAAATGCGTTGATCCGCGGATACCAGTCCATCAGCAGCTTGAGCACTTTTTCTTTCTGTTTACCGGCATTGAACGCGCCGATATTTTCAATCTCGTTGCGGATCTCAGTCATCTCGTCGGTCAGACGGTGTGCCTGCTTATAAAGCCAAGTCGGAATGTGCTTCCGCTTGGTCGCGGCGGCAGCCTGACCACGCTCCAGCTCCGGGAACTCCGCTGACATGTGATCGTGAAATTTATCCTGCCACTCCACCAGCTTGTCACGTCCGCCCATAACCTCCTTGGCTGAAAGACGCTTATCCTTCGTCAGCGGCACAAAGCAAATGTGCATGTGTGGGTTGTGCTCGTCCATGTGGACGACGGCGGAGAAAATGTTTTCCTCGCCAATCTCGCGTTTGAGAAACGCAAGCGCATGCTCAAAATAAAACCGCACCCGATCCTCCGGCAGCCCGGCGAGAAACTCCGGCGTTGCGGTAATGATTGTGTCGATGAATTTTACACTGTCTTTCCGCACCTTCAATTTCGGATTTTCTTTCTGGGCTTTTTCAATACGGGTTTGAATCTCACCGTAGTATTGCAGGCGCGGCTGGATGAGATGATAGTTGAGATGAGAACGCTCCCTATCAATGTCGGGGTTGCTGCCGTAACGTTCCTTCTTCCGTTCATGGTGCTTTTCGATGGCGGTCGCCGGTCCGCCTTTTCGTTTCTCAAATCGCAAAATCGCATAGGGCATAAATCAGAACTCCTTTCCATTCAACGATGCTGAGATGTAATCGTTAGCTTTTTTCACATACCACCCGCCAAAATGAAAACGTGTCCGCGCCGCCTGCCCTACGGGGCCGACTGCGCGGACACGTTTTCCCGCCCGACAAGAAAGTCCGGCCCCTCAAAGGCGGGCCGGACTTTTTGCCGTGCGTTTGGCTGGCGGTATAACGCACTATACCTTGCCGTTGGCAAGGTGTGCGGCCGGGGACACCCCGGCACCCCGTTCGGCGGCTTGGCAGCGCCCAATCCACAAATGTATACTCATACTCGGGCACCGCTTCGCCGCAGTTTTTGCCGCCGTACTAACCCTGCTGTTACTCGGATTCGGCAGCAAAAACCACGCGCACGGCGCGGGACGCAGGACGATAGACGAGGGGCTTGGCGGGATACGCAGCATATCTCACGCTCTTCTTGACGGCATAGAAAGAGACTGCATCCAAACAAAAAGTTCAGACACAGTCTCTGTTTTATGCAACCTAAATTCAGCGTATCAATTTTGGATTGTACTCCGGTATGAAAAATGCGCAGGTGCTGAGCACGGCAACTCGCCTGTCACTCTGAATAGAATTTAGCTGTGCGGCAAGCATCTCGACTTGCGCCGGAAGCAGATCATCTCCCGGATCGTTGTCGATAAGCCGCCACGACTTGCTGATGTTTTGCCCGATGACAATATTGCATTCTTCTTTTGTTGCGGCGAACTTACGATAATCGTGATTTCGGTTTTCCCGATTCACACGGGCCTTGTATTCTCCCGCAATCAGCTCATCAAGAGTCGCATAGTAAGAATCAAAGTCCGGATCAGGAATAGACGCCATGTGATAGAACGCCTCCACCATCGGATAATTGATGTACAGCTTTCCCATGTCAGACGATTCCACAAAGTATTTTGCCATACCGCTGATCTTCTCCGGCGTGAAGCCGGGATCGTGCGGATCAAGATCAAAGATCAGAAGGATGTCAGAATAGAATTCATCAAACAGCGCCTTTTTCACCGGATCAGGTTCACGCGACTTCAGCAGCTGGAGCAAGTCCATATCCGCGGGGTCGTTGTCCTCAAACATCTCATGATATAGCGTGTAGATATTCGTGCAGTAGGAAACGATCTCATATTTGAAATCAATTTGATAAGCAGACAGTAGCCGCTCCATCAAAGCGACGTCTGTCTTTGCTCCCTCGACCAGCACGAGAATTTTCCGTTTCTCCTCAGCCATTGAATTCACCGCTCATATAGAGCTTCTCCAGGTTGTGTCCCTCCCGAAGCTCCCGATCGGTGGCATTGGCAAATGACGTAAGTCTCTCCCCGGTCAGAATGAAGTAGCAGTCCGGACGCATGATGCGATTGGAGAGCAGGTTCGTATTATGGGAAGTGAGGATGGTCTGGAAACCGGACATATGCTCCAGAAGCTCAACAAGCGTTTCCGCCAACTCATAATGATAGAATGCGTCAAACTCATCAATGAACATCAGAGAAACGTCGGAAGAGGTTTTGTACCAATAGAAAAACGTGTAAAGCGCTTTCGTACCGCTGGACGCCACCTTGAAAAATGGCAGCGGTTTTCTGGTATCAAAGTACAGGCGCTTAGTTCCATCAGCATCTTTCTTCGCAACCAGATTTTCTTTAATCCCCGCCTTGTGCAGGAAAGACTCTAATTCCTTAAGCATATTTCCTTCGAAAATGAAATCATAATAGTCCTTGCTGTCTGCCTTATAACCAATATAACGGTTTTCATCCAGGCTGCGGAACCAGAGCATGTGAGACACAAAGCGCTGCATCCGATAAAGCGGATGATCGTCCGGGAGCGCCGAATTGTTAATGGCATATTTCAGTATGGAGTCGCTGCCACGGAAGGAGAGATTCAGTGTCGTGGTCAATGCCTCAAGGCCGGTCAGATCGCCGCGATTGTCCTCGTAGTCGTAAGTGAAAAGACGCTTGCCGTCAATTGCAACGGATTCATAAACAAGGGTCTGCTTGTCATTTTTGCGGTAGTGGTAATCCACCTCACCGCTGTCGAATGTGAATACATAATGAAACTCCGCGTATCCGGCTTTGTTGTTGACATTCAGATAATAGTCGTATAAGCCCGGCGTCACATTGTTTGTCGTCAGGTGCGATACGATGTCAAAAAGCGCCAAACCCAAGTTGGACTTGCCGACAGAGTTTTTGCCGTAAACGATGAGCTTGCTGAGCAAGCCATCGGTGACGCAGGAATCATTGAATTTATAATCACGGACATCAGAGAAATCCAACCGAATGGTATTCTCAAAGTTTTTAAAACCTGTAACCTCAAACAGCTTTAACATGGTGCCCACCTACTTTCACCATTATTATACCCACGGTAAAGCATCAAGTCAACAAATACCGTAATAAAATTACGGATAATCCGGAATTATTTTTCGACATAAAATGATTCATGGCACGTTTGCTGTTGATTCACATCGCTGCGATGAAGTACTGCACAGAGTCAACACGGTGAGCGCTCACAGTCTGCTCACACTTTTCCTGAAAACTTGCAAAGCAGCCGGTTTTTTCAGAGGCCCTGAAGCCATTGGCTTTGTGCCGTCAAACCCGCATAAAATCAGGCTTTTTCGGCGTTTTCAAGTGCTCACAAAAGCCACTGTTGGGCACGCCGGGATAGCCGATTCCAACGACTCGAAATCAGGTTGTCCTCACGGGCACGTGAGTTCGAATCTCACCGCCTCCGCCAGATGAACAGGGTACGAAGTATTGAACAGTTTTATTAGACTGTCCAGTATTTCGTACCTTTTTCTATGCCATAAAGCCTGTATTTATCAGCATCTACACATTTGATACGAAATCGGACTTGAATATTGTATTTGATAGAAAACCTTAAATGTGTAGTCGAAAAGTCAAAATCAATGACTTTTGAACATCATTGTCCAAGTTATATGGTGTTGACTTTCTTCTCTTTATACAGCAGCTCAAACTTATCCGGTGTTTTATAATTTAATGTGCTGTGCGGTCTTTCGGTGTTGTAGAAACGAATGTAGTCATCAACACTTTCACAGAATTGCCTCTCTGACTTATAGATAGTGCGATAGAGCTCTTCCTTTTTCAAAGACGCAAAAAATGCTTCTGCAACTGCATTGTCGTAAGGACTTCCAGACTTTGAGAAAGACTGGACAACCTTGTTCACGCGCAATAACTTTCGTAAGGCATTTGAGGTGTATTGTGCTCCCCTGTCGCTGTGGAAAGTTAGCTGCTGCGGGTTCCCCCTTTCCTTGAATGCACGTTTAAAGGTGGATGTTATTAGGTATGTACTGTTCTTTGGGGATATCCCATATGCAACGATTTTTCGTGAGAACAAGTCTAAGATCATACAAACATACTGATATTTATCATTGATCTTGAAGCAGGTGACATCGCTGACCCAGAAATGGTTCGGTTCTGAAACCTGAAATTGCCGTTGCAGGTGATTTTGCTTTTTGGTAAACCAAAGATGCTTCTTGTACTCCTTCTTAGAGTTAATAACAATGCTTTCTATACCCATCTCCCGCATAAGCTCAGCAACGTATTTCGGGGAGGTCTTAATACCACGCTCTGATAAAACGGCAGCTATTTTGTTGGAACCAAATCGTTGTCGGCTTTCCTCAAATACAGACTGAATATGTTCGCGTATCTCCTCACGGCGTTTATCATAGACTGTTACTTCTTTTCTGCGGAAGATGTGATTGTAGAAGGTACCTCTGGAAACACAAAGAGCATCGCATAAAGTGTGTACGCTGTATTGACCATATAGCTTTGAAAGCTCTTGAAGCTTGTCTTGTAGCGGTGAAGATACAGTGCAGTCCACTTTTTGAAGCACCTCTATTTTTTGCTCCAGCTTTTCAAGCCGTTGTTTCATTTTGATAAATTCATTTGTACTGACAATATGCCTAGAGGGTGTAACCTCTATCTGGTAAGGCTTTAGCCATGTGTAGAAGGTGCTTCTTGGGACACCGCTTTGTAGGCAGATATCGGATACGGATTTGCCATTATAATAAAGAGAAACCAATTCTTGCTTTTGTTCATTAGAAAGTTTCATGTTCATTTCCTCCATAACTTTGATTATATTTTTTAGGTTAATCAAAAGTTTAGAGGCAGTAGTGAAATTCCTCAAGTGTATTTATTATTTATATTATTATTGTACTTTATGGCGATATTTGGTATAATTAGTCAACGGTAGGCGCAATGTTTGTCCACGTAATATAAGAATGATAAAGTCGACCGTACAGGGGTTACTCTGTGCGGTTTTCTTGTTATAGCAATAATGGGTAATTAAAACATTATTATTGTGGTTCTTGTGTTTTTCCTAAAGGGGGATGTTAAAACTTGTATGGCTACAACTGAAGTTAAATGCAAACTGTGTGGCATGCATTATTCCAAGGAAGAAATGAGTGACGAGCACTATCCAGCTCGGAGCGTAGGTAACGAAGACATTGTAGCTCTCGATATTGTAAAAATGATTGATTCTTTTCAATCCGAGGAAATGCGAAATGATGTATTGAAGAGGCTATCAACGGGTGAAAGTACAGATAACGTTTTGGGAGATATATTTGATACTAAATTATCAAAATCAATATATCCGACAGGGAGAACCGCGAGGACGCTGTGTCGAAAATGCAATACATTTTTGGGCAAATATGATGCGGCATACTTAAAATTCTTTTTGCTTGATGGAGAACCAAAGAAAATAAAAGGGTTTAAAGAAAGCACCAAACTTCAGATTATAAAATCCATCTTCGGTAAATTTCTATCTGTACCAGAAGCTAAAAATGAAGAATTTGATTTTCTGAATTTTCTTAAAGACGAGTCGGAGACAAAGTATTCTGGAAAATGGAGACTATATTTTGTCAAAAGAGATTTTAGCACTGATCTCTTGGGACTTAATGATATTGGGACTGGAAAAATAACTTTTGATGAAGGCATTGTCTACGAATTATCAGACGACAAATTCATATTCAATCTCATGAACTTTGAGAAACATTCATGTTTTTTGATGACTAACATTTTTGCTATCCTTAATAGAAATTATGTATTAGTCAAAGGTGTTGGAAATGATGGTGGTTATCACGCTCAGATTTTAATGATGCGTTTATTTCAGAATATGTACGGCTAAATATGAACGTGAATTTTGAACTGCGCAGTTTGTTTAAGTTAAAAATATTGGCTTTACCGGGAAGCTGTTAAGGAGCATTTAGAATATGTGCAGGTGCTGTCAGACGGAACACTTATCCCGAAGTTTATTCAAAAGTCATATCAGAAATTAAGGCTATAAAGTTGAAGAGATTCGAGATACATGAGAGCCACGCAAACGAGTAACACATACCATGCGTAGGCAGAAAATTTCATGGGTGCGTGGTATAATTATGAAAAAGGTTGGAGGTTGTCTTATGCGAAAAAAGGCATTTCTTTTTTCAGCAGGTGTGTATTCAAAATCTAAAATGTTGTCAATTAATGACCTATCTGGAGTGAAATATGATATTTCGGCTATGGAAAAAAGGTTATCGCAAATAGGTTTTGGGATAACAAAAATTGAAGATGCAAATAAGGCTGAATATATTCCTGCTTTAGAAAAAGGTGTAGAGCGGTTACCAAGTGACGCAATTAGCATTGTATATTTTTCGGGACACGGTGGTCATTGCAATGGAAAGAACTATATCTTTCCATCTGACTTTGGACCACAGTATGACATATCAACAAATATTGATGATGCCGGAATAAATATTGAAGATATAATTTCTATATTTAAAGGAAAAGGTAGATTGATTCTAATTTTAGATGCTTGTAGAAGTGATGATATAGGTTTGTCAAGAGGACACTATTCGGAAATAACATTTTCTGAAAATGTGTATATAGCTTATGGAACAATGTTTCAAAAATCATCAAGAGGAATACGCAATGGACTGAGCTGGTTTACCGAAGCTATTTGTGATGAAATTTTAACACCGAATATAGATGTTGATACTTTATTTACACAAGTAAGACAAAATATTTTTACGAAACAATATGTTCAGATTCCTCCGAGCGTTAATGCATTACTTGACAAAATAGTTCTCCATAAAGAATTAAGTTATGATGACACAGACAGAAAGGTTTATGATTTCATTAAAAAATATGGGGACGAATATACTGACAAGTTCGGATATTTTCATGGCGATGATTTAATCTTTATAGATGCAGCACAGTATTTTGATATTGGTTTGCTTGATGCAATTTGGATGTTCAGAAAAGTTGATGACAAAATATATAAAGATAAAGGAGTTAATCTTCCAGAACTCCCCGAAGCAGAGAGCAAGTTAGTATCATTCTTAGGATTTACACGAAGCCCCCAATTTTTTACTTATGATGAAAGTCATACTTGGTATTATAATGGGAGACAAATTAGAATGGGTGAAATCCCGCCACTACCGCCAAGTATGCAACGCAAGCTACCAGAGGTAGGCAAAGAATTTTTGGTTGAATTTGAAATAACAAGGCAAGACCAAAACCTTGCTATAAAAACAAATTTGCCTGACGGATGTGAAATTTTAGTTTGGAATAATAAAACGAAATTCAATCAAAAGATGGCAATTTGCAACGGTGTGATAAATATAAACGACACTGAAGGGATAAATAAAGTTGTAATTGATTCGGATGTGTTTACCTCTGACCCAGTTAAACAGCAGATTATCGGTGATAAAGGGCGTAATCTTATTGGCGAATTTATTAAGTACCATCCAATCTATGGTAATCAACTTAAAGGTACCTTTGAAATATAAAATCATATATGGATTTACATAGCCGAGTGAATCTCCCAACGAAGATCAATCGGTTTTTTTCATTTCTGGAGGTGATTTTTAATGAGAATCAACAAACCGTATGTTGAGCTTGACTCTGCGGTGATTGAGCAAGCCAGACAACATATGTTATTCATAGTACAAAAAGATAAAATCTTTTTTCCATCGTGTTTACAAGATTATCAGGCTGAAGTAGATGCAAAATGCATTTGTTTCAGCCTGATTTTTTGTGTTATACTAAAAAGGGTATTGTTAGTTCGTATTATTTATAAATGAGAGGGAGTGAGGATATATGGAATTATTGACTGAAAGATTAGCAATACGAAATTTAAACGACAATGATTTCCCTGAATTTGAACATACTTTAAACGAAGTTCAACGAACTTGCATGGGAGGTCCCAAAGAATTTTTTAATTGGATCATATCTCAATATAAGCAAATGGATATAGCAAATGATTTAATATGTTTTGGTATATTTGACAAGGAACACGGAAAACTTTATGGGACAGCAGGAGCAGGAAAGCATGATGATTTACATGAACCAGAGATATTTTATATGTTGTTACCAGAAGCACGAGGAAATGGATATGCAACAGAAGCGGTAAAAGCGATTACAAGCTGGGTTTTCAAAAATTACAAAATCCCATATTTAATTGCTACCGCAAGTGTAGATAACATGCCATCACAAAAAGTGTTGGAGCGTTGTGGATATAAGTTTATTGAGAATAGAACACTGTTAGTTCACGTTGAAAGCAAAAAATACGACTTCAAATACTATCGATATTTCCCCGTGGCGTGAGCATGATGAGAATGAAGTGGCTGCATCTATTTTGACCTAATGACACAAAGAGAACAGGATTGTTTTTTACGAAAGTAAAAGGCAATCCTGTTTGTTTTTTGCCCTAAAATCAATGAAAGCGAAGGTGAAATGAGCAGATGGAGCTGAAAGCGGCCATATAAAACACGCATATACTTGACTTTAAAGTGCTTGACTAAATTGGCTCCTCACGAAAAGGCAGGTATAGTTGACTTTTAGTCTATGAAAGGAAGGCTGAACATGAAAAAAGTATATAGACTTGAAGCGTCTGATAACGGCTTACTTGAAGTTGTTCCCCAACAGGCAGCCATCGTACAAGAAATCTATCGGCAGTATCTCTCCGGAAAGAGTCTGGGAGGCATTGCCGATTTCCTTTTTGAGCAGAACATCCCATCCCCCTCCGGCAAAGAACGCTGGAGCAAGTCGGTTCTTGATAAGATGCTGAGCAACGCCAAGTATATAAACTCTATCATCAGCTTTGACGACTACTTTGCGGTTCAGAACGAGAAGGGTAAGCGCAGCAGTATCGATGAGGATACCAACAAAAGAAAGGCCACCCAGTACTATTCCAAGGATGTACTGAGTGGTCTTTTTATTTGCGCCGAATGCGGCGGCGTGTACTGGCGCATCACTCGGCCTTCCGGTGAGGTCGTCTGGCGCTGCTCCAATCGGGTAAAACACGGAAAAACTGTTTGCCAACATGCCCCCTCGCTCCCTGAAAATGAACTGAAGCGGGCTGTCTGCGAAATGTTGAATATCCTGGAATTTGACCCTGAATCCGTCAAGGAAAGGCTGGAATATATTCAAGTATTTTCAGACGGGACGCTGGTACCGGGCTTTGTTCAGAGGGAATATCCGGAACTCAGTCTGTAAAGTTAGCTACAACGAAAACCCCTTGATTTCAAACGAGTTTTTGTTGTAGCTGGGATTTGGCACGCGCCCCCAAAAGGGCGTTTTCTATTTCTGCGTGACAATTTATGCACCCTTTTACATTTCCTGTCAGGGTACACCTTTTGAAAATTATATTTATAAGCCGGAAGGTTAATCGTTAAAAATCTCCTTGGCGATATTAAACGCGGACCACGCCTTCGGCCAGCCGACATAAAATGCCAAGTGCGTGATGATCTCCGAGATTTCCTCTTTGGTTACGCCGTTGGTCCTTGCCAGATTGAGGTGATGCCTGAGCTGCTCAAAGTTGCCGCCGCTGATGAGCGCCGCAACCGTAATCATACTTCTGTCACGCGGGGAGAGCTCTTTCTCCCGCGACCACACTTCTCCAAACAATACATCATCGTTGAGCTGTGCGAACTTCGGGGCGAAATCTCCCAGGGCATCGCGTCCGGCGGTTTGTTTTTTCATCGCTTTTGCTCCTTCTATGCGTATAGAAAAACTATAGTTTATTCGGCAACGCCAATCCTGCGCAGCCATGCGGATATTTTAGCCTGCGTATCGCCAGAGCCGCCGCCATAGACCTCAAATCCGCCTAAAATCGCAGCTTGGGGGCATAGCCGGGCAATATCCCGCAATACATTTTCCTGGCCGCCGCCCCCATGGGTACAAAAAGGTACCACAGTTTTCCCCGACCAATCGTGCGAGGATAAGAAGGTGGCGACAGGCGGCGCCATCGTATGCCACCAGTTTGGAGAACCGATGAATATGATGTCATAGGGGTCAATATCGTCTGTGTTTGCTTTCAGCGCCGGTTTATGTCCGGCCTGAATCTCTTTCTTTGCCTGTGCCACAACCGCGTTGTACGAATTTGGATAGGGCGTTTCGGGCTCTATGTCAAAAATGGCGCCACCCATTTCGTTGTGAATGCAGCCTGCAATTTTACGCGTGTTTCCCGAGTGCGTAAAATACGCAATAAGGCTTTTATGAGACAATGGTATCTCCTCCGATCAGGGTTATTTCAGCTTGCTGTATGCTTCCTCCGAAACCGGCTCCAGCCATTCATTGGAAGCTCCCTCGGCGGGAACCTCAACAGCAAGGTGAGAAAACCAGCTGTTTGGCGCCGCACCGTGCCAGTGCTTCACCCCGGGAGGGATGTTCACGACATCGCCGGGGTTAAGCTCGCGCGCCGGTTTGCCCCACTCCTGGTAGTAACCCCGGCCCGCGGTGACCAGAAGGATCTGCCCGCCCTTGTGATGGATATGCCAGTTGTTGCGGGTTCCCGGCTCAAAGGTCACGTTGCCAATGGTAACGCCGGTGGTGGACAGCATATTCAGATAGCTCCGCCCAACAAAATATTGTGCATAGGCTTCATTTTTTTCTCCCCTTGGGAAAATGCTGTTAAAACAGTTTGGACGCATCGTATGACAACTCCTTTCCACTCATTTCTTGATGGTATAGCGCAGCCACAGGCTGCCTGCGTCCTTCACCTCGGCGCTTTTCAGGTCGAAGCGGACGGGCGGATCGGCGGCCATGCCGTCCCGCGCCTTGAACAATGCGGGAGTTTCAGGTGAACCGTCCGCAGAGGCGGCCATCACAACACTCAGTTCATCACACAGGCCCGCTTGGATAAAGGACCAGTTCAAAACGGCGCCGCCACCCAGCATCAGTGTTTCAACGCCAAATAAGCGCTTGACTTTTCCCATGACAAGCGCACAGTCCAGAGCGTCCCCGCCGGCAATAATATAAGAAATGCCAAGCCTTCGCAAAAACGCTTTATAGGCGTTGCCGGCCTTTTCGGTGAGCACCTCAAGAACGTGGGCGCGGGTATCTTCATACGTCAATTCGCTGCTTTCCCAGC
>VSSQ01000767.1_pt1 | contig 16189 bp, 13 predicted proteins | sample 4763081 | NCBI WGS metagenome assembly VSSQ01 (sample SAMN12137344, study PRJNA551015) | bioreactor metagenome | isolation source: SDC9 anaerobic chlorinated ethene degrading culture | place: USA: Knoxville, Tennesee | collected 2015-01-01
ACTGTCGGACAACGCGATTTAAAGGTGATCCATCATATACTGTCAAAGAGTATGGCTTCTGATCTAAATATGAACTTTTCGCAGCCTCTTCAACAACTACTTTGTCTCTGTATCGGGCATAATCATTATTAAGAAATGGGGTAGGAAGCCACTGCTTGCTAACATTGTCTAAATCATAATATTCAGTAATCCCAACCAAAGCAACTTGCTTATCCGCTGACGTATTATTTATTGAAATTTGTTCTAATCTTCCTATACCATCATAATAATTAACATATAATACGTCATTAAACAAGCTAATGCCATCTGATTTACTTGGAATAATTTTTAATACATAATTTCTAGTTGTTGAATACTTAATATAATCTTGAGCAACACTTACCTTACTAAATGATAAGCATAATACTATTAATAAAATGTTATAAAATATTTTCATGACTATAATATTATTATGGTATTTCAATTACTATCTCATGATGACCAAATTCGGAAAATTCGTGCTCAATTAGCAAGTCTGGTTGAGTTTGCCCAATATAATCATAAACCACATTTCCATCGATTGTTACTTTTAGCGATGGCAATATTTGAGTGATCTTTAGTGAAAATTTAAATGGAAAACTTAATGTTGTTGTGTTAATTGTGCTAGACGGCTTGCTGTCTGCAATTATGTATCCTTCTCTCCATGACTCATTATTTGTCTGATAGTAATATGTAAACAATGCATCAGAAATAATTGATTCTCCAAAACGGACGATAATTTCTGATCTAAGAATTTCTTTAGTTCTAGCTTCAATTTGAACATCACCTAGAACAATATAATTACTAGGATTAGGGATCAAGACTCCATTGACATAATAACCATCAAACTCATAATATTGGCTTGGCGTTACTTGAAAAAGCGTAATTAAATTAACAGTATCACCTACTCTTAACACACAACTATTATTACTTAGAGTTCCATTACCTAATATAACGCATAATAGGTTTGCGACTGGAATCTCTTTTATACGCGCCTCTATTTTAACATCATCAAAAACATAGTAAGATTTTGGATTAGAAACTAGAACTCCATTAACATAATAACCTTCAAATTCGAAATATTGGGCTGGTGTTACTGGGAAAAGATTATATAGGCTCACAATTTGGCCATTTCGTAACAAGCAACTATTGTTAGTTATAGTCCCAGAGCCTACAATAGAACAAGTCAATAACACTCCTCTATCTTCTTTAAAAATGTCGAAAGTTTTTGTTGAACTACCAGATTGATAGCCATATTCATAGTACTCCTTTGTCTTTTTATTATTATCAACTACATACTTTAGCCTTCCAAAATAATCGTAGAAATAATATTTTCTTATACCTTTAGTGTTTATATGTCGAGTGATACCACAAAGAGGATCATATACAAACGTTTCAAACTCGCAGATATTCTGCCAGTTATAGGAGGATAGTTTTTTATGTAAATAGTCTATCTCATAATCTTGTAAGTTTTTTGTACTAAACGATGCAAATAATTGATTAGTTAATAAAAAGTTATCTACCTCTTCATTTGAATTAATTATTTTAGCAATAGGTAATCTATTATGGTATCCCCAAATAAATGATGTTATATTTCCTGACTTATTGACGTAGTTTTTAATTACACCATTATTGTAATAATTATATTGATACTCTGTTTTGTAAAAAGTATCGTTAACTAAATTATCATTTACAAAGTAAGTTGGTCGAAAAGTATTTAGCCTTTTTAGTTCAGATGGCAAGACCATTTTATATTCAGTTAAACAAGCAATACCATTAATAATATCGTGTTTAAATAATTCTGATTTTACAATAATCGTATCGTTATTATCAATAAAAAGCGTACTTCGTTCGATTGGCTTAAAAATGATATTATTATTTATCATGTATACTAAAGTATATTTATCAGCAGTGTATGTATTTAGATCACTAATAATTAATCCATTATCCAGGCAATCAAAATAATCAACAGGGAATTTAGTAATAACAATTTCTGTTTTATTGTTTTTAATTTTCTTTTCCTCAGTTATTTGATTAAAAATATTATACTTGTAAAATATTTGATTTACAATTGAATCTTGTTTGTTTCTAAAATAATTATACGACAGCTGTTCAATAAGTCTAAAAGGATAATAATACAATTTATAAGAAATAGCATTAATAAAACTTGCGTCTCTATCTCTATAAAACATGATTTTATTTATATGATAATTATTGCTAGAATAAAGCTCAGGATTAATTCTTGTCCATTTGTATATGTCTTTTTTAATAAGATACTTATCCTGATTATAAACCATCTCTTCGAGAACTCTCCCTCTTTCAAATCCTCTATAATTGACAAAATCATATTTACAAAATCCCGATTATAACCTAAGACACCTTCTCTATCATCATTATATCCATTATCGTAATTTGAAAATTTAAATGTAACATACCCAATAGCATTCCCTAATTTATCAATATTTTTTTCTGTTACTTCAGAATACGTTACAGAGTGTCTTCCTGCAATATCTGATAAAGGAATAAATGGACTGCTAGTCATTTCAAATACAGAAAAAATAAACTCTCCATTTTCTTCGGACTTATTATTTAGTCTTGAAAAATAATAAGGATATGATTGTAATACGCCTGATGATACTGGATTTGATTCAAATAGGGGATTCCTTTTGTATATATACTCTTTACCCCCGTAATATTGATTTTTATAGTAAGCATCTATTTTTTTTATTCTTAGTCCACTGGCAAACCCACTTTTATTTAATATATTTATTGTATTTAACGAATCTAAAGCTTTGCCATAATCATGATTTTCAAATATATATACATTCTTACCCCCTGTTGGGAGGACTATTGAATCGAGTACTCCAATTTTAGAATAAAATGAATTGATTGACTTGTCATATTTAATGTTTTTTAACATTCCATATGGACGATTATTGTTATAGCCCCAATGATCAGATATAATATTATTGTACTTTGGAAAAAGATGTTTATTGTTGTAATATATTTTATAATCTAAGGCACTTCTATAATTATCTTCTCTGCCCTTGAAGTCAACTTCTTCTAAAAACAATCGTTCAGTTGTATCACTATTAAATTTAAAATTAATTTTTTGATGAACTCGGCTCTCTTCATTATAAATAATAATATCGGTTAATTTTAACTCCCTTATCATATCTGTAGGATAATTAATTGAAATATTCTTCCTTTTAAATATTTCAAAATTTCTATGATAACTTATTGTATAGTTGTTAGGGATAGATGCATAAGTATTTCCCGATTTCTTAAAAAAATAAACATCAAAATCTTGTCTAGAATGCTGATAATGTGTGCTTATGTCATAATCTAAGTCAATTGTTTCTTTCCCATTTACCTTTATACTTTTTAAATATAATGGCGCAAAGAAATTAATACTTTCATTCCAATCCATAACATAATTATTTGGGTAAGGAGTGTTATTTATAATATTAATATACGTAGAATCTTTATTCTTAGATATACTACAAGTATATGGACCTCTTTCATAATTAAAGCTTATTGTATCTACTTTATCAGCAGATATTATTCTACTTAACTTCCAAGACATAGCAGCAAAAGACCCATTATTAAATGCAGGCATGTTAAACTCAATATTAGTTGTATCACCTCCAAAAAAATATTTATTTCCGTATTTATCCGTTAATGTAAAGTTTCGAATAGTAGGGACTGTGGAATACGCTTTAAATACATAACCTGGATCAATCAAATTTTCTTCAATTTTGCATTCAACTTTAATATTATCATCTGATCTTACTTTCCATTTTTTATCATTATCTAAGAAAAACTCTCCTGACATTCCCAAAAAATTAAACATAAAAATATCTGCCTCACAATCATGAATGTATACATTTTCTCCAGAAACTCCCCTATATTGATTCCAATTTTCTCCACTAAAATTGTCACAATTATAGTAAAACCCTTTTCTTGTATCAAGGTACTCATCTTGAATTCTTCTAACAATTCTTGAAATACTGCCACCTGCTGTTAGAGCCCAGCCCATCCCTAAGCATGTCGGATGGTTCTCCACTTGAAGGGAATTTACGTTATAGTCTATACTTATAGGAACATTAATAGATTTTCCTACAATTTTATATATAGGGATAGAAATATTTGGAGTTCCGGTAAAAGATCCAACCGGGATTTTGTTGAATAACAATAAAGAGCTTGTCTCAGGGGATTTAATAGTAACATCGTTTGGATTTGATAGAAAAGATGTTTGACCTATCACATGTGAACAGAAGATTATTGTCAAAGATAATGAATACAAGATTCTTAAAATAAATTTATTTTTCATAACAAAGAATATTTTAGTAAATGTAAATAATAAAAATTAATTTACTCTCATCACACATGAATTATATCTCTTTAATATTGTGTGCTTTACAAAACAAAAATCTATACACGAATATTTTCACTCAATTTTAGTAAATAGTTCCCCCTAATTTGAACATCGGCATGTACATTGAGATAAGTATAAGTGCCACAATAGTTCCGATGAATAAGATTAAAACAGGCTCTAGAATAGATCCAAATTGCTTTAGTTTGTGTTCTAGCTCTGCACTAATATCGTCTGATTGTTTTGATAAAACATCTGCCATTTTGTTTGTCTCTTCACCTACATTGATTAGGGTAATTAGCTTTATTGAGTATATATTTGAATGAATCTTAAGACCATGTGAAAGAGAATATCCATTCTTGATGTTACTTTCGATATCCAAAAATGACTTTTTAAAAGGATAAAATATAATTATTTCATTAATAAGTTGAACCCCATTTAATATGGGGACACCTGAGCCATATAGCAAAAACATCAATTTGCAAAATTGTCCTTCATAATGCTTTTTTATTATTTCTCCAATAATAGGTATTCTAAGTAATAGGTTACTAGTTGTTTTTTTATATTTATCAGAATCTTTATACAAGATATGTATTATAAAAAAGCTTCCACATATAAAGGTTAATATCAATCCAATAATATCTATTTGTGAAGATAAATTGACAATTACTCTTGTCATCCATGGTAATTCGCTTCCCATACGGGAATATACCTGTTCAAACATCGGGACAACAACAACGATCATAAAAAAAAGCACAAATAACGCAGTAGTCATTATTATTAAAGGATAGCTTAGTGCGTTAACGATTATTCGTTTTTGTATTATTTTCTTTTTGTAGTACTCTGCCAAGAATAGCAAGGAGTTTTCTAACTTTCCAGTCTCTTCACCAATTCTAATAACTCCATAGTCTAGTGGTGTAAAAACATTTGTCTTTTGCATGCTGCTCCATAGAGAATTGCCATTGATTATATCATTAAAGATATTTGAAAGCAGTGTTTTCAGTGTTTCATTCTTTTCTGTTTGAATAAGTAGCTCAAACGTCCGTCCAAAGCTTAATCCAGAGGATAGTAATGATTTTAGTTCTAAAAACAACGTCTCTTTTTGAGGATCTTTTATATTTTTCTGTTTAATCATTTTCTTGATAATTAATATTTGGCTTTTTGTTTAAACAAAATTTCATTTCTATTTCATTTATTCCTTGTTTGATGATAATTGTTAAACTATCTATCTTATTATTATCTGCTTTCGAAAAGTAATTTTTGACATCAACCACATTATTAAAAAGACTATCAATATCAATTATACTTGACTTGTTATTCCTATAAAAAATATATTGGTTATTACTATAAACAATTGAATCAGAAATATAAAACTGCTCATTAAGGAAGTCTAATCGTGAGCTATTTTCTAATGATTCAATAGAGCTATTACTTACTTTAGCTACATATTGTTTTAATAAACTTAGCCCACTGAAAAGAGAGATAATTATTATACTTGTGACGACCATTACTATAAGAACTTCAGGTAGTGTAAAAGCATTTAGTCTTTTCATCTGTTGTTTAATTTTGGTATAATTTTAAAGTAAGTAAATCCTCTTTTAGAATCTAAAATATTAGCTTCATAATTAACAATATCTAATTTATCATTATATTGAGTTTTAGTTATTTTTAACCTTCCCCAACGAAATTCAATTACCTCTTCATCCATTTTAATATCATATTGATTTACATAATTACTTACATTATTCTCCGCCTCAATAATTAGTAATTCCGAATTTGATGACAATAATATTCTAGACAATGTGTCAATTGAGATTGTGAACACTATCATCATAATTAATGCAGCCACAATAACTTCTATTATTGTAGTAGCAGGCAGTAATCTTTTTAGTTTAACCATTTTATTACCTCCCTATTATAATTTGCCTTCATTAGAATTGGATAATTTATCAACGTATCTCTCTCCAAATGAACATTATATAATATATTAGAATAATAACCTTGCTTAGAAAAATAATAGCTTTCTTTTAAATAAGCGGCTCCTCTAATTTTTCCTTGTAGTTGTGCCACACCATTTACATATAACAGACCATATACTTTTGATTTATCACTCTGGGAATAAACAGCCTTGATGCTCGGCGGTTGTCCCATTATGTCGGCAACTATATAGCCTTTAATATTAGCACTATCTTTAATAATAATTCCTGGATTTTTAGAATGTTCTGCTCTAAGGTATATCCCAGAAGGATATCTCATTTTTACATGTTTCTCGACAATAACTGAATCTGTTGCAAATATTTGGCATTCTACAGAACACCCTTGTTTTATTATAACTTTATTTGCCACTATTATGACACCTTCTAGTTTTGCACTTCTTTCAATTTGAATTTCTTTACCTACTATAATTAAATTACCAATATATGTTGCATTTAATTTAGGATTTGACCTGATAACAATAGTATTGTTATTAAATGAATTATCATAATTTCTGACAGACTCTATAAATGAATTATTATTAATATTTTCAAATGTTTTATTTACTTTTTCCTTAATGTCATTTAAGATAGTTGGCATTACTTCGTTAGATTTTTTGATTCTTTCTTTTTCTATTTGTTCTCCTTTGTAATAGTCACTATTAACCCTTGAATAAAAAATATTTAACCCAGAGTAGATCTCTCCCTTTATTTTTGTATCACCGGCCAGGTCCAAATATTTCTGATTGTTAGACACCCAGATAGTAGGTTTGTATATTGATTCGAATTTATTCCCGATGAGAAAAATTTCCGAATACCCTTCTGCTAAGTCAACAATCTTGATTACTTCATAAATACCCCAGTACGACTTTTTGATCATCATCTTTGATTTTACATCCTTGACCAACTCAATCTCAGACGAATCAATAATAGAATTACCATAAATGCTATCAGTAGCGTATATGTTAAACGCCGACATTATGTTCAACCTAGATTGTTTCTTATTATGTAAATGAGACTGAAACGATAAGTTAATATCTTTTAATAACAATATTGACAATATTATAGATAATATTAGTATTGATACAAACATTACTGTCGGTAGTACTGAGGCCTCCAAGAATGAACTTGAGACTTTAAGTCTAGAATTTAAGTATGAATACTTTTCCATTTTTAGTAACAGATAAAGAATCGTCAAAAGCCTTTATTATTGAAAAGCCATCTATGATAGTGTCTCGTTTCAGGTATAATAAGGTTCCATTATTTTCAATAATTATTAATTCTGACTTCCCCTTTCTTATCTTCCCTTTATAAAAAAATGAAGGCGCCTTTATTTCCTCTTTAGCTGGGATATCATCATTAGTTAGTATTACATTTGTTTGTTTTAAAAATGGATCTCTGTGATTAAAAGTTATTTCTATAGTATCTGATACTTTAGCAGTAGTCCGACTTCTTTTCTCAATCGCAATATCCTCAACGCCATAAATTGTATCATAAATTTTATACACAATGATACTCCATATAATCAGCGTTATAACTAAAAGCAATACTGTTAATAACCTATTTTTTTTAAAATCCATTTTATTCTATTTGAGCAATTACTAACTTCATATACAAAGATTGATTACCGTTTGACTCATCATTTTCTGAATAAAAAAATATTTGCGGTAGTAAAATATCAAAATCACTCATTTCCAAATTATATACTATCTCAAGTAGACTGTTAAAACCTCCTTTAATTGTAACTTCAGTAATAAAGAGTTTCTTATTTTTGTTCAATTCTATTGCTTTTGGAGTGTATTGGACGATATTTATTTTATCATCTGATAAATTCTCAATAATCCCGATAATTTTACCATTACTAATAATTTTATCTTTAATAGAATATGACCTAATTGGTGCTTTAGCATTATTAGTCGATTTCCTCAATGTCTCAATATCTCCATTTATTTGATTATACTCCTTTTGTAATAAATATGTTTTTTTAACAGCAAAAAACCATATAATCAAAGGAAGGATGATTATTAATAGAACGACTCTTATTAAATATTTATGCTTATCCATAATCTTTATTAGAGATTTGTTTCTATGGCTACATCAAACTCATAGAGGTTTTTATCTTCGATATATATAATTGATTTTATCTTTATTGATTCAAAAAATGCTAGCTTGCTCAAGTTTTGACTAAAATTAGAAATCGCTGTTGCACTCTCAGATGTTCCTGATATTTGAATGACTTTGTCTTGATAGCTTAATTTATTTGCTCTATCGTTCTCTTCTAAAGTTGGAGATAATACCAACTTTGTCAATGTTATTTGGCTTGGGATTATCTTGGCTATTTCACTTACAATAAGAGAGTTTCTTATCTTATTAGTTTTAACCATAGGAAAACCCAAACCAGCATCCTCTACGTTCTCTTCTGATATCTGTTGCAATTTACTGGATAATGCATTTTTCTCAGTAGCTTGTATTTGGATTTTATTATTATAACTTGCAAATACAAACATATTAGCTATTAGCAAAATAAGGACAAATAATAGAGTTGGCAAAAATATTTTATTATATATTATTTTAAAATATAACTCCACTTTTTCTCCTGACATGTTAAAACTGCTATAATTGAAGCTATCATTTACAAATTGGTTTATATTATAGCTTTCAAAAGTTTTTGTAACAATTGTTTTTATTACAATATTTTTTTTATTGTTTACAACTTTAGATAAATGATTATCCAGCTCAGCTTTACGTATAAACGAAATTTTAGAACTATCTTCATTTAGATAGTATAACAATTCAGGATTGCCTATTATTCTTTCTAGATTACTTGTTGAATTGGAATTATCAACAATCTTATCAAGCACCTTGTCTCCTGAAATTACTATTATTATCGGCGTTTTACATTGTTTATTAATAGCTGAATCGGGAATATCAACCTCTCTTCTAAATGAGGATAATGCCCCAGAGCGATATCTCAAAAAGAAGGTATTTATTTTAACTTGCTCACTTTGATTCGCTTCATAATGAATAAGTAAAACTTTGTTAAAAGCTAGTTTATAAAGGTATTTATTCACGTTTTAAAAAATTACAGATGGCTTAATAAATATGTTTAGCTTGTAATCCTTTTTGTTTTTAGATGATTTTCCAAATATCCATTTCAAAACAGGTATTCTGGAAATCAATGGTAATCCAGACGAACCACTATCATTTAAATTTCTCTCTATTCCACCTAACAGAACAACATCTTCACTATTAACATTTATTGTCGACTTGAAGCTTCTAGTTGTAAGTCCCGGAGGTGCTTCAAGGTCTGTTCTTGGAGTGAATTCGCTTTGTTCTATCTCTATCTTGAGAGTTATAGTACTATCTTCGCTAATGAATGGAATAATTTTAAGATTAAGATTAGCTTCAACACTTTTCCAAGTATAAGACTTACTTTCTATTGGGTTCTGCGCTCCATAGATACTACTTTGAACTTCTTTATAGTACTTTGTCTCTCCACTTTTCAAATTTGCTTCATTACCATTTAGTGTAGCAAGCTTAGGAGTTGATTTTAACACAACATTTCCTGTTTGCTCCAACATTTTAAGATTCATATACAAATTAGGTACTTTATTTCCTAAGTTGATGGGACCTAGTCCATTTATGCTGTTTATTATCTTATCAAGATCCGTTGCATTAATAGTAAAATCAACTCCTGGACTTAATGTTCCTTTAGTCTTAGCTGGAGCATCGCCAATACCCAAGCCCAAACCTACTTCATGAGATAAGCTTTTTGTTGTCTCTACAATAATTACATCTATGTTTATTAGTGGTATACGCTGATCAAGTTTATTAATAAATGATTCAATTTCAGCAATGCCTTTTTGATCTCCACTAACAACAATACTATTTAAATCTGGGTATGTACTTACATTTAACCCACTTTTTAACTCTGCTGGTATATAGTCAATAATTTTATCTACCGATCTATTCTTCATCCTTATTACCATTGATGATACTAAAGCTTTCTCTTTATCATAACCCCCAAAATAGTATATCCCATCTTTAACAGTCCATGATGAACTAGATCCAAGTAAAAGAATATTTAAGAATTTATCTAAATCTAAGCGGTTAACGTATATGGATAGTTGCTTGTTTATAGGTGTTATAAAATGAAAATTCAATTTGAGCCTTTCCATAACATCTGTAATTAAGTCTTGTACGTTGCCATTGGTTATTGATGCACTTATTTGATTGTTTACATCAATGTTTATTTGGTTCGCAGAAAACCTCTTTTGAAATTTATATGATGTAGTTTTTTGCTCTTTGTCAGATAGAGAAATAATATTGTATGTTTTCTTTGATGTCTGCTGAACGTCAAGATTATTGACATTCATTAATGTAATAATACCTTCATGTAATGGTAGATTGTTGAAATAACATGATATTTGATTATTAAGCATTTGTTGCGGTATTATTATATTAACTTTCGCCTCAGACGATATTACCTTTACAACGTCAACAAGCCTTGAATTCGCTATATCAATATATAATGTCGAGTCTTTCGAGTTAAATTTTACATTGGGTTTTGAAGCCTCTTTCATTGGTGGAAAATAAGGGAATATTGAGACAATATTTCCTATATTATCAATGTCATATGAGTATTCCTTACACAAGAAATAAATGATATCTGAGACTCTTGCCCTTTTAAAGTTACATGATATTATTTTTGATTCAGCACCCTGAATACTAATGTTGACACCGCTTATGGAAGCAATCGTTTTCACGACTTCAGAAAGTGGCAGCTTACTTGAAGATATGTCAACTCTTGAATTAAATAATGTGTCAGTCTTAGAAATAAGTTCAAGTTTATGTTTAATCGTAAAAAGCTTGGATGAATCTTTGATTTGAGAGTAAACAGGATTGACTAAAAAAATCAAAATGGTTATTAAAATAATTCTCACGATATTGTAATTAATTATATATTAATGGTATTATCTCTTCGAATGAGGTCAATCCCTCTTTTAACATACTTATTGCTGAGCTCCTAAGAGTAGACACTCCCGTTTTGTCTAGATAATCATTTATATCTGAACAACCTTCTCTTATCTTCTCAGAAAGGTATTCATCAATAGGGATTACCTCATAAAGTGCCTTTCTGCCTGAATATCCTGTATAAAAGCACTTTTGACATCCAACGGCCTTATTGACATTTAACCCTTCTTTATTGTTGCCAATATATCTGCTAAGATGACTAGTATCTGATAATTTCTCTTTACAATGTGGACATAATATTCTAACAAGCCTCTGTGCAATACAAATACGAAGGGTTTCTGATATTAAATATGGATGAGCACCCATATCAACAAGTCGCGATACACAACCCCATGCACTATTTGTGTGAATAGTAGAAAACACTAGATGGCCAGTAAGTGAACTCCTTATCGCCATACTAGCTGTATCACTATCCCTTATCTCGCCTAGCATAATAACATCTGGATCTTGCCTTAAAAACGTCCTAAGAGCATGCCCAAATGTTAACCCTATCTCTTCTTTGAGCTGTACTTGATTAACACCTTTTATTGTGTACTCGACGGGATCTTCTATCGTTAGAATATTCGTATCTTCTTTATTTATGCCTATCAAGGTAGCATATAGAGTGGTGCTCTTTCCAGAACCTGTTGGGCCACTTATCAAAATAAGACCATTAGGATTGCTAATTGCTTTTCTATAATCATCTAATTGTCTCTCATCAAATCCTAAATTCTCTAATACTAAAAGATTAGAATGTCTTGTAAGTAACCTCATTACTACTTTTTCCCCATAAATAGTCGGTAGCGTAGATACCCTGACATCAAACTTATTGCCATCACAATTATGCAGTATACGCCCATCTTGTGGTAGTCTTTTCTCTGAGATATCTAAGTTAGATAAGATTTTTATCTGATTTACAATTCCCATATAATTGATAGATTCAATAATATATTTTTCTATCAATTTCCCATCTATCCTAAATCTAATCCTACATCTCCCATCATGTATTTCAAGATGAACATCACTAGCATAAAGCGAATAAGCCTCTTCAATAAGTGTAGTAACAAAACCAGCTCCTGATGTGAAGGATATATTTTGAATCTTAGATTTGCTTTCCCTATAATAATGTAATAGAAGCTTGTTTAAGATTTCATCTTCTATTAATGTTAAAACTATTTTAGCACCTAAAATTACCTCTAATTCAAACGCTGTACCTTCTTTATTTGGTGTTTTGCTTGAATAGTAAAAATAAATACTATTAGTTTTGTTATAAGGTAGTACATGATAACTATTTGCTTCTGCAGAAGATAGCAATTGTATTACCTCAGTTGGAATTTTATATATATTTTCTAACATAATAGAAGCACTATTTGATATACAACGTAACAAAACCCAACCGTCGATATTAATGGAATTGTTTGGACTTTAGAATTTCTTTTTGATATTTTATTATATAGTATAATAAAGATTAGACTTAAGAAAAACGCTATTATTAAAAAGTAATTGAACTGAATATATTTAAATGTGAAGGTGAGAGAAAATAAAAAAATTACATCTCCTGCACCTATTGACTTATTAATAGATAGTTTTCTCAATTTCAGATACACATAGATAGAAAGTAGCAGTATAGTTACTATTAAAACATTAACTTGTAGATCTAAAATTGTTATACTTTCTATGCTAAAAAAAGCTAAAACTTGAAACAGCAGAAACAAGAGCAAAACCCAGAGTGGAACTTGTCTGCTTTTATAATCTGAATAAATTAAATAAGCTAAAGGAATAATAGGTAAAAGAGTCATTTTAGTCTTTAGTTATCTCTTTCAACTTTTTATCTTGATCAATCTGCCATAAATTATAGACTCCATCACCGTCAAAATCAACAACGGCGGTGGCTGTTGCAATCATCTCTTTTTCATTAGCTGAAACAATTTTTATTAAATAATTTGCAGTTCCTCCTTCTGTAACTAACTTCTGCTGTTCAAACCCAATATCTTCCAAACTATTGCTATATTTTGAATATGTGTAAAAATTGCTCTTTTGAAGTGTATGGAGAAAGACAAGTTGTTGTTGGGCTTCTGTGCTTTTGGCTTTAGAAATTAATGGCATTAAGTTTGGCAATGCTATTAATACCAGTATACCTATAATAACTAAAACTACTAGTAGCTCAGGTAAAGAAAAAGCATCTGCTTTCTTCCCTCTGTTTATTAATACATCTATTTTGGTTAACATATTCGAAATTATTTTACGGAATAATAATGCTCAATTAATCAGACAACAATCGAAATTAATACATTTTTTAACCAAATTCAAGCATTTTTTAGCCCTAAAATACCCTTGTATAGATTTTTGTTTTGTATTACGCTTATACAGAGCTATATAATTTGTAGTTGTGAGTTGCAAATTAAAATATTGAAAAGTATTTTTGATGAATATTTCTTAAACAATCATTTATGAAAAATTTACTTTATGGTCTAATTCTAGTTTTGGCATGTTTAATACCTCGACAAAAATGTTATTCACAAATTAATTTAAAGTCTTCTTACTCTAATGTTCAAAGTTTATCAACATCAAGCTTTAAAAAAATTGACCAAAGCATTGCAAATGGCGATGAATTACAAGGCTTAAGTATAAAAAACGCAAATGCTTATGGTGAATTAGATATATCTATACCTGTATATAACTACGAAGATTCAGATTTTAAATTTAAAATCTTATTAGATTATGCATCTTCAGGATTTAATCCTAATATAAGAACTACTTGTGTGGGAAATGGATGGAACTTAAATATTGGAGGAATTATTGCGCGCGATATAAATGGATTTCCTGATGATCAAGTTAATACAACAAATATCTTAGTTAATGGGGTAATGCAAAATTCTTGTTTATTATTAAGTTATTATAACTTTCATAAATCATCATTATCTCAAAATGAATATACACTTGAGTACTCAATAGATGATAACGGGCATTCTAACATCGGGTATAAAAATATTTTATTTCCTAAATATTATGATGGTGAAGCTGATAAATTTTATTATAGTTTTAATGGTTATTCTGGCAGTTTTTATTTAGACGCTAACAATCAAATAATAATTAGTTCAAAATTAGGTGATAGAAATATTAAAATTGAGTTTATCGAAGGAATGAACGAGTTTAATGAAATAATTATAACGACTCCTGATGGCTATAAGTATTTTTTTGGAGGATCTAATGGGAAGGAATACTATATATATAAAGATAATAAAAAAATTATATCTGGGTGGAAACTTTTTAAGATTTTGTCACCGAATGCACGTACTATAATTCTAAATTACAAAAATATCTTAAACTTAAATGGAGAAATATATAACTCAGTACCATTTTCAGCATATAATTTAATAGAGTATGATAATCAGTTTATCCCTAATAAAACAACCACTATACCAAATTGGTTAGATTTATATGAGAACCCATTAGTAATTAGCTACCCTTTAACTGAAATAATAATCGACAGCAGTCAAGTGATTAATTTAGACTACTTCAAATCGATTGATGAGCGATTTAATAGCGGGCGCTCAATAATTTCAACTTTCTCTATACCCATTTTAAATAAAATTTCAGTGCTAAAAAATAATGATAGTGTATTTTCTGCATCATTTTCGTATATTAGGGCTAAAGATAATTTTAATAATTTAAGTAATCAAAGTTATTTTCTTAACGAAGCAAAATTTAATAACGGACAATACAAATTCGATTATTTTTATACTGACTCAATTCCTATTTATGGCTCTCATAAAATTGATCATTGGGGATATTACTCACTTTCATCTGCTTCTATAACTCCACCTGGATATTACAATAAAATTACTCAAGATGCGTTCTATAACGAAATAATTAATGAAGATGTAAGGCATGCAGACACAGTAAGAACAAAATTTGGTTTATTGAAAAAAATACAACTTCCTTATGGTAGCATTAAAATATTTGAATATGAACAAAATGAGTATTTGAAGTCAATTGAAAGAAATTCAACCACTTGTTTTAACCCCTTATTAGTAGAACATGATCAATGTTTAAAAACTGGAGGTGTTAGAATTAAGACAATTTCAACATACAATAATAATCTTTCACTAACTGATAAACAGAAATTTGAATACATTAACGAACAAGGAAAATGTTCAGGAATTCAAACACACTTCCCAAGGTATGGAATAATCTACTATGCAAAAAATAGTAATGGTACATTTAAGTATGTAAGGAATGCGTCAATGTTTGATATAACAAGAATGCCACTAGAAAGAAGTGTTGAATATAGTCAAGTAAAAATTATAAATTTTGATAATAGCTATACAATTTATAAGTTCACTTCCTCAATCGATAATCCAGATTCTTTAATTTCAAATGCCGCAAACACAAACTCATTCCCTGTAATTTTTAATAGAATATTCCCTGTTTATACATATATAAATGGAAACAAATATAATAAAGATGTTTTTACTCCTACTTCAATTTCAGGGACATTAATATCTCCAAATGAGCAAATATTACTACGAAATTCAATAACGCCACTTTCTTCTTTTAAAAATGCAAGAGGAGTTTTAACTGAAAAGCTTTACTATGATAATGAGAATTTATTAGTAAGAAAAGAAAAGTTATTTTACAGTAAAAAAAATCTTCAAACAATATATATCCCTGCAAAGGTTGCTGAAGAGATATTATTTACAAAAAATCAGTGTTTTGATATAAAATTAGATTCTACTATTCTCATCAATTATTACAAAAATGGAATTAAAAAAAACAGTAATGAATTCATTTATAATTCCGTAGGACA
>VSSQ01000769.1_pt1 | contig 16166 bp, 14 predicted proteins | sample 4763081 | NCBI WGS metagenome assembly VSSQ01 (sample SAMN12137344, study PRJNA551015) | bioreactor metagenome | isolation source: SDC9 anaerobic chlorinated ethene degrading culture | place: USA: Knoxville, Tennesee | collected 2015-01-01
GCTTATGAAACATATCTATTTATCGTAGCCTTTATATTCGCAATTTAAAACTATTACGCATTGTTAATTATTAATTAATCAATTCCATTCTCCTGCTATTTGTGGATTTAAATGGTCTTCATAAAAATCTTCATTATCAAAGTAATCTCCTGCTAAATAAAATGTTGGATCTACGTTAATCCAAATTCCTTCTTCTTTAAGATACACTTGATTCCATGCATGTGGACCATAATTTTCACCATCGAAAGCATCTCCTGTAACTATTCGTGTTCCCAATCCTACTGATTTTGCCATAGCAACATAAAGACAAGAATAATCAAAGCAAATTCCACTTCTTGTATTCCATGCTTCTATTGCTCCACTATTGCTTACCCCCTCTGGACCTAATGCTTTTTCAGCCTTTGAAAAATCATATTTTATATTTGATCCAATCCATGAATATAATTTTTTTGCCTTTTCTCTATCACTTTTGCTATTTCCAACTATTTCAATTGCTTTTTGATCAATTTCATTTGATGACATTATCCCCTCTTCTAAAGTTACACCATTATAATACACTATTACATTTGAATTTGCTGGAATATACTCCTTAAAATCATTATAAGATATTACAGGTTTGTTTATTGATATTATACGTTCTAATGTTCCATATCCTTTTATATCATTAAATAGGTTAATTTTCATACCTCTTCCAAAGGTTGTATTATAAGTCACAATTCCCATAAACATAATTAAAATAATAACTAATCCTTTTAAAAATCCAAAAAGTGATGAAAATAATACTATTCTTATTTTCCCTTTATTTAATAAACCTTTATAAGTTCTTGTTAAAGGATTATTTAGGCATTTTAAAACAAAATAAATTATTGTTTGTATAAATAGAAAAACTACTGCAAGCATTAATGCTTTAAATAAATTACTACTAATTAAAGTATCTGCTGAATAATTATTTGCAAACTTCAATATAGCTAAATATATATCTTCTAAATTAATAATCATTATTAAAAATGTTATGAAAATAGAAAAATAATAAAGTAACCTCTTTAAAGAATACTCAGCAGTTTCTTCTTCTAATGAACCTTGTAAACTGCCTTTTATTGAAAAAAGCATTAATAAAGCACATAAAATATATGGCAAATATGTAATCATTAATGTCTCTCCTTTTATTAATATATTTCTTCTGTATTCATTACTCTCTTTACAACATTTGAAACTACATCATGATCATATCCTTTTGATAATAAAAACCTATATAGCTTTTGAGATAATTTATATTTATCAGTTTCTCGCTTCGATAGTATATTGTATTTTTTCAATACCATATTATATGCTATTTCTTTTTCATTTTCTTCATCTATGTTGGAAATTTCTTTTTCTATAAGATTATCGCTAATCCCTTTTTTTATTAAATCATACTTTATCTTCTTCTTGCCTTGTAATTTACTCTTATCTTTTACATACATTTTTACATAACTTATATCATTTAACAAATTATATTCCCTTAAAAAGTCTACAGTTTTATCAATAGTTAAATTATCATATCCTTTTAATAAAAGCTTATCCTTAAGTTCTTTTTCACTTTTATAAGATCTCTCTATGATTCTAAGGGCAGCATTCTTGCATTTTATATAATTATCTTCCTTAGAAATAAAGGTTATTTTTTCTATATCAACTTTCTCATTTATTTTTAAATTTTCTTTATAAACTAATTCAGCACTTAATGAAAATGAATACTCGTTATCAATATATATATTTACTCTTTCTTTATTTTTCTTTTGTACTTCTATTTTAGTAATAATATTCATGATTTTCTCCATAATTTTAAGATTTTAATATGTGAATAGTTGGATTGTTTAAAACTTCTCTTGCTACTTGTTGAATTTTATTTACATCCAAACTATGAAGCTTTTCCATATCTGAAACAAATTCATATAGATTTTCATTATCTAACCCTTGGTGAAGCATATAATTACATAGTTCTGAAGGATCTTCTAAAGTTGATATAACTGCTGTTTTATGAACTTTTTTCATAAGATCTAAATCTCTTTCTCCAATTTCTAAAGCTCCATTTTTAACACCAGATATTGTTTCATCTATTGATTTTATAGCTGCTTTCACATCTTCTTCTCCAACTGCAGTATAGATATATAAAGTCTTAACATTATTTGTCATATCTATACTTGTATAAATATCATATGCAAGTCCTCTTTTTTCTCTTACTTCCCTAAATAAAAGAGAATTTGAACTTTCTCCTAATCTATGATTTAAAATTCTAAGTGGAAGTTCTAAATTTCTATCCAAATTATAAAATGTATATAAATAAACTATTGTATTTTGCTCTATATTAGACTTTGTAGTTGTTATAGATTTACAAATATTCTTTTCTTCAATAATATTTTTTTCTTGTTTTTCACCCTTTTCCCACTTAGCAAATTTATTTTTCACTTCATTTAATGCTTCATCATGATCATATGGTGATACTACTGTCACCAATGCATTATTAGGTATATAATATCTATTATAAAAACTAATTAAATCATCCCTTGTATATTTTTTTATATTACCTTCAAGTCCTGCAACATCATATTTTAAAGGACTATCTTTAAATGCTACTTCATTAATTCTTTTAAAACTTAAATCTTCGATATCATCCTTACTAGTCCTCATCTCTGCAAGAATTACGCCTCTTTCCTTTTCCAATTCTTCCTTATCAAATTTAGGATTTATAATCATATCTCCTAAGATATCTATAGCATTTTTAAGTTCTTCGTCTAAACAACTAATTGTATAAACCGTTGATGTATAATCTGTATAAGCGTTATATTCTCCCCCTAAAAATTCTAATTCATCATTTAAAGTTTCATAACTTCTATTTTTTGTTCCTTTAAATAACATATGTTCTATAAAGTGAGATATTCCTTTTTCATTTATATTTTCATATAGAGAACCAACTTTTATTCCAATATTTATAGATGTTATTTTGGTATCTTTTTTTATTGTTATAACTTCTAATCCATTATCTAAAATATGTCTTTCAACATTAAAATTCAATTTGAACATATATTCCACCCATTCTTTATACTTTTTTATTAAAAATTATTTTTTGACTTAAAATTAAATATAATAATATAATTATATATATGTTTTACTTAATAATCTACATAATTAATCTTTACCATATTAATATTGACATTTATAATTAAAATAAAGCATTTAGAATAGGGGGGCTTTTATGAAAAAAAATATACTATTAATTGAAGATGAAACTCGTATTAGATTTCTTCTGAGAGATTACTTTTTAAAAGAAGGGTTTAATATTATAGAAGCATCTGATGGTGATGAAGGACTTAATTATTTTATAAGCACTAAAGTAGATTTAGTTATATTAGACATTATGATGCCTAAAGTAGATGGAATCACAGTTTTAGAGATGATAAGAAAAGCTTCAACTATACCTGTCATACTATTAACCGCTAAAGGACAAGAAGAAGATAAATTGTTTGGCTATGAAATGGGAGCAGATGATTATATAACTAAACCTTTTTCCCCTAAAGTATTGATAGCTAAAGTAAAAGCTTTACTTAAGAGAACTTCTGAAGAAAGTTTTTCTAGTTCAAAAGAATATGATGGCTTAACTATAAATAAGTTATCTCATGAAGTAAAGGTAAATAAAGAAATTATTAATCTTTCTCCTAAAGAATTTGAACTTCTATCTTATCTATCTGATAATGAAGGAATAGCACTATCTAGAGATACTATATTAGATAATGTATGGGGATTAGATTATTATGGAGATTTAAGAACAGTAGATACGAATATTAAAAGGCTTAGGGAAAAGCTTGGTGATAAATCTAGTTGCATAGTTACGGTTAGAGGAAGTGGTTATAGATTTGAAGCAAAAAAATAAATTTAGTATATCAAAAAAATTATTTTTAATAACCTTCGGTTTAATTTTTAGCATGTTAATTTTTAGTATGTTATTTCAAATTTTGTTTTTTGAAGATTTCTATTTAAGTAGAAAAGTAAAAGATATGATAAAAGATGCTAATAAGTTTAGCACATTAAACTCTTATACTAACGAAAATCTTTTAACTGATGCATTATATAGATTCGAGCAAGAAAATGACTCTAAGGTTGCTATTTTTTCATTAGATGGTAAATTTAAAGTTCTACCGAATTACGATAAAAGTACAGATGATTTTCAGGTTCTAACAGCATTTTGTGCTGAAATTATTAATGATAAAGCTCTTATTAATGAAGTTTTGACTTCTGGTAAACCACAAGCTAACGTTTTTGAGAATAAATCAAGTAACTCAAAAAAAATTGGTATTTTATCACCAATGTCATTAAATTCTAAAAATGATTCTATTATTGTAACAGTTTCATCTATGCAACCTATTAATGAAGCTGCTGGTGTTATTAAAGAATTCTATGAATATCTCTTTTTAGGAATTAGTTTAATTGCGATCTTACTCTCCTCTGTTTATGCAAATTTAATTTCTAAACCACTGGTAAATATAAATAAGGTTGCTAAAAAGATGTCTTCAATGGATTTTACAGCTAAATGTGAAGTCAGGTCTGATGATGAAATTGGAAATCTTGCCATAACATTGAATTTTCTATCATCTACATTAAAAAACGCATTAGATGACTTAAAACAAAAAAATAAAAAGTTAGAAGAAGAGATTGAAAAAGAACGTAAGCTAGAAGAAATGAGAAAAGATTTCGTTGCTAGTGTTTCACATGACTTAAAAACTCCTATTGGTATAATAGAAGGATATGCAGAAGGTCTTAAAGATGGAATTGCCACTGGTGAGGATGCATTAATTTATATTAATACTATTATAGATGAATCACATAAAATGAACAGATTAGTAACTAATATGTTGGAAATTTCAAAACTTGAATCTGGAAACATAGAATTAGTTATAGAAAAGTTTAATATACTTCGACTAATTAGAAAGCTTATTAAAAGTTTTTCTTTAGAATTTTCTTCTAAAGATATAGAATTAAATTTAATATCTGAATTAGAGTACTGCTATGTTATTGGAGATATATTTCAATTAGAACAAGTCCTTACTAATCTTATTAGTAATGCTCTCAAATATACTCCAAGTAAAGAAAAAGTTATAATAGAAGTTAGTACAAATAATAATATTGTGAATATTTCCATAGAAAATAAAGGTGCTTATATCCCTGAGAATGAAATACAAAATTTATATACTAAATTTTATAGAATTGATAAAGCAAGAAATACTTCTAAAGAAAGTAATGGCCTAGGACTCGCAATAGTAAAAAGAATTCTAAATCTTCATGAAAGTTCATATTCGCTAACAAATACAATTGATGGTGTTAAATTTGAATTTACTTTGAAAAAAGCTGATGACTTAGAAATGATATAAGGCTGTCTATACGACAGCCAGTTTTTATTACATAAAAAAACTTATAATTAATAATATTGATAAAATAATATTTGATATCAGTACAATTTTACTATTAGTAGAAATTGTGCTAATTCCTTTTTCTTCTTTACTTTCTAGCATATCTACCATAATTAATATTTGGTCAAGTTTGTTTAAAACTTCTTTATTTAATTTTTTATTTTCTCCAATTTCACTTATATTTTGTAAAACTTCTTCTTTGCTTTTCTCAACCTCTTCTCTTATATCATCAATTACTATATCCTTATATAGACATTTAAGTTTTTCCTTTATATTATCTTTTATAATATCTTCTCTTAAATAATTATCCACCTAATATCTCCTCCTCTATATTTAACATTCCATCAATAATAATTGAAAGATATTCATAATTTAAAATCAACTCTACATCTTTTAAAGTTCCAGAGTTTATTAATTTAACTATATAATCTTTTTCTTCTAAAAATTCTTTTTTTATATAATTCAACAATGTGCTAATTAACTTTTCTTCTTCTTTAGAAGATTCATCAAAATCCTTAATTTGTTTTTTTAATTTTTTAAGTTTTTTAAGTTCATAATCTTTTATTTTTTTAATTTCACTAACTGCTTCTTCAATATCCTCTAAGCTTTCAAAGTCAGTGTTTTTATTCCTTTCCTTTAGAATTGAAACTAATCTTGCTTCTCTTTCTTTATCTAATTCTACAAAGCTATTTTCCAAATTTTTAATTGTATTTTCTGTATTACATATTTTGCTTTTTAGTTCATTTCTTTTCCTGTTTATAAACTTAATTTCATATTTTTTTGATTCTAAAAATCTTCTTATAATTAAATTTTCATTTGTATTTCCTTCTAAATTATAGTCTATAAATTTATCCTTATAATCTTGTAAAAATAATTTTGTGCCTTTATATATAAAATAGTCTTCTCTTAAATAATTATTATTTTTCATTTCTTCACCCATAATCCCTCACCCCACTATCTAAATATCTACTCTTTAATAGTTATGTCATGCTTATAGATAAGCTTATAGATACTGACTTTATTTAAATACTATAAATTTCAAATATAATTAGTTAAGTGTAAAATATTTCTTGCAACTTATATAGTAATAATATGCTTCTAAATATATTATTATTATAAAAAAATAGTAGAAATTTAAAATTCCTACTACTTAAAAATTTAACCTTCAATTAAATTAAAATCTTGTATCTTTTTTATTTTCTTGCACTGAGGACAAATAATTAAACATTCACTCTTTAACCCCTCAAAATTATACCCACATTTATCACATGTACATTCTGATTTATTTATCTCCATCTTCTTCACCCTCCTTATAATACTAATTCTTACCACATATTATTTCTCTTATTCTTCTAAAAATAATTTTAACTTTTTGATAGAAATTTTTAGACTATACATTTATATTCATAGTTTATATAAATATTCTAAAATTATTATATAAAAATAGACTATATAAAAATATAATCTATCTTTCTTTTACTAATTTCCTTCTGATTCTATAGGCTTCTTTTCTCTTAAATTATCCATTATTTCTTCTTTTATTTTTAATATTTCTTCTGACTCCTCAATAGTTTTATTTTCTCCTATTTCAGTTAATTTTTCACTTAATAATAACATAACTAAAGATTCAAATGCATTTGCTCCCTTGCCTTCTCCTTCAGCTCCTGTATTTATAAGGGTTCTTGGAACTATATCAATCTTGCCTTCCTTAATTGCATTTGTAAAGGAAGTCATAACATCATTTATAACTTTATATTGTGGTCCGCCATAAGCATTTACTTGTTCCCTTGCAGCTATAGCCTTTGATATACCTACTCTTGCTTCCTTATCAGCATCAGCTTCTGCTGTTATTTTTATCTTAAAGGCTTCTGCTTCAGATTGCTTTTTAACCTTATAAGCTTCTGCTTCAGAAAGATTTTGTATTTTTTCAGCATCTTGCTTAGCCTTCATAAGCTCTGCTTTACCTTGATTTTCTTGAATTCTAATATTAATATCTGATTCTGTTAAAGTAGTTTGTTGTTTTGCAATAGCTTCTGCTTCTCTAAGTTCCTTTTCTTTTTCTGCTGCTTTTTGTTGAGTTTCATAAGTTTCAAGCTGTTCCTTTGCAATTTGTCTACTTCTTAACTGAGTTAATATTGTTTCAATATTTGTATCTGCCTTAGAGCTTCCAGGAGTTCCTATTAATACTTCTTCTAGTTCTAAATTGTAGTGGTCGAACTTTCCTTTCATTTCTAATGAACTTTGTGCTTGAATTTCGTTTCTTTGTTGTATTAATTCTATTAATGTTTTAGTTTGTCCTATATTCTTAAAATATGCAGATACCATAGGATCTAATGTTTGATCCACTAGCATCTTTATATCTCCGAATCTTTGAATTACAAGAGGTGCTTTTCTATAATCTATATGAAATACTACTGATAGTGGTAATGTTGGTTCAAAAGCATCTTTAGTAATTAAATTTACTTCTTTAAGATTTTCATCATATTTATGACTACCATTTTGATTACTAATCCATTTCAATATTACATTAGTGGTTGGAACTTTAATTATATTACCTGCATAAGTGTTAAATGCATATTTACCTGGCATTAAGGCTTCATTCCAAACTCCTCTATAACCCTTTTTAACTAATTCCCCATGCTTGTAGTCAGTTCCTGAGAAATCTTCTCCCTTTGATCCTGTATATGAAACTACAACCCCTACAAATCCAACTGGGATAATAATTTTAGGAATATATTCTACTGTTGCAAATAATCTATTTATAAAGTAAGTACCATCAGCTAAAACTTGATATTGCCTACCCCTATATCCACCAGCTTTTAAAAATGCATCAATATTTTGAAAATTATTATGATAATTTTCATCGTTATGATTATCTCCAACTATAGGACATATTATATTTTCTGATCCTAATGATTGTCCATCATGTACTGTCACTATTCCTACTAAATCACTATTACCCTCAATTATGATAGGCTCAAATCCTCTTCTTTCAGAAATTAATCTAGACATAGTTAAAATAGTATCTAGCTCATGTTTATTTCCCATCTTTAAATAATAAGTTTTATTTTCTGTAATAATTACAAATTGCGCAAGATTAAATGCATAGGTACCTTCTCTTATTATTCCCCTTTGTGGGCCTTTTTGTCCTCCATTTTCTAAGAAGCTTCTTACATCTTGAAAGTTATTTCCCTCTCTGACTACTTTTCCTAAAGTTTGTGTTGCTTCTAAAGGTTTTCCATCTCTTGCAAAAACATAGGCAATTTTCCCTTGGGGTATTGTAACTAGAGGAACTATATGAACTTTATAAATAAATGGTGTTCTAAAATGAATTCCTCCTCTTAGTAATGCAGGTTGATATCCTGCTTCACCCTTCAATGCAATTATTTGTTCATTCAAAGACCCTTTAGTAGACCACCATTTTTCAACAATCCCTACCTTATCATTTGGAATTATTCTAAATCCTATAATCCATAATAATATTATTACTCCAAGGACTATAGATACTACTTTAATTCCAAGTAAAATCATTTCATTCATACTGCACCTCCAATATTTAATAATGTAATTATACCAAATATTGGTTAATAAATAGATATTCATTTTGGACAAAAAAGCTTGTATTTTCTTCGAAAAAAAGCAAAAGAAATAAACATTTCTGTATATTTCTTTTACTATCTATTTATTACATTAGTTTTTTAAATTCATCTTTCCTAAAAGATCTGCAAAAGGATTATTATTAAAGTCCTCTGCCTCTTTTTTCATTTTCTTCATCATATTATTTACTTCTCTTTTATCTACTTTGCCCTTTTTATCAAATCTCTTTTCAAATTGTGAAGCCTTTTCCCTAAAGTTACAGTTTGCACCTGTACAAACATATATCTTTCCGTCTCCTTGACCTCTAACTTCTAACTTTTTCTTACATTCTGGGCATCTAGCATTAGTAGTTCTACTTACACTTTCTCTATATCCACATTCTCTATCTTGGCATACATTCATAACTCCATTTTTACCTTTTACTTCTAAAAGATATTTTCCGCAATTAGGACATTTTTTGCCTGTTTTATTATCGTGAACAAATTTGCTATTATCAGTTTTAACAGCTTCTACTAAGGCTATTGCATAATTTCTCATTTCTTTAATAAAAGCATCTGGATTATCTTTTCCCTTACTAATTCCATCAAGTCTACTTTCCCACTTCGCAGTTAATAATGGAGATTTAAGTTCATTAGGTACTAAATCTATTAATTGCCTTCCTTTAGAAGTTGGAACTATTTCTTTTCCCTTTTTCTCAATAACAAAGGAATTAAATAATTTTTCAATTATATCTGCTCTTGTAGCAACTGTTCCAAGTCCACCTGTTTCATTTAATGTCTTCGCTGCTTCCTTATTTACATTTACATACTTTTGAGGATTTTCCATAGCTGATAAAAGTGTTCCCTCATTAAATCTTGCTGGCGGCTTGGTTTGGCCTTTATTTAAATCCACTGAATTTATTTTTAATAAATCTCCCTTGTTAAGCTCTGGAAGTACTTGGTTCTTTAAATCATCTTCATTTGAACTATCATCTATTATTTCTTTATCATACAAAGATTTCCATCCTTTTGATTTTATAACCTGCCCCTTTGCAATAAAACTTTCTCCATTTATATCAGCCTTTATATTTGTTTGGATATATTCAAATGGTGGCATTAAAATGCTTAAAAATCTTTTAACTACAAGATCATATATATGTTTTTCTTCTGAACTTAAATTGCTTAAGTTTGGCTTTTGTTCAGTAGGTATAATTGCATGGTGATCACTAACCTTGCTATTATCTACAAAGCTCTTATTTCCACTTATTTTACCTTTTAGTATTTCAGAAGCTGCCATTCTGTATTCACCAATAGATATTGCCTTCAACCTATCTGGAATGGTTGAAACAACATCTGTAGATATATATCTTGAATCAGTTCTTGGATATGTTAAGATCTTATGATTTTCATAAAGCCTCTGCATTATTGATAAAGTTTGCTTTGCTGAATATCCCCATATTTTATTGGCATCTCTTTGAAGCTCTGTTAAATCATATAAAGCTGGAGAAAATTTCTTTTTAGGAATTTCTGTTATTGATGTTATTTTAGCATCATGTCCTTTTGAATTATTTAAAATCTTATTTGCACATTCTTCATTAAAAATTCTTGTATTATTATCATTATTAATCCATTGAAGTACTATTCCATTTGCTTTTGCAGATATAGTATAAAAATCCTTTGGTTTAAAATTCTTTATTTCATCTTCTCTATCAACTATCATAGCTAAAGTTGGAGATTGTACTCTTCCTGCTGAAAGCTGTGCATTATATTTACATGTTAAGGCCCTGGTTGCATTAAGTCCAACTATCCAGTCAGCCTCAGCTCTACATACTGCTGCTTTATATAAGTTTTCATACTGACTTCCAGGCTTTAAGCTTTTAAAACCATCTAAAATTGCTTTATCAGTTTGAGATGATATCCAAAGCCTTTTTATAGGCTTCTTAGCTCCAGCTTTTTCTATAGTCCATCTTGCAACTAATTCTCCTTCTCTACCAGCATCAGTAGCTATTACTATTTCTTCAATATCACTTCTATTTAAAAGCTTTTTTACTTCATAAAATTGTTTAGATGTCTTTTTTAAAACTGTAAGCTTCATATACTTAGGCAGCATTGGAAGAGTTTCCATGCTCCAGGTTTTATATTTTTCATCATATCCTTCTGGATCTTGTAGTCCAACTAAATGACCTAATGCCCAAGTTATAACATACTTACTGCCTTCAATATATGCTCCTTTATTTTGATTACATTTTAAAACCCTTGCTATATCTCTACCAACAGAAGGTTTTTCTGCTAGTACTAATACTTTTCCCATATTTTAAGTCCTTTCTCTTTTAAGAGCTATAATTCTTACCTCTTAAACTATATATATTATTTTAACTAATTAAACTATATCTAATTTATAATATTCTGTAAACCTTCTTTAAATAAACAACTGAATAAATTGTTTAACAATTTATATCATTCCTCCATCGACTTTTATAATTTGTCCTGTTAAGTAACTACAGCTATCGTTGCATAAAAAGGCTACTAATTTCCCAATTTCAGTGGCTTCTCCAAATCTCCCCATTGGTATTTCTTCTTTTAACTCATTCTTTTCATCTTCACATAAAAATGAATTCATTTCTGTATTAATTACACCTGGAGCAACTGCATTAACTCTTACTCCCATTGGCGCAACTTCTTTTGCAAGGGATTTAGTGAATAAGTTTATTCCTCCTTTTGAAGTAGAGTATATTACTTCACAAGAAGCACCAACATCACCCCATATAGAAGAAATATTAATTATATTTCCAGTACCTTTAGATATCATATGTGGAAGTGCATGTTTACTTAAATACATAGCTCCACGAATATTTACTCCCATAACATTATCTATATCTTCTTTTGAGGAATCCATAAATAATCCTATAGTAGATATTCCTGCGTTATTTATTAGTATATCTATTTTTCCAAAGTATTCTATAACATAGTCTATCATTTTCTTACAGGTATTATAATCTGATATATTTCCCTTGTATAACTTAGCATAACTACCTAATGCAATTATTTCTGCTAATGTAGTTTCTGCTCCATCATCATCTTTAGAATAATTTATAATTACAGAAGCTCCTTCTTTCGCTAATTCAATTGCTATAGCTTTTCCAATACCACGTGATGCACCTGTAACTAAAGCTATTTTTCCTTGTAAGTTTTCCATACTTTTCTCCTAATTTCATTTATATTATAAGCATTCTTTTACTACTCTTTTTACATTTTTAAAGAATATCTTATCAATTTCTGAACTTATAAATTTTTCTTTTATTAGAGCATCTCTAAGCTTCTCTATTTCTCCAATATTTCTAATTTCCACTTCATTTTCTATACCATCAAAATCTGTTCCTAATGCAAGTACATCTATTCCTCCAATATTTTTTATATGTTTAATATGTGCTATCATAGATTCAATTGTAGGAATTCTTTCATTTCCTAAAAATGGTGCGCAAAAATTTAATCCCATAACTCCACCTTTATTAGCTAATTTAACTATCATATCATCAGTTAAATTTCTTGAATGATTAGTTATTTCTCTAGCATTAGAGTGTGTTGCAATAAAAGGCTTTTTACATATATCAACTAAATCATAAAAACCTCTATCTGATAAATGAGAGCAATCTGGTATTATTTTAAATTTTTCCATTTCACTTACTATTTCTTTTCCCTTATCTGTTAATCCATTATTCTTATATCTATATCCTACATTTGGATATCCTATACTATTTGGGAAATTCCAAGTTAATGTTATAAATCTTATTCCCATATCATAGACTTCTTTTACTCTTTCTATTTTTCCTTCTAATACTTCCCCTTCTTCTATTGATAAAAAAGCTCCGATTTTACCTTTATTATTAACTTCTTCTAATTCTTTTAAATTTGTTGCTATTTCAATATCATTATAATTTTCTTTTAATTCCTTCATTAAAACATCATTCATTTTTTTAAATTCTAAATATGGGTTATCTACTATATTTAATTCTATAAAGTGTGCAAAAACTTGTGCTAATGCTTTTGATTCTTTTAATTTCTTTATATCAACTTTACAAATACTTTCCTTAAGTTTTAAATTTTCATATAATAACCTGCTTGCTGTATCACAATGTAAATCTATTGAATTCATTAGAAAATCTCCTTTACTTTTTTGGTTTAATTTTTTGTTTTTTAGATTCTTCTATAATTCTTATTCTTTTATCTCGCGCAAATAATAGATAATCTTTTATACTATTTGGTCCAACTATAACCTTCCTTCTTATCCAAAGTACTCCTGATTCTTGGGATTCAACACTCCATTTCACAAGCGATATACTTCCACTTTCAATTTCTATTGCGGTCATGGCATAAGGTAGAATACAACACCCATCATTAAAATATGGAGGATCAAATTTAGCAGGCATTCTACTATTATGAGTATGTCCACAAATTAGCATCTTACCATTAATTTCAGACCATTTTTCAAGTTTTCTGTCTACCTTACTTCCTTTCTTATTATTCTTAGCAGGACTTATAGGATCTTTAAAGCCTGCAAGACCATTTAAAAATTTCCATACATATCGCACTAAAAATCTTGATAATAGCCAGTAATCTGAATTTATTAAATCTACTTGATGACCATGAGTAACTAAAAACTTTTCATTAACTGGTGTAAATTTAAAATTTATTCCTTCATAGAATTCTATATCTTTGATAAAATCCAAAAAATTTTTGCCATAATCTGTTCCTATTTTTCTTAAAGCTCTGTATTGTATATGATAAAAACTTTCTCTGTTTTTTATTATATCATGATTTCCATAAATCATATAAATTCTATTTTCTTCTTTAAATTTATTAAACAATTTAAATATATCATTATAGCAATATGAAATATTATCATAATTTCTATTTTTCCAAAGCTCATCTCCATCTCCTACTTCTACATAAATAAACTCTCTTCTATAATAATAAGATAAAGCAGTTTTATAAATATTTATATTTGGAAGCATAGAGTCATAAAATGTTCCGTCACCTCTATGAACATCTGAAATAAAAACTATGTTAGTACCTTCATCAAATTTAATCTCCATAGAATTATCATAAAGATAATCTAACCTTTTCATTAATTTCTCCCTAATAATTTATAACATTTTATTATATGATTTATGTTACTTTTTTGCTAAAAACATCCACATAAAATGATTAAATGTTATATATAAATTTAACTATTTTTGTACAAACTACTTATATATTTTAAAGAAAAGAGGCGAAATTTGTGAAATTTAAACATAAATTTATTATCTTAGTTTTAATTGTTATATATGTTTTTAATATACTACCCTTTTCTATCTCCTTTGCTGAAGAATTTTATGAAGATAAAGAAACTTTAAACTTTTTAAATAATGAATCTTCTTTATCAGAAGAAATGAAGAAGGAATTTAAAGATTTACTTGAAAATTTATTTTCTCAAAGAAATGATGCTATAGTTTCTGGTGATTGTGATTTATTGAAAGGTTTTTATGATCTAAATATAAAAGTAAGTTTATGGGCATACGAAAGTGAAGCAAAAAAGACTCAATATTTAATTAATTGGTCTGAAAAACAAGCTGTAAAATTTAGGGATTTAAAATCTATAGTTAGAATAAGGAAAGTTGCGGAAAAAGAACCTGGGCTTTATGGTGTTATTTGTGATGTAGCAACAGATTTCAATTATTATTATATAGATTCTCCTGATATTATTAATCATTTTAGACTTGGAACAAATCATTATCTTAATTTGAAAAAAGAAAATGATAAATATATTATTACAAAAGAATGGTACACAGATCCTTTTGCAGATTCTTTAGATATTAAAAATATAAAATCTGAAGAAATCAGTAAGTATATATTAGAACATCAACCTCCTGAATTTATTCCAAATGAAAGACAATTAAAAGCAATAGAATATGCACATACCTATTGCGGAATATCTGAAGATGATAATTTTATTTTTAAATATAATTCAAAATATAAAAATCATAATCCAGATGGTGGAGACTGTGCAAATTTTGCCTCTCAAATTTTACATGAAGGTGGTGGTTTTAAAAAGAATCAATTATGGAATTACTCTGGAAAAGAAGGCACAAAAGCCTGGTTAAATGCGCAAGGTTTTAAAAATTACATGGTTGGAAGTGGTAGAGCATCTTATATAGCTAAAGGTACTTACCAACAAACTTATAAAGCTGCTTTTAATATGAAACCAGGAGATTTTGTAGCTTATGAGAAAAAGGGAAGAATAACCCATATATCAACTGTTACTGGATTTGATTCAAAAGGATATCCATTAGTTACTTGTCATAATACTGATAGACTTCTAGTTCCTTATGATTTAGGTTGGAGCAACGATAATATAAGATTCCATTTAATTCATGTGCACTATTAAAACTCAAAATTATATATTATTTTAAACTTTAAAAATTAGCCATATAAAAAGATTTACTATACTTATTTATATGGCTGTATTTTTTATTCTTTTCTTTTAATTATTTTTGCTATAAAGAATCCTTCCATATTTTCATTTGGAATTATTCTTATTGCTTTTGTTACTTCTGGATTATACATTCTTTCTTTATACTGTTTTATACCACTAATAACATTAGATAGTTGTAAATTTATTTTTTCTAATTTTAAATCTTCATATTTATTTAACGCATAATCTAATACTTCTTCATTTTCAAAGGGATTTAATGTACATGTAGAATATACCATAATCCCTCCTGGTTTTAATGCATTATATGCACTGTCAAATAATCTTTTTTGTAGTTTTGAGCATAAAGCAACTTTTTTTTCATTCCATATTTTATATGCTTTATTATTTTTTAAATGAATAGTACCTTCTCCTGAACAAGGTACATCTAATAAAATTCTATCGAAATACTTATTTAACCTTTTTCCTATGCTACATCCATCTGCACCTAAAACAATAATAGAATTTGCTCCTTGTTTTTCTATATTATAATTTAATCTTTCTCGTCTTATTTCATTAACATCATTAGCTAAAATAGTCGCTTTGTTGTTGATCAAGTCTGCCATATAAAGACTCTTTCCTCCTGGAGCTGCACACATATCTAATACAATTAATTCTTCTTTTAAATCTAAAAATAAGGGA
>VSSQ01000770.1_pt1 | contig 16150 bp, 16 predicted proteins | sample 4763081 | NCBI WGS metagenome assembly VSSQ01 (sample SAMN12137344, study PRJNA551015) | bioreactor metagenome | isolation source: SDC9 anaerobic chlorinated ethene degrading culture | place: USA: Knoxville, Tennesee | collected 2015-01-01
TAATATTATACTACTTTTCGTCTTGTCATTGTTTAATCATTTCAAAGATCGCTCTCTTGTTGCACATTTCCTCTCGAAATGGACTGCAAAATTAGTTGGTTTATTTGAATCTGCCAAATAATATTTCAAAATTTGACAAATAAAAATCAACCATGAATATTATCGTTCTGATAATGTGAACAGTTAGATTGAAAACTTTTTTTGAAAAATTTCCAATAGGGCCGCTTTTACCCTCTCCATATCTTGTTTTTCTCCCAATTCTTTCTCTAGTGAAGTTACTCCTTTGTCGGTAAAGCCACATGGATTGATGTGTCCGAAGTAACTTAAATCTGTATTTATGTTCAATGCAAATCCATGCATAGTTACATATCGGGAACTTCTGACTCCGATGGCACAAATTTTTCTTGCCTTATTGGTACCGGTATCCAGCCAGACACCGGTTGCACCTTCCAGTCTCTCCGATTCAATATTATATTGTTGTAGCAAATCAATGATACAGGATTCAATTCTGTGAATATATTCCTTTAATCCGATTCCGAAATTAGCCAGGTCGAAAATAGGATATCCCACAATCTGACCCGGACCGTGATAAGTTATGTCGCCTCCCCGATTAGTATGTACAAATTGCGCATTGTTGGCTTGTAACTGGATGTAATTAAGCAATAAATTTTGTTCGTCTCCACTTTTACCAAGGGTATATACATGTGGGTGCTCACAAAAAATCAGGTAATTATCCGTTTCAAGTTCCTGAATCTTGTGGGATATAGTTTGTGCAAAAATTGATTCCTGCTCTTTCCATGCTTGATTGTATTCTATCAGACCCCAATCAACCGGTCTAATTACTTTGTTCATTTTCTCTTTTTATCCTTAATACTATTGTCCGATTTATCAAAATCAATCCGTGGGATTTTATTCATCAAGCCCATAATCTGCCCCTTCCTGCGCTGTATATAGGAAGACGGACGAACCGGACTGAACCTGCGTGGATTAGGCAGACATACAGCAATCAAAGCTGATTGTGACTTACTTAATTGAGATGCACTTTTTCCAAAATACTCCAATGCAGCCGCCTCAACACCATAGATTCCGTCACCGGTTTCAATTACATTGAGATAAACTTCCATAATTCGTTCTTTCGACCAGAATATTTCAATCAGAACAGTAAAATAAGCTTCCAATCCTTTACGAAGGTAAGAGCGCTTATTCCATAGAAACACATTTTTAGCTGTTTGCTGAGAAATTGTGCTGCCTCCTTTTATTCTTCTGCCTTTCTGATTATTCTTCCATGCCTTTTTAATATCATCGAATGAAAAACCATTATGCTCCATGAACAAATTATCTTCAGATGCAACAACAGCCTGTATCATGTTTGGAGAAATCTTCTCAACAGGCACCCACTTTTTACTGTTTTTAGGCATCTCTCCATCAGCAATTGCTTCAACGGAACGAATAAGCATCAATGGTGTTACATAAACAGGTACAAACCGGAGTACAATTGTCCAACCAATTGAGATAACAAAAAATAATATGATGATGTTACGTATGAAACGCCAAAACTTTCTCCAGAAATTTCCTCTCATAAGCGGATAACTGCTATTTCATCTAAATAAAAACATAAAATGCGACTAATTTCTATAACGTTTACCTTTCATTTTTGTTAAATAAAAAGTATTTCAGATAAAAAAGAAATTAAAAAAACTCCTTTGCCGGATAGCAAAGGAGCCTTATTAATTTTGCACCGGAAGCCATTATTCGTATGCTCCCATTTTAAGCATATTCACTTCTCTTTCAGTCAGGAAACGGTATTTACCTCTGGGCAGATTCTTCTTGGTAAGCCCCGCAAAGAAAACACGATCCAAACGAACTACTTTATAACCTAACTTTTCAAAAATTCTGCGCACCACCCTATTTTGTCCGGAGTGGATTTCAATACCTATCTGTCTGAAATCATCATCCTTGATAAAATTGAGGGCATCGGCGGCTATTTTTTCATCATCGAGCATTACTCCTGCCAAAACTGACTCAAAATCAGGTATTTCAAGCGGTTTATCGAGTGTTACATGATAAATCTTCTTTTTATCATATTTCGGGTGTGTCAGCCGGGATGCCAGATCACCATCATTGGTAAGCAGCAGTACACCGGTTGTATTCCGGTCGAGACGACCAACCGGATAAATTCTTTCGCTACAAGCATTCTTAACCAGATCGAGTACCGTTCTGCGTTCGTGTGTATCCTCAGCAGTTGTAACTGTATCTTTCGGCTTGTTTAAAAGCAGATATACTTTCCTTTCAGAACGTACCAACTGATTATGGAACATTACCTTGTCAGAATGCATTACTTTTACACCCATTTCTGAGACCACTTCTCCGTTCACCGTGATCACACCTGCCTTGATAAATTCATCGGCTTCACGACGAGAACAAATTCCCGCATTCGCGAGAAATTTATTCAAACGCACCGGTTTGGTGTAATCAACTTCGTTTCTGCGGTATTCCAGTTGTTTTTTCTTGCTGTATTTAGCATTGGGATTATAATCAGATGTTCTGATTCTGGGACGACGGTTACTGTCCTGATTGTCGAACCTCGTTTCAATATAATTACCCTGAGAGGAAGAATCCCCTTCTTTCTTCACAGAAAATCTGGGACGACCACCTGCTGGTTTAAACCTGGAGCGACCACCTTCACTTCTTTCTGAAGAATATGGTCTGTTTTCATTCCTATCGGAAGAATATGGTCTGTTGCCTCCTCTATCTGATGAATAAGGCCTGTTGCCACTTTTTTCATAAGGTCTTCCTTCTCTTTGGAAAGAGTTGTCCCTGTTTTCAAAACTTCTTTTTTCGTAAGAATTTCTGTTCTCTTCTCTTTTTTCAAAATTTGGTCTAAATGATGGGTAATCATTGTCTCTCGACTGATTTGGTGTATACTTTGCTCCACCCCGTGTACCTTTCAGTATTGATTTCACATCGCGTTTTTCATACGGTTTACCATCACGGCCGGCACCGGCACCCGATCTCCTCGGACTACCCTGCCAATTCTCATTGTTTGTCATTGTGTTAACTAAATTATAAATGTATTTTATTGAACTTGCAAATATCGGAATAATTCTTGATTCTGCAAAACTCTTTTTTCACTCTGTACCAGCGTATTCACATGCAAGTCTTCACCCGAATACGCCTGTAATTGACTTTATACCTAAATATTTCCTGCAAAAATATAAATTTCTAAAATTACAAGAATAAAAAACAGCTTATAAATAGTAGATTTTCTGACATTTTAAAGAATATTTGGTTTTCCAATTTCTTTAAACTAAATTTTGTATTGAATAATTATTGTAATTTTGTGAGTTGTCTGTACAAGCTTATGCTTGAATTATCATATTCATTCACATTAACCAAATCTGAATATCATGGAGGAACAGAAAAACGAAACAGGTTGTTGTCCGAGGTTTAACCCGGAACCCTGGGAAGACAAAATCCTTAATTGGGACAATAAGCGCTTCATCAGAGACAAAGTGAAATGTCTTTTTTACATGCCCCTCAATTTCGGACAAGTAATGCAGAGGTTAGACAAAAAAATCAGTATTTCCGGAGCTCAGACACCGGACTATTTATGTCTTGCCGAACATCCATCAAAATGGAGAATGGATATTTTCCTGGCGGTTGATAAAGAAGTGAAAAATGTTGAAAATGTATTTTTATCAGGGAAATATTATGTAAAAGTTTATGAAGGAGACTTCAGAGAAACGGAAAAATGGTGTAAAGATTACGCTGAAAAAGCGCAGGAAAAAGGAATAAAAACAGGTAAAATGTATATGTGGTATACTACCTGTCCAAAATGCGCAAAGGTTTATGGAAAAAATTATGTAGCAATTATCGCGGAAATAATATAAAAAACACATGCAACCCCTTGCTGAACGGTTACGTCCGACAACATTAGATGAGTACATTGGCCAGAAACACCTGGTTGGTGATAAGGCTATTTTACGCCAAATGATAGAATCGGGACATATCGCTTCATTCATTTTGTGGGGGCCTCCCGGTGTGGGTAAAACAACCCTTGCCCGAATTATAGCCAATCAGCTCGATCGTCCGTTTTACACCCTGAGCGCTGTTACATCAGGGGTAAAAGATGTACGTGATGTGATCGAGAAAGCCAAATCGAACCGCTTGTTTACCCAGGGTAAAAGTCCGGTTTTATTTATTGACGAGATTCATCGTTTCAGTAAATCCCAGCAGGATTCATTACTTGGCGCTGTTGAAAACGGTACGGTAACCCTAATCGGCGCCACAACCGAGAATCCTTCTTTTGAAGTTATTACACCTTTACTTTCCCGTTGTCAGGTATATGTACTGAAATCGCTGACCAATGAAGATCTGCTTGAATTACTTAACAGGGCCATCACAAGTGATCCGGAACTCAGGAAATTGACGATTTGCGTGGATGAAACAGAAGCTATTTTACGTTTTGCCGGTGGAGATGCACGTAAGTTACTTAACATCATAGAACTGGTATGTTCGGCTGAACAGGAAGGCGAAATACACATCAACAATCAGGTTGTAACCGACAAGCTACAGCAAAATCCGATGGCTTACGATAAAAACGGAGAGATTCACTACGATATTATTTCCGCTTATATCAAATCTATTCGGGGAAGCGATCCTGATGCCGCTATTTACTGGTTAGCACGTATGATTGCGGGGGGAGAAGATCCCAAATTCATTGCAAGACGTTTATTAATATCTGCTGCCGAGGATATCGGACTTGCAAATCCCAATGCCCTGCTACTCGCAAATGCCTGTTTCGATGCTTTGCAGAAAATCGGCTGGCCCGAAGGTAGAATCATATTGGCTGAAACCACGATTTATCTGGCTTCATCTCCTAAAAGCAACTCAGCCTATCTGGCCATTGATGAAGCGCTTGCTTTGGTTGAGAGAACAGGTAATCTTCCGGTTCCCTTGCATCTGCGTAATGCTCCGACCAAACTGATGAAGGAACTGAATTACGGCACAAACTACAAATACTCACACGATTATCCCAATCATTTTGTAGCTCAGCAATTTCTTCCGGATGAAATCACCAAAGAAAGTATCTGGAAAGTACAGGAAAATCAGGCAGAAAAAAAGCTCGGAGACTGGCTCCGGGCTTTATGGAAGAACAGGTATTGATTTATCAATCAATCGATACTGATTGAAGAACCTCCTGATTTATACTGTTTTACATAAAACGGTTTTCTGCCTGTTTTGAAATGACTGGCCCCACTCACATCCACAATCAGTGAATCTGATACATTGGCTTCGATTTGACTGGCAGACACACCGAATACTTTCGCATTTCTAACCAGTAAATCATCTGCTTCAAGTTGAGATGCTCCAGAGACATCAGCATATAATTTATAGGCATGCCCATCTATTTCTGCTTTGGAGACACCTGACAAATAAACTTTCAAGTCCTGCGCTACACGTAAATCCAGATTGGCCTGACTTACACCTGATAGTTCAATTTTCATATTTTCAGCAGTTATTTTACCAAAAGAATTAATCTTACAAGCTCCGCTGGCCACAATTTCAGCTATATTTCCGGTAGAAATGCGTACTTTTGCCGGACTGTTTACATGCAATTTTCTGGTATACAGCTTCAGAACTCCCCTGTCGTCCACTTCGGTAATCAGATAGGGTAATAAAGACGGTCTGCTGCTTACCCGTACAGATTGAACTGAATCCTGCGTCAACTCGACTTCAATGTTGCCTGAAATTTCCAACCCGTTGAAAGCTGACACCATACGCATTTCATCCACGAAATCTTCTTCATCATTCGACCAGTAGATTTCAAACTTGTCAAAGTCTGCATTTCCCAGATTAACAATGGTTTTCGCACTAAGTCCGGCAAACATAAAGATGCCGACAAACCATAAGATAACCATCACCCAGCTGAAAGCGCCTGAACCCCTTCCTTTTCCGGTTATAATTCTGATCGCCCAGTATATTAGCATAAATATAGGTATACCAATAATCAGTAACAAGGAAATAACCATTAAAACAGCCCGGTCGGGTGAAAAAATGTTCAATTCAGGAACAATTCCGGTAAAGATAGACGGATCAAAAATAAGAAATGAAAGTAACAGCAACAATACGCCAAGTAGAACAAACCCTACAAATCCCATGATTGCGCCGATGAAGCCGAGCAATACTTTAAACACGGCACGGATTACTTCACCCAGTTTATTTCCTACTCCGGTTGCCGATTCTTTAAACTTATCACTCTCAACATAATTTTTCAGGTTATTGATCTCCGATTTGATTCTTTCAGCCGTCACATCTTCTCCCTGCATTTCAAGTTTTTGCGAAATAGTTTTGGCTGCGGGTACGATTAACCATACGACCAGGTAAATCGGGATAATGGTTCCCCATCCCAGCAACAAAATAAGAATCATCAACACCCTTACTAATACCACATCCCAGCCGATAAAAGCAGCTAAACCGGCGGCAACACCACCCAATACTGCTCCATCCGGATCGCGGTAAAATTTTCTTTTAAATCTGCCACTTTCTGTTTTGGCCGAATGCTTTGTTTCTTTTTCTGTATCTTCCTCTTCGCTGAATTGATTTGGTTTACCCAAAATATTAATCACTTCTTCGACATCCTGAATATTAATTACATTTTTACCTTTCTGAAGTTTTTCGCTGAAAAGTTCCGAGATACGGCTTTCTATATCAGCCATTACCTCCTGTTTTTCATCGGGAGACAAACGTTCTTCAACCTCATTCAGATATTGCTGTAGTAGTTCATAGGCATCATTATCAATATGATAAACCGTATTATTCAGGTTTATCGTCAATGTTTTTTTCATACGTTTTAATTTTACTTTTCTGTTATGCTTTTAATTTACTGATAACCTGGTTAACTTCTTCCCAGGCATTTTCAAGTTCTTCCAGAGCAAGTTTTCCTTTCTCTGTCATTTCATAATACTTCCGCGGAGGTCCCTGAGAAGATTCCTCCCAACGGTAGTCGAGCAAATCCGCATTTTTTAAGCGCGTTAATAAAGGATATAAAGTTCCTTCCACAACTATCATTTTCGCATCCTTCAGTTCGGAAATGATATCGGATGCATAAGAGGCTTTCTTTTTCAGAATAAGCAAGATGCAATATTCCAAATAGCCCTTTCGCATCTGGGATTTTATATTATCTGCGTTCATTTTAATAATTCTAACACTTTAATTCTCAATACATACTCATACTTCGATTGAGAAAGCTCCGATAGCACTTGTGTCAGATTTGATTTTGCCTGATATAATTCATATACCGATGCCTTACCGGCTTCGTATTTTTGTTCAGCATACCGGTACGCTTCTTTCGAAGCAATTTCCGATTTTTGAGCAGCTGTATACCTGGCTTGTGCTGCCAGGGCATTTTGATATGCCTGCTGAATGGTTTTCCGAAGTTCCAGTTTAACATTCTCAATATCCAACTTACTGCTTTCGATCGCTATCTTCGAAGCTGATACCCGGTTTTTAACTTCAAAACGGTTAAAAATGGGTATCTGAAGACTAAAACCAACATTGGTACTGAGGTTATCATTTAGTTGCTTATTAAAAGCATCATTGGGAGTTCCACTTAAATTATAATAACCCGTACCCACCTGAGCACCAAAACTCAGTGAGGGGAAAAAAGCAGACCGCGCGATATCCGCATTTTTCATATTGCTCTGAAGCCGGTATTCGGCCCCTTTAATCTCCGGTCGGTTCTGAACAGCAGAACGATACACATCTTCAGCTGATAAGAGTTGTTGTTCTGTTATCATAACATCACCGGGAATTTCCACATCAAAATCCTCAAAATTATCGAGTTCGATAATCTGAGCCAGATCCAACAATGCAAGCTTGTGGTTATTTTTTGCCTGTGTCAGATTCAGTTCTTCCTTGGCTAACTGCGCTTTTAATTCGTACAGTTCACCTTCGGGCTGTTTTCCTGCATTAACAAGTGCAGTTTTTTGTTCAATTTTTTGCTTAGTCAGTTCCAATTGCGCTTCCAGTGTTTGCAAATTTTCTTTGTATAGCAACACCTGTAAAAAAGCGACCGTCACATTCAGTTCAATATCCGACTTGATTTTCTCCAAATCGGCTTCAGATGCTTTCATCTCTGCCTTTCGGGCATCAATATTATATTTCATCTTCATCCCGTCGAACAAAGTAATACCACTGGAAATATTAAATGACGTCTGAGATGAATTTACATTTCTGTAAGTATTGTCGGCTATCAAAGAACGACCGAGCATAAAGCTTTGTCCTGCCGACGCATTCAAATTGGGTAATAAATCCATACGGGCCTGTTCGTAAGCAATTGCTTTTGACTGACGGTTAAAGTCCTGCTGTTTCACATTCCTGTTGTTTTGCAGGGCTGTATCGACACATTGCTGTAAAGTATATATCTTCTTAGCAGACATATTCAGTGTTGCCAGTAACATGAGCACCCCTATATATAATAGTTTTTTCATTCTTATCAATTTATTAAATGCTTCTTGTACCGAGGAATTAGTTTACAGCAGCCGGTTTCTTTTCAATAATTTCAGCTCCGCGTATTTTATCTTTTAGCGTCAACCCACTCTTGATTTCGATGTTGATGCCATCGGATAATCCTGTCACAACCTGTTTCTTTTCAAATGTCTGAGGTTCTTCTGTTTTCAACACATGCACAAAGGTGGTATCCTGACTGAATTCCAGGCAACTCTCCGGCACAATTAAAATCTGCTCGGCACGGTCAAAAATTATTTCGGCATTGGCACTGTAACCGGCACGGATGAACACATCATCGGGAACTTTCACAGCAGCTTTCATATCGAACATGATGGCACCATTGCTTTCAACACCTTTTGGGGCAATGTATTCCAAAACAGCGTTTAATCTCACATCCTGAATGGCTCCAATAGTAATCTCCATCGGCATGCCTTGTTTAATACGTCCCACTTCAGTTTCGTCGAGTTTACCAACAAAAAGCATATCATTCATATTGGCAACCGATGCAATGGTTGTTCCGTCGTTGAAGTTATTCGACTGAATCACCGAATTTCCAACTTTTACCGGAATATCCAGAATAGTTCCGTTGATAGTTGAACGAACCAGTGTGTTACTCAGCAAGGTTTTATCTCCTGTAATCCCGTCGCGTGTCAGACTCAGGTTGTCCTGTGCAGCTTTCAATTCAGCTTTATCGTTTTGATATTGCAACTGACTTTTTTCAAATTCTTCACGAGAGATTACCTTCTCCTGAAATAATTTTTTGTCCCGTTCAAAATTACTGTTACTCTGATCAAATGCCAGTTGCGCTTTCACCACCCTCGACTCAGCACTATTGAGCGTAACCATATCGGGTATAAGCTTGATTTTCGCAATTACATCACCCGCCTTAACAACATCGCCGGCTTCTTTATAAATCTCTGAAATAATACCTGATAACTGCGGTTTAATAAGAATTTCGTTGCGTGGTTCTACCTTACCGGTTGCAACGGTTTTCTTTTCAATTTTACCCTGAGTTACTTCAACAACCTCATATCTGATGACTTTAGGTTGCGATTTTTTCCATAAAAATATAAAAGTGCCGATAACACCTATTGCCAGCACAGCAATTATGACAAATCTGAAAACTTTTTTCATATACTTCTTATTATTGTCTCCAGTCACCGGTCTCCGGACACCAGTCTGATGACTGGAGGCAGATGACAGTCGTCGTTTATTATTCTTCTCTTATTGCTTCGATTGGTTTGATTTTCATAGCCCGGTTGGCCGGAATAAATCCTGCCAGTGTTCCGATAATCAACAAAATTAACAAGGCACCGAGTCCAACTCCAAATCCAATCTGAGGATCTTTGATAATACCGGTTGAATTTTCCAGCAATTTCCCGGCTAATGATAATACGCTGACACCAAACATCAGTCCGGCTGTACCCGCCATGAGAGTTAACACAATGCTCTCAGTTAAAATCTGACTTACAATAACACGTGGCGTAGCGCCCAAAGCTCTCCTGATTCCAATTTCACGGGTTCGTTCACGCACGGTAACCAGCATAATATTACTTACCCCTACCGCTCCGGCAAACAAGGTTCCGAGTCCAACAATCCATATCAGGGAAGAAATTCCGATTCCCAGATATAGAAACATGGTAAACTGATCTTCCATATTCATTCCCCCGACCGCCGTCGGATCATCAGGCGAAATATTATTGGCTGTTTTCAGGGCTGCATATACTTTCTTCTCCACCTCACTTACCTTTACCCCTGGTTGAGCCGTAATAGCCATAAAATGGATGCTGTTTCCCATGTTAAACACCTGTTGCATAGTTGAAAAAGGTAAAATAACCGATTCCATACTATCGCCTCCGATGTTAATATTGGCATTACTTCGGGTTACCCCGATAACCTGAAAATAAATTCCTTTCACCTGAATGCTCTTACCAATAGGGTTTTCTCCGTGTGGAAACAACACTTCATAAACACGTTCTCCAATCACACAAACTTTTCTTTTTTCGGCTATATCCACATCGTTGATATACCTGCCAAAAATTAGTTTTTGATTATCTATCAGATTATAAGCAGGCAAATTACCTTTTATGTGATATGAACCCGCTTTATCGTTTCGCGTAACATTATTATTGGTATTACCTGCAAAAATCATCGGTGCCATGTATTGAATCTCAGGTACAGTGGATTTCAGTATCTGCAAATCTTTATTTTCCATGTTCCACTGCCTTCCTTTTCTGAATCCTTTATAGGGTAATGAAGTTCTGTCAGTCCAAATAAAACATGAATTGGTTGCGAAACCTTCAATCTGAGAAGTAATACCCCGCTCCAGTGCCACACCGGCTCCTACCATCACAACCAACATAAACATCCCCCAGAAAATTCCAAAGGCAGTCATCACACTACGTGACTTGTTGTGCGTGATGGTAATCCATATTTCCTGAAATTTATCTAAATCGAACATATCTCTTTCGTCTAAAGTCTAACGTCTACAGTCTACGGTCGCCAGACGCCGGTCTGCAGTCTTCAGTTAACAGACAGCGCTTTCTGTTTTTCACTATTCACTATTAGTTATTCACTATTTGCTTAATTAATTGTCATCTCTCATCGCTTCAATCGGCTTGATTTTCACTGCTTTCCTGGCGGGCATATAACCGGCAATAATGCCTGCAACAATCATAATCATGGTCGAAAAATACACATAATTCAGATTAACCGTTGGGTTCTTAAATACCGACATACCTGAAGGATTAGCGGCTGCAGATTGTTCCAAAACCATATTAACCACCTCTGTAATACCGATTCCCGCCATCATACCCATATAACCGAATAATGCTGTAATCAGAATAGATTCCAGAATAATCGTAAAAAGTATCTGGGCCGGAGGAGCTCCAATGGCTTTTCTGATGCCAATCTCACGGGTCCTTTCCTTTACCGTCACCAACATAATATTACTCACACCCACCACACCGGCAATCAGGGTAAAAATTCCAATGACAAGCACAAAGAAACTAATCCCATTAAATATATTCATGGTTTGCAGGTAATCCTGTTGTGAATTATTAATCCACAAGGCCTGCGCATCTTTGGGATCGAATAACATCGTTTGTGAAACATTTTCTTTCAGACGATCATTAAACTCCTCATTTGCCTCTTTGGTTTCAAGTCCTTCAACAATCATCGCCATGCTGTAAAACTTCTTATTGGGATTGAAAACCATTTGCGCAGTAGAATAAGGAATATAGGCAGTACCATCGCCCCATCTTTCTTTCTTACTGTTTACACCAACCACCTGAAACATAACCTGATCAACCTTTACAAACTTCCCCATCGGAGATTCTCCTTTAAAGAGTACATCCTGAATTTTTTTATCAATCACAATTACTTTTCTGGTACCCCTGATGTCTGTTTCATTGATGAAGCGTCCGCCATCTGCCTCAAACTCTAAATTGAAAATATTTTCATAATGTGGCAAAACTCCTTTTACAGAATAAGTTCCATATTCATTTTTATAACTGATATTGAGATGCTTGTCAACTATAGGAGTTTCATTAATTGCTTCAGCGACCCCCAGTTCGACTTTTTTAAGTTCCTTCTCGGTAAAACTCAAACTACGGCCCGACTGATAGCCTTTGTAAGGCAATGATGTTCTACCCGGCCAGAGCTGCACTGTATTAGTTGACCTATCACTGAAATTGGAAGTTACCCCGTTCCTTAGTCCATTACCTGCACCCATCAAAATAATCAGGATGAATATTCCCCACGAAACAGAAAGTCCCGTCAGAATAGTCCGCAACTTGTTACGCTTCAGACCCGACCATATTTCCTGTAAGATGTCCATTATAAAGTGGTTAGTGGATAGTGGTTAGTTATTGTTTGATTCGATCGTTTCGATCATACCGTCTTTAATGTGTATCACTTTTTTTGTGGCATCTGCTACAGATTTTTCGTGTGTCACTATAATGGTAGTAATACCACCTTTATTCAGATCTGTAAGCAATTGCATTACCTCTTCCGTCGTTTTACTATCAAGTGCACCCGTTGGTTCATCGGCCAGCAATATCTTGGGTTCCGAGATAATGGCACGTGCAATGGCCACCCGTTGTTTTTGTCCCCCCGACATTTCACTGGGTAAATGATATGCCCAATCTTTCAGTCCCATCTTGTCGAGATATTCCATCGCGATAATGTTTCTTTTCTTACGGCTGATTTTCCGGTAATACAAAGGTAAAGCTACATTCTCCAATGCATTTTTAAAATTAATCAGATTGAATGACTGGAAAACAAAACCAATCATTTCGTTCCGGTATTTAGCCGCCTGACGTTCCGATAAATTTTTGATCAGAATATTATTCAAATAATAATCGCCGGTATCATAATTATCAAGCATCCCCAGGATATTCAGCAGAGTTGACTTCCCCGAACCGGATGCTCCCATAATCGAAACATAGTCACCCGACTCAATATGCAAATCAACACCTTTCAAAACATGCAGCGAAGTTGCTTCTGTATAATACGTTTTATTAATGCCTGAGAGTTTTATCATAGGGATATAGTTGTAAAAACGTTACAAAAGTATAGAATCACACAGTACCTTGCAATACATAGTACTATATATTTTTAAATCATTTCATCAAAAAACCAATTAAACAACTAATATACAGATTCTTAATCTATCTACAAACATCAGGAAATTAACATTTTTTATGACAATCAATAACATTTTAGTGTACAGAAAAAGAAAAAATGCTCATCAGACTTCAGGTTTCAACTCAGATTTATTGAAGATCGTTATTAATTACATGCCAGGTATCCTGCATTAATTGGGGTGTTTGTTCTGCATCATAAAGTTTCACATCAATCGGGTCATGAAAAATCATTTCGATGATACCCGGACTAACATACACGGTGTTTCGGGGCAAACGCTCGAAACTTCCCCTAATGGTTACCGGTACAATAGGGAGCAACAAATCAGTCGCAATACGAAAAGCGCCCTTTTTAAATTTTGACATTAATCCGTCTTTAGTTCGGGTTCCTTCCGGAAAAATAACCACAGAAACTCCGTTTATCAATTGTTTCTCTGCCCTTTTCAGACTCTTTTGAGCCGCAATGGGATTAGAACGATCAATAAAGACATGACCGGCTGATTCACAAGCTTTTCCCACCAGCGGAATTTTTCGGAGTTCTGCTTTCATAATCCATTTAAAGATGTTCGGTAACCAACCATACATCGCAAAAATGTCAAAAATTGATTGATGATTAGCTGCAATAATATAAGAATCTGTGACTTTTAGTTTTTCAAGACCGGTAACTTCCACCCGGATAAACAACAAATAGCAGATCAATCTGCTCCACCATCTGGCAGGAAAATGAGATACGGGACTATTGGGAAATAACGGCGCCAGTATAATGGTGGATACAGCTGTTAAAACAGTCAGCACCAGAATTACCGGCCAGGCAATTAAATACTGATACAGAAAATAGAACGGGTTGATTTTCATATACTGTTCACTTTGCCCCAACGAGCGTCAATTAATATTCCGTTACCTGCGTGATTTCTTCAATTTTTTCAGAAATTTTCCTTTTTCGGGATAACTGACTGACAAAAAGGCCGGAAACAACCACAACAATACCTATCCACTGATTAAAACCGAGTTGTTGTCCAAGTAACAACCAGGAAAAAACGGCTGTAAAAACAGGTATCAGGTTCACAAATACATTTGTTTTGGCAATTCCGATTTTTCTTACCACACCGGCAAACAGCACAAATGCTAAAACGGAAGCAAATATAGCTAACATTAATAAAGCCTCCAAAGATTTATAAGTTATTTTTATATCAGTTATGGTTGCATAATCTGTAATAAAAAATGTCGGCACGAAGAAAAATAAGCCTATAATGCTCTGATAGAGGATAATATTAACTGTTTTATAGTGTGACGAAATTTTTCGCAGGGTAATAGCATAAAAAACTGCGGAGAAAACCGCAACGAAAACAAGTATAATCCCCCAGAATCCGGTTTCCACCCCGACCTGAGGCTCGTAAATCACCATCATAACCCCCAACAGAGAAACAACAATTCCAAGTATATTTACCGGGCTGATTTTTTCTTTGAGGAATAAAAAAGCAAAAAGCGGAGCAAAGAGCGGAATAGTAGCAACAATAACAGCAACCAATGTAGGGTTTAGCATCGTTAAACTGTAAGTTTCGCCCATATAATACATATAAGGTTCGAAGAAAGCCAGCAAAACAAACCACTTCAAATCAGCGCGTTTTATGTATTGAAACTTTTTGGTTGCTTTTGCATACGCATACAATAACAAAACAGCAATGACCAAACGCAAGGTTACCAGGGTAACCGGCTGAAAGGATTCAATGGCTATCTTTGTCCAAATAAATGAAAAAGCCCAGAAAATCATCGCCAGTACAATGGCACCATACATTTTGATGTGTTGAAGCATAAATGGATTCAATTAATATTCAAGACCTGCGACTATCTTTTCCACTTGCTGATTGATATTTTGCCACGTATGGTCATCCATTTTAGCACCCAGTACTTCCACCACCTGTGAAGAAACAAAAGAGCCAATCAAGCCACATTTATCCAAAGTTAAACCACGAGCCATGCCATACAGGAATCCTGCGGCATATAAGTCACCCGCACCGGTGGTATCTATACAGTCTGCCAAATAAGGTTTAATTGTGTGTTGGGCATCACCGGACCGAACAAACGAACCGTCCTTACCGATCTTGACAACAGCTATATATGCGTGTTCCGCAATGTGTATCAGCGCCTCTTCCGGCTCTTTGCCCGTAAAAGCTTTCGCCTCTTCTTCATTGGCAAAAACAACATCTACATAATCAGAAACTATCGACTTCAGAAACTCCAGGTTTGCTTCCACCACATTATAACTGGCCAAATCAATCGAAACCAGCAACCCGGCTTCTTTTGCCATTCTGATGGCAGTATGTATCAGGTCATGATTCTGAACCAGATATCCTTCGATGTGAAAAATATCGTAACCTATAAACATTTCAGGTTTCAAATCAGCCGGTTCCAGTTCACATGCAGCGCCCAGGAATGTACAAAGCGTCCTCTCTCCATCACCGGAAACCAACACGGTACAAGTACCCGATTTTTGCTCGCTGTAACTTAAATGCGGAACAACTCCGTTATGTAAAGTATCCTGCATGAAAAACGCTCCTATTTCATCCCGGCCAATTTTCCCAAAGAAGCCAGCCTTTCCTCCCAGGCGGGTAATACCATTCACCGTATTCGAAGCCGACCCTCCGGTAGCCATTTTAGCTTCGGACAGATTAAAATTTCCCTGTATTTCGGTTACTTTTTCTGAATTTATCAATTGCATTCCACCTTTTAATAAATTCAGTTTTTTTAATAAATCATCATTCTGTATCTGCAACAAAATGTCTGTCAAGGCATTACCCATGCCTAATATTTTCTTTATCATTTAATATCTTTTTAAAATTGCTTTTTTTTGCAAAGATATTGCATAATTCAGAAAAACCTATTACTTTTGCATCGCATTTGACAAAAATGTGGTTAATTCTTCCTTAGCTCAGTCGGTTAGAGCATCTGACTGTTAATCAGAGGGTCCTTGGTTCAAGTCCAAGAGGGAGAGCAAA
>VSSQ01000771.1_pt1 | contig 16136 bp, 17 predicted proteins | sample 4763081 | NCBI WGS metagenome assembly VSSQ01 (sample SAMN12137344, study PRJNA551015) | bioreactor metagenome | isolation source: SDC9 anaerobic chlorinated ethene degrading culture | place: USA: Knoxville, Tennesee | collected 2015-01-01
GACTCATATTTTTCTCGAAACGGCCTTTCAAAATATTCAGTAGCTTTTCACATTGTTCTTGTGGCAATTCTCTTTTTTCATTTTCCATAACTAAACCTCCTTTTCAGATAAAATTATTAGTTTTATAATACCCTATAATTTATCAAAATCCTATAAAATCTTAGTAAATACAAAAAATATATTTCTAAAAATTAAGGCTTATCAGAATTATTTAATAAATTGATAAAATTAATTTTTTTATTTAAAAACTTATATTAATCATACCCCTTAAGGATCAAACTTCTATTTATAATTAATGATTCCAATAAGTAGTTCCTTAAGTATTGCTGTTTCTTCTTACAAATAATTAAAGCCTATAAGGTAAAAAGCCTCACCAAATAAGAAAAGTCTCTGAAAACCCTGTAAATTTGGAATTTTCAAAGACTTTATATTTTACTTTTAACTATCTTAACAACCGTCTCAGCAGTAGATTGCTGCCAATCAAGCTTCACTTTGTTCGCTTTCTTTGGCAATCCTTGCATGGGTAGTTGTAAACGGCTTACTTCGTCTCTTCGGTCCTTGTAAGTCGAACAACTACCTCAGCATGTGGTGTATTAGGGAACATATCTTTAACTGTGCTTTGCATAACTTTGTATCCTGCATCTATTAGATCCTTTAAGTTTTCTACTAAGGTTTTTGGATTGCATGATACATAAATTATTTCCTTGGCATTAAATTTAATTACGTATTCTAATGCTTTTGGATGTACACCGCTTCTTGGTGGATCTAGTATTATAATATCTGGTTTATCTTTAACTGTTTTTATTATTTCTGTAACATCTCCTGCTAGGAATTCACAATTATCTAAATTGTTTAGTTTGGCATTTTCTTTGGCAGCTTCTACTGCTTCTTCTATAAGTTCTATTCCTATTACTTTCTTAGCATTTGATGCAGCAATTTGCCCTATTGTTCCTGTACCGCAGTAAAGGTCAAATACTACCTTATCATTTGACTCTCCCATAAAATCTCTAACTATACTATAAAGGCTTTCTGCCCCCTTTGTATTAGTTTGGAAGAATGAAAATGGTGATATTTTAAATTGTAAACCTAATAAATTTTCTGTTATATAATCTTTACCAAATAACAAATTTACTTTTTCTGGTATTACAGCATCAGAAAAGGAATTATTTTCAGTATGTAATATAGATACTAATTTTCCTTTGTAATCTTGTGCTTTTAGTATTTCTACATATTCTGTTAAGTCAAAATCTATTTGTGTTGTTGTAACTATATTAACCATTAATTCACCGGTGTTTATTGCTTTTCTTATAACTAGGTGTCTTAAGTAACCTTCTCTTTTCATAACTCTATAATAAGGCAACTCTTTATCTTTAAAATAATTAACAGTTTCTCTTATTATTGTTCTAAAATCTTCATCAACTATTAAGCACTTATCAACAGTTATAATCCCAAAGGATTTTCCTTTCATGTGCATGCCTAAAGTTAATTCTCCACCCTTTTCAAAATCTCCAAAGGTGAATTCCATCTTATTTCTATATTCCCACTGCTCTTTACTACCTACAACACCTAGATAATCTCCCATAGGTATATTGGTATCATTAAATAAAGATTTAACTTCTTCACTTAATAAGTTTATTTGTTTATCATAAGTTAGGTTTTGTGATGTACATCCACCACAAACTCCAAAGTATTCACAAGGAGCATCTATCTCATAATCTGCTCTTTCATCTACTGACATAAGCTTTAGCTCTGCAAAGTTTTCTCTCTTTTTCTTTACTCTTCCACTTACTAATTGTCCAGGAAAAGCTCCTTTTACATATATGGTTTTTCCTTCTAGAGTACCTACTCCAACAGATGGGAATTCTGTTTTATCTATTCTGACTTGTACTGTACTTCCTTTTCTCATGCTATCTCCTAATTAAAGTTTATTTTAATATTGTCTTTTTTCCTATAGTTCCTTTAAGCTTTGTTGATTCACAAATTGGAGTATAAAGTATATTTGCTATAACATACATTATTAAAAACATTGGTTGTCTTGACGCTATATAAAATCCTGTTAATTTTAATATTCCATCAAATAATAGCAGCAAACCTAGTGCAAGTGCTAATGATATTATTTGATCCATAGTAGTAGCTAAAACTCTTTTTATAAATTTAACTACTTTCCCATCTTGATCTTTTACTATTCCATCCTCATGCTTTTCTACAATTGTGTCTTCATCTACAGCATCAATTATCTTGTTATCTTTAATATAATTACCTGCTTCTTCTTTATTTGCCTCTCCAACTTCTACTTCATTATTAACCATTTCTACTTCTTCTTTATCTACCAATTTTATATCCTCCTAAATTATAAATTAAATATGTACTATTTCTTAAAATCATATTTCTTAGAGTCTAATTTGTACAATAAGAAATCATCCTTTATTGTTATAGTTTCTACTAACCCATTTAAATTTGTTTCTATAGTTCCGTCTGCATTTTTATTTATAATTATATCTTTTATTTGGCTATCTAATTCTGAATAATCTCTTTCAGGATTGTTAGTCATAGCCTCTGAAAATTCTGCTATGGAAGTTTCTTCAAAGTTAAATTTATCTTCTGTTTTTATCTGATTCACATCTAGTTTAAAGCCTATTTTTAAATTTAAGCTTCCACTAGCCATATCTTCTCCATACATTTTAAATCCATAGTACATACTTTCCATTCTATTTGGTTCTGGATTTAAATTATCTACATATATGTTATTATCATTTATTGTTTCTCCATTTGATTCTTTAACTTTTTCTTCTTTTGAATATTCTAAGTCATAAAATCTAGCCACATCTTCTATTCTTGTACTAATTTCACTGTTTAGTACAGATACTTGATCCTTTGTATAATCACTTGCCCATTCACCTTCGCCTATAAATACCTTTTCTTCAACTTTTACTGGTTCTTTAGTTTCACTCACTTCTTGCTTCTTTGAATTACCACAAGAAACTAATGATGCTGCCATTATTCCAGAAACTAATATTAGTAAAACCTTTTTTAACATATTAATCCCCCCTAGGATCTTTTTTTATTGTCTTTTGTATGTTTTCCTAAATTCATTTTATTATAACATTAAAGAAATTATTTTAAAAGTCTCTGTCACATAACTGCCACATACTAAACAGTTCACAATTCACAATTAACAATTCACAATTTATTATAGACTTTTACATAAAAATAGAGCTGATTTAAGCCAGCTCATATTTAAAGTTATAATTAAAAATACTTTATAAATTTTATATTTATTTTACTACTTGTGATACTATTATTGCTATTCCAATTAAAGCTCCAGCCAAGAAAATTGCTACTGCAACATTCCCCTTTTCAAGTTCTTTATTAAAATCAGCTGGTATAATTGCATCAAATATTTTGTATCCAACTACTAAAACTAATATTCCAACTGCTCCAAATAACAAACTTAATCCTAGATTCATAATGGTGTTTAAAAATATATCCATTCCCTTCTTCCCCCTTTATCATAGATAATTATATAATTAATTTTATCACAAATATTATTTCTATAATATAGTAGCCTCTAAATTTTATATATTATACTTTAATTTGATCCTTCATCTTTTCAAAGGTTTTTTCTCCTATCCCATCTATATTTTTAATTTCTTCTATTGAGTTAAATCCTCCATTTTTTTCTCTATATTGAATTATGCCTTTAGCTTTAACTTCTCCTATTCCACTTATTTTTTGAAGCTCTTCTAAAGTTGCAGTATTAATGTTTATTACTTCATCTTCATTTGCTTGTACTGAATTAGATATGTCTCCAGTTCCAAGATTGCTTCCTACATTTAGAGAATCATTTTTATTGGGTATTATTATTAGTTGATTTGCTTTTAGCTTATCCGCTCTATTAATTTTATCTATATTAGCTTCGCTAGTCAGTCCTCCTGCTTTATTTATTAAATCTCTAATAATGCTCCCTTCACTAATCTCATATACATCTGGTTTTATTACTTCCCCTTTTATTTCAACAAATATATTTTTATTAGTTGCATTAGCTACTGACTTTTCTTCATTATTTGAAGCTACTTCGGATTTGGTATTAACTTCAATACTATTTTCATTTTTATAAACATCATCTTCTTCATCTACAAAAATATCTTTCATATATTCATCCTTAAAAACCTTAGATTTATTTTTTCCATATAAAATGAAGGATGTAGTTATACATAAAAATACAATTAATAATAAAATTATATTTCTTTTAGTTACAATTTTTTCTATTCTTTTATCCATAAAACACCTCTAATTGATAAATACTCATTTTAATTATTAACTTTTTATTAAAATTTTAACTATTTTTATTCTAAATATTTATAAATTATAGAATGATGTCTTTATTTCTGTTAAAATATTTTTATCTATTGTAATAAATATATTGTGGGAGATTTAATATGATAAATTTTATAAAGAGACTATTCCTATCCACTGTATTAGTAAGTAGTATTTTTACTGTTGCCGTAAAAGCTACTGAATTGCCTCCAGTCTTTTCTGAGGGTGCAGTATTGATGGATGGAAGAACAGGTAAGGTTATTTATTCTAAAAACGAGCATACTCAATATGAGCCTGCCTCAACAACTAAGGTTATGACTGCATTAGTAGTTCTTGAAAATACTAAATTAACAGATAAAGTCACAATTGGTGAGAAGCCAACCTTAGTTGATGGATCTGCTATTGGTATAGCTAAAGGGGAAGTTTATACCATTGAAGAACTTATGCTTGGACTTTTATTAGAATCTGGAAACGATTGTGCTGAAGCATTAGCTGAACATGTCGCTGGGTCTAATGAAGAGTTTGCAAAACTTATGAATGCTAAAGCTAAAGAATTAGGCGCTTTAGATACAAATTTCAAAAATCCTAGTGGGTTACATGAGGATGGTCATATTACTACAGCTTATGATTTAGCCCTAATAATGAAAGCTGCATATCAAAATGAAGATTATGTGAGAATTGCACAAACCGAATCTCACAAATATGTTAATCATCCCTTTTCTGATGGTAGTGAAAAATGGGCTACAAATAGAAATCAGTTATTTAACGAATATACACCTTATTACTATCAATATGCTTATGTTGGTAAAAATGGATATACTCCAGAAGCCAATCATACATATACAGCTACAGCAATGAAAGATGGACAATTCTTAGTATCTGCCTTCTTAAATGCTACTGATAAGGATAATTTTTATACAAATATAGGGCCATTATTTGATTATGGCTTTGATAATTTTGAAACTATAAAACTTATAAATAAAAATGATGTACTTGATACATATAAAATTAATGATGAGATTTCTATTCCTTTACTTGCTAAAGATGATTTATATTATACAAAATCTAAAGCTGAAAAGATTCCTTCATACACTATAGACTATTTAAAAAAGGACATTAGTAAGCAAAGTATCTCTAAGGGAGAAAATCTTTTTAAAGCTAAAATAAATGTTAATGGCGAAACAATTTCTTCAGTTGACTTAATTAGTGGTGCTGATAGAGAATATAATACTAAAATTAAGATGGAAGAAAAATTTTCTTCTTTTATTAATACCCCTAGTAGCATTGTAGTTATTGTTGCAGTATTAATTGTTTTGTTTATTCTTATTCGCTACATAATATTATCAATACGAAGAAAAAATATTAGAAAAAATCGTCCTAGTTTTAAATAAATTCTTTTTAAAAAGAGTATGCTAAAATAATTTTTTAGCATACTCTTTTTTTATTTTTCTTTTAGATATTCTATTAATTTCCCTATATCTTCTGGAATATTAGCTCTAAGCTTTAATTCTTTTTTAGTTCTTGGAGATTTAAAGTCTAAACCATATGCATGGAGTGCTTGCCTACTTATAATTTCTCCGTCTTCTTCATTCCCATATAGTGTATCTCCCCAAATTGGATGACCTAATGAACTTAAATGAACCCTTATTTGATGAGTTCTTCCTGTTTCTAATAAACATTCAACTAAATCCGAATCCTTAAATCTTTCTATGACTTTATAATGAGTTATACTTCTTTGCCCTCTTTCATCAATAACTCTTCTTATAGTCCCTTCTTCTTCTGGTCTATATATTGGCAAATCTATAGTTCCTTCTTCTTTAGCCATATGTCCATGAACTACTGTAAGGTATCTTTTTTCAATATTATTTAAAGTCATTTCTTTAGATAACTCCATATGTGCATATTGATTTTTAGCTACTATAATAAGCCCAGAGGTATCCATATCTAGTCTACTTACTAATCTAACTATACATTTTTGGTTACTTTCCTTAAAATAGTACATCAAAGCATTAGCTAAAGTACCACTTTGATATCTTTTAGTTGGATGGACTACCATATTGGGACTTTTGTTAACTACTATTATATCTTCATCTTCATATATAATATCTATTGGTATATTTTCAGGGTCTATATTTTGTGTTTCTTCTTTAACTAAATCAATTAATACTTTTTCATTACTTTTTAGTATATAGTTCATTTTTACAGCTTTATTATCTACGAAAATTCTTTTATCTATTGATGCACTTCTAATTAGCCTAGAAGATAATCCTAGTTCCTCTTTTAAAAATTCTCTGATTTTTCTTCCTTCAAATTCTTTTGAAACAATTTTTTTTATAGTACTCATTTTTCCTCCTATTGAAAAGGAGCTGTCGCACAATTCTACCTTTTACATAAATAGCTTTCTGCGACAGCCCTGTTTAGTTTCCAAATAAGTTATAGTCTTTACCTAAAACTATTACAGCATCATATTCTTTATACTCAGACTTACTTATCTTTCCAGACTTTTCAATGCCAATATCATTTTTTAGTAAATCTTTTAAATCCTTATTATCGGTTTCTATTACGCTTTTTTCTATATTGTCAGTATTTCCAACTTCTATATTTGTATATCCAAGTGAAAGTAATGTATCCCTTGCACTGGATGCTAACCCATCTATCTTTGTTCCATTTAATACTAACACCTTTAACTCTTCTCTATTCACTGATGTTATAATTGGGGCTGATGAAGTACTTTCTGCATTTAATGCATTTATTAATTCTCTATTAGTTTCTTTATCAGCAATTAAAAAAGATTCTCCATAAATATATTCTGGTTCTCCTTGAAGAGTTGTCATAATAATATCTGCTGGCTTTAATCTCATAATCTTCATACCTAAAGATATCAAATTCTTAGCTGGGATATTAGTATCTACATTTTGACTTATTGCTTCTAATATTTTGGGAGCCTTAAAAACTATACTTGGACTTAAAGCTTTATTAATAACTTTACTAATGAATTGATGTTGGTTATTGATTCTACCTAAATCACCTTCATCTCCTCCACTACCATCATTATTTTTTCTCCATCTAAAGAACTCTTCTGCTTTTTTTCCATCTAATAAAACAGTTTCGCCAGCTTTAAAGTTTATATGAAGGTTTTGCTCATCATCATCATAAAACATATCTTGTTCTATTTTCATTTCTATTCCGCCTAAAGCATCTACTATGCTTCTAAATGCTGTATAATCTACTTCTACTATATAATTTAAATTTATACCTAACAAGTCTTCTACGTGTGTCTTTATTTCTTCTTCTCCGCCTAAAACATATGCAGTATTTATCTTCCAATACCTTCTATATTCTCCGCTATCTAAATAAGCATCAATTTCTACAAGAGTATCTCTTGGTATGGAAACTACATGAACCTTTTTGGTATTAGGATTATAATTTAAAACCATTATAGTATCGCTTCTTCTACCAGATTTATTTCCTTGATTATCTACATCTCCTATATCCATACCTAAAACTAAAATATTTATAGGATCTTGTGATGATATTGGTGCTACACCTGTTCCTAATGTATTAGTTTTCAGCCCTGATAAAAAATTATATATATATAAGGCAGTTCCAAGTATAGCAACTAACAAAACTGTTAATATAGATATAGCAATTCTTCTTCTTTGCCTTTTCTTTTTTCTTTTTCTAGCTTCTATTTTCCTTCTTTTTATCTGTTCTTCTCTAGAAGGCCTTTTTCTTTCTACGCTTTCAAGATCTTCTCTCCTATTACCCATCCTTTAATTCCTCTCTGATTTTTTTCATAGTTTAAATAGTTTAATCTATTTTAGTACTATTTGTTAAGTACTAAATAATTTCTTGCCTTTATACTATTTATATCAATAGGAAAACCCTTATCTAATAAATATTTAATAGTATGAGTTAATCCTTGAAGAATTCCCTTATCTAAATCATTAAAACTTTCTTTTCTAATTAAATCTACCCCTGGAAAACTTCTACCTGGTTCTATCATGTCAGCTATATAAATTACTTTTTCTAGCTTACTCATGTTTTCTCTTCCTGTAGTGTGCCATCTCATTGCACTTAATATTTCTTCATCTTCTATTTTAAATATCTTTTTCCCCACTATAGGGCCAACAATGCTATGCCATAATTCTGGAGTTTTTTCTTCATCATATGATAATTTTATGTTATTTTCATCTATAATGGACTTTAAATCATATATAGTCATATTCTTAGCTATATCATGAGCTAATGCTGCTATTTCAGCTTTATTTTTATCTACCTTATATATCTGCGCTAATCTTATTGCAGTTTCAACCACACTTAAAGTGTGATTATATCTACTTTCTGTTAAATGCTCTTTAAGGTAGCTTTTCATTTCTTCTTTACTAAGCATATATCTTCTCCTTAAATATCATTGTACTTTCATCACTCTTTAATATTTTCACAATAATTATAAATATTATTTTTTTTAATAAAATCTAAAACCTCTTTTGAAATGAAGAAGTCAATTCTCTTTCCTTCCTTGATTCTATCTCTTATCATAGATGATGAAATTTCTAAGTCCATTATATCTAAAAAGTTAATACTTGTGTTATATTTTTTCTCAATTTCATTCTTTTGTAATTTTAATTGCTCTTTATCATATCCTGGTCTGTTAAATACAACTAAATTAGAAATTTTAAATATTCTATCTGGATTTTTCCACTTTTCTATATTTATAAGACAATCTGCACCAGTAATGAAATATAATTCATTATCTTTCGTTTGTAGATATTCTAAGGTTTCATAAGTATAACTAAAATCCTTCTTTTCTATTTCATAATTGCTTATTTCAAAATCCTCATATTTTTTTATAGCTTCCTCAACCATTTTATACCTTAAGGAAGCCTCTAAAATCCTCTCATTCTTCTTATGAGGCGGGCTTCCTGCTGGCATAAAAATCACTTTATCTAAATTCAATTGACATTTAGCTTCATATGCTATATAAAGATGTGCTAAATGAATAGGATTAAAAGTTCCTCCTATTATGCCAATCTTTTTCATAAAATTTCTCTATTTATTAGGTATTTCTATCTTAGGTTTTTTTGAGGATTTTTTATATAAAACTATTTTACTTCCTATAGCTTGAATTCCTTCGCATCCAATTTTTTCACATATGTAATTTGATGCTTCTCTAGCTCCTAAACCACTATTTTCAAGTACCTTTATTTTAATAAGTTCTCTTGCTTCTAAAGCTTCAGTTAATTGTGTTAAAAAAGCTTCCTCTACTCCATTTTTACCAACTTGGAATATTGGATCTAAGTTATTTGCAAGCCCTCTTAAATAAGCTCTTTGCTTTCCTGTTATCATTATTTATCCTCCTATAAAATATACTCAAATTCAAAATCGTTAAGTCTTACCATATCTCCATCTTCTATTCCCATTTCTCTTAATTTATCAAAAACACCTTTGTTTCTTAGTACCTTATGGAAATATCTTAATGAATCAGCATCATGGATATTTACTGAATTTAATAATCTATCTACAAATGAACCGTAAACTACATATACCTTGTTATCTTCTTCTCCATCTTCGATAGATACATCATATGTAAATCTCTTTTCTTCTTGTATAAATCTTTCTTCGTCACTTATTTCTAAATCTTTAATCGGAATTTCAGAAAGCATTCTACCTGCTTCTTTAATTATTTCTTCAACTCCTGATTTTGTTGCTGCTGACATTTTATATACTTTATCAAAACCTAATTCATTTACTTTTTTCTTAAAGTCTTCAAAAACTTCTTCATCATAAAGCATATCTGTTTTGTTTGCTACAACTATTTGAGGTCTATCCCAAAGCTTAACTGAATATTTCTTAAGTTCTTCATTTATCTTAACAAAATCTTCAAAAGCATCTCTACCTTCTATTCCAGATATATCTACTACATGTATTAATAATCTAGTTCTTTCAATATGTCTTAAGAAATCTAATCCTAAACCTACTCCTTCAGCTGCACCTTCAATTATTCCTGGTATATCAGCCATTACAAAAGCATTCATTCCTTCAGCTTTTACTACTCCAAGGTTTGGTTTTAATGTTGTAAAATGATAGTTCGCTATCTTTGGTTTCGCTGCAGTTACTGTTGATAGGAAAGTTGATTTTCCTACATTAGGGAATCCTACTAATCCTACATCTGCAAGTAATTTAAGCTCTAAAGTAATCCATCTATCTTCACCTGGCATGCCCGGCTCTGCAAAGTGTGGAGCTTGCCTTGTTGGTGTACAGAATTTACAATTTCCCTTTCCACCCTTTCCTCCTCTTGCAATAACAAAAGTATCATCTTTATGTGAAAGGTCTGCTATAATCTTATTAGTTTCAAAGTCTCTAATTATTGTTCCCATTGGTACTTTAACATGAAGATCATCTCCATCTTTACCATAACATTTTGAGCCTTCACCTTTACCACCAACTTCAGCTACAAATTTCTTTTTATATTTGAAGTCTAAAAGTGTAGTTAAACCTGGATCTACTTCAAATATTACACTTCCACCTTTTCCACCGTCTCCTCCATCTGGACCTCCAAGCGGAACATATTTTTCTCTTCTAAATGAGACACATCCGTTTCCACCATCTCCAGATTTAACGAATATTTTGGCCTTATCTATAAACATAAAATCACCTATCTTTCTAAATTTATTATTAATAATATAAACACGTACTTACTTTATATTATTTCATTATTCTTAATGTTTATTATATCATACGAAAATAAATTTCTAACTTATTAAATTAATGGGCAATTGACAGTGTACAATGGGCAAATATTATTCATTGTCAATTGCCCATTCTTATTCTTACAAAATAAAGCACCCTAAAACAGGGTGCTTTTTAGAAAAATAATATTATTCTGCTATTTCTTCAACATTTACTGGGTAAATGCTAACTTTCTTTTTATCTCTACCCATTCTTTCAAATCTAACGATTCCGTCTTCTTTAGCAAATAGAGTGTCATCTCCACCCTTACCAACATTAGTTCCAGGATGAATCTTTGTTCCTCTTTGTCTAACTAAAATGTTACCAGCTAAAACGAACTCCCCGTCAGCAGCTTTAACTCCTAATCTTTTTGATTCAGAATCTCTACCGTTCTTTGAGCTACCTACCCCTTTTTTGTGGGCAAATAATTGAAGGTTCATTATTAACATACTATTGCACCTCCTCTTTCAACAATCTTATATATTCACTGTCTTTTTCATTTCCAAAACTTAATTTAAGAGATTGTATCAAGCTTTCTATACTTTTTTCAAAAGTTAAAAGTAATACTTGGCACTTCTCTATATCCTCTTTATTAAGATTAGATAAGTTTATATGTAAAAAACCATCTTCTATATCATACTTAACTTTTAGCTTTAATACTTCTTCAATACCTATTACAGCACTTTGAGATAATACTGAAACCGAATTGCAAATCATATCATAAGCATCTCCGATTTTCTCTATTTCAGCTCTTGATAAGGCATGACCTTTTATCTTAAATCCAAGGCATAAATTATCTTTTTTAAAAATCTTTACTTTAATCATAATAATTAAGCTTCGATTTTTTCGATTACTAACTTAGTGTATGGTTGTCTGTGTCCAGTTTTCTTTCTGTAGTCCTTCTTTGGCTTATACTTGAATACTGTAACTTTCTTAGCTTTGCCTTGAGCAACAACTTTAGCAACAACCTTAGCACCTTCTACAACTGGTGTACCAACTTTTAAAGCATCACCATTTGAAACTGCTAATACTTCTGTTAATTCAACTGTTGAGTCAACTTCAGCGTTAAGTTTTTCAACGAATATTACGTCTCCTTCTTGAACTCTGTATTGTTTTCCTCCTGTAGATAATACTGCGTACATTAAAAACACCTCCTCTTATTACGGTCTCGCCAACCGAGGTACAAAGATTTAACTTTGTTTAAATAAAAGCCTCTTATGTGCGGTTTAACATTTGCTATTGTATCATATTATTATGTAGCTTGTAAAGAAGTTTATTCATATTTTTCATAGGCATTTACCTTTAAATTTTTTATATTTTCTTTTTGGCTATTAAATATTAAAGGTTCTATTTTATAGCCCTCAATTCCATCTATAAAATTCAAGTAAATTTCTTTATTTATTGAGTTTATATTAGTTAAAAATGAGAAAATATCTTCTCTTACCATTTCCTCATAATTTCTATCTAATTCTATATAAAATGAATTAATTGAACTTTCTTCTTCGCATTTAACTATTTCATTTCTTATTAGCTTTTCTATATATGATAACTTAAGAACGTAACCCTCATTGTTACATCTTTTACATTCTTCTTCTAGATATTCATATATTGATTTTCCTCTTCTCTTCCTTGCTATTTGAACAAGATCTAATTCTGTAAATGGAAATATTTTTATATTACCCTTATCTTGTTTTAGAGAATCCTTTAAAGCATCCATAACTAATGATTTTTGTGAAAAGTCTCTCATATCAATAAAATCTATAATTATTATACCTGCAAGATTTCTTAGTCTAATTTGTCTTCCTATTTCTCTTGCAGCTTCTATGTTAGTTTCTAAAATTGTTTTATTAAAGCTTCTTCCTTTAATGTTCTTTGAGGAATTAACATCTATAACATACATAGCTTCTGTTTTATCTATTATTATATTTCCCCCACAATTCAATGCTACTTTTTTGTGTCTTAATTTTAAAATTTCCTTTTCTATACCATAATGCTCAAATAAGCTTCTGCTACCATCAAATTTTTCTACAGTTACTTGACTATTTTTTTCTATTAATGATTTGACTTCATTTAAGTCCTCTTCGTGATTTAAGATTATCTTGCATTGGCTCCCTATATTTTCTCTTATAACTTTATTTAGAATAATATTTTCTCCATAAACCTTTCCTAACTTTAAACTATATCTTAATTTTCTTATAATAGTTTCTAATTCAGATAAGAGATTTATCTTTTCCTCTAGTAAGTCCTCGCTACTTGCATGAACTGCTTCTGTTCTTATAGTTATACCATAACCATCTATATCATTAATTATTTTTAATATTCTTTCTTTTTCTTCTGTACTATTAATTCTCTTAGAAAAATTAATTCCCCTTTCACCGCAGGTTAAAACCATAAATCTTCCTGGTAAGCTTATATTTCTGCTTACTTTAGCACCTTTATTATTTACTGGTTCTTTAACTACTTCAACTAATATATCATCGCCTTTTTTAATGCCTTCACTTTTAATTTCATTGCTAAAATACATATATGCTTCTTTTTCTAAACCTATATCTATAAAAATAGAATTAATTGCAGGAATTATATTTTTTACTCTTCCTTTATAAATTTCTCCCATTTTAGGTCCTGAAGAGTGCTGTTCTACAAAGCACTCACTTAATACATTATTATCCTTTATAGCAATTCTTAAAAGTGGTTCATCTCTTTCAATGAAAATTTCTCTCATAAGATACACTTCCCTAAATACATTTATATATTGGTATATATTTATCGTCTTTTAATACATACATTTCTTCTCTCTTCATATCTATAAATGAATCTTCAACTATTTCACAAATATTACTCTTTATATACTCTGCTAATAAATCTGGCGATAGATGTTCTCTACTTCCTGATGATATTAGTACGTTTAAAACTAGCTCATCATCATTTATCCAATATTTCATTTCTTTTATCATAGTCTTTAAATTTACTTCTTTTTCACCTTTTTTACTTTTCTTTATAGTAGTCCATTCTGTCTTACTAATAAGTTCTTCCATTTTATTTTCTACTATCTTTGAATCTGTACAAATCATCTTTATAGTAAATCTAGCTGCATCTACTAAAGCCATAGTTTGAGGTAATTTCTTTTCTCCCTCTTTAGTTATAACTTTTCTTGCATTTAAAAATTTAATTCCAGATGCAGTTTTAGAATTTAATTTATCTATTATTTCTTGCTCTTCTAATTCTTCAACTAAAACTATATCCATATATTCAGAGTCAGAATAAACTCCAACCGATAAAGGTTGTGCTATGGATAATGCCATATGTGGATTAAACCCCTTTGAGTATTCCATTGGAAGATTTGCTCTTCTTATAACTCTTTGAATTGTTCTCATTAAATCCAAATGAGATATAAATTTAATACTAGATTCTTTAGTGAATTTAATTACATAACGCACCTTCAAAACACTTCCCTTCTTTAAAGTTCACATTTACTCCACATCCTGTACAACCTTTTCTACAGTTTTGAGTAAGTTCTGCCTTTTTTGCTTTTTCATTTTCAATTTCTAAGTATTTTCTATTTACTCCAATATCTATAAAGTCCCATGGAAGTATTTCATCATAATTTCTATCTCTATATACATAGAAATCTTCATCTATATTACATTCCTTCATTGCTTCCATCCATACATCAAAGTTAAAGTACTCTGACCATCCATCAAATTTAGCTCCCTTTTCAAAAGCCTTAATTAAAAGTTCACAAGTTCTTCTATCACCTCTTGCAAAAACAGCTTCCATAAATGAAGTTTTTTGCTCATGATAGTTATAGTTTATCGCTCTTGATTTTATTGCACCTTTTACTGCATCAATCTTATTCCAAATTTCGTCCGGTCTAGCCATTGGAGCCCATTGAAATGGAGTAAATGGCTTTGGTACTAGTATTGATGTACTTACTGTAATTTTTAATCCTTTTGCTCTCTTTTCTTTAGGAATACCATAATAAACATTTGCCATTTTCTCTGCAAGCTCACCTATACCAGCAGCATCTTCTATCTCTTCATAAGGAAGACCTATCATAAAGTATAATTTAATAGTGCTCCATCCTGATTCGAAAGCATTTTTAGTAGCTTCTAATATTCTTTCTTCTGTAAGCCCTTTATTTATAATATCTCTCATTCTTTGGGAACCAGCTTCTGGTGCAAAAGTTAATCCTGTCTTTCTAACCTTTTGTATTTCCTTTATTAAATCAACTGAAAAAGCATCTACTCTTATAGATGGTAGTGCTACCCCTACATTTTTATTACTATGTTCTAAAATCAAGTTGCTTACAAGATTTTGTATATCTGAATAATCACAAATACTTAATGATGCTAAAGATACTTCTTGATATCCTGTTGCATCTATCATTTTTCTTGCTTGATCTAATAATGTATTAGTAGTCTTTTCTCTAACAGGTCTATAAATCATTCCAGCTTGACAAAATCTACATCCATTTGTACATCCTCTTGAAGTTTCTAAAACAACTCTATCATGTACAATTTCTGAATATGGAACTATCATGTCTAATGGAAAATCTACCTTATCAAAATTATTAACTATTCTTTTCTTAACTTTAGCTGGAACATCATCAAATTTAGGTTTAAATTCTTTTATTGTTTTATCGTCTTTATATGTAACTTCATATAAAGACGGAACATATACTCCTTCTATCTTTGATATTTCTCTTAAAAATTCCTGTTTCTTTCCCTTACCTTTATACTTCTTATAAATATCAAGAACTTCATTCATTATTTCTTCGCCTTCACCAATCTCAAAGAAATCTACTATATCATATAATGGTTCTGGATTATATGCACAAGGCCCACCAGCCATAACTATTGGTTCATCTTCTCCTCTTTTTGAAGCTCTTATTGTAATATTAGCCATATCTAACATATTCAATATGTTTGTATAACTCATTTCATACTGAAGAGTAAATCCTAATATATCAAACTCTGAAATAGGATCTTTAGTTTCTAGAGTCATTAAGGGAATTTCATTTTTTCTAAGCTCAGCTTCCATATCTGGCCATGGTGCAAAAACTCTTTCACAAAAGGTATCTTCTCTTT
>VSSQ01000772.1_pt1 | contig 16116 bp, 12 predicted proteins | sample 4763081 | NCBI WGS metagenome assembly VSSQ01 (sample SAMN12137344, study PRJNA551015) | bioreactor metagenome | isolation source: SDC9 anaerobic chlorinated ethene degrading culture | place: USA: Knoxville, Tennesee | collected 2015-01-01
TTTCTCTCCTGCGGCAACAGCCGGGGAACCGCCTAAGCAGGAAGCAGTTCCCCGACCGCGTGGCAAATCGAACTATTCTTGCAATGCCGCGTTGCAATTCGTGATAAACGTGTCAAACGCGGTATCCGCATCCGATACGCCAAGGGCTACCGATTGAACCATCTTGTCGATCTCCGTTCTTACCGTTGCGGAGCCGGTGATGCTGGCCAGATGCCCGATGTAACCAATCTGCTCGGATAGTGCTTTGATTGCGATATTGGAATCCGCATACGCCTGGAAATCCGGATTCTCCAGCGCCGAGAGATATGCGGGCACGCCGCCAAGCGCCATACACCATTTTACACAAATATCCGTTGACGTGAAGTATTTTAAGAACGTGTATACGCCGCGCGCATGCGCTTCGTCGCGGGACAGGCAAGCGTAACCGTTGGCCCAGTTGGAAATATACTTGACGGAGCCTTCCTGCGGAACCGGGCAGCAGGCGACTTCGAAATGTCCTTCCCCTTCGGGAATTGCCGCGTACACATAATCCACACCCGCGGAAGCGCCGATGTACATGCCGATTGCCTTGCTGCCGAACGGATTGGAGAAATACATGTCCTCGCCAACCAGACGGAAGTATCCTTCTTTCACGCCGTCGGCAAACCAGTTCAGCTTTTCAAGGCCGATCGTCTTGTCAATTGCCATGGTCTTGGTCGCGGCGTCAATATATCCGCTGCCTGCCTGGCTGATCAAGGTTTGATAGGTATCGGTAATCGAATCCGTGCCGAATCCCGGAATGCCGTACGCCTGATAAATGGCTTTGGCGCAGGTTTCAACGTCTGTCCAAGTTTTCGGCGCGGTGAGTCCGAGCTCGTCGAACATCGTCTTATTATAGAACAAAACTTCTCCGGTCAGGAATTCCGGAATCAGGTAAATCCCGTCATCCCCCCACTGCGTAACGTCCGCAAGAACACCGGCCGGAATATCCGTGTAGAAGTTCGGCATCCCGTCCGCCGGATCGTTGATAAAACCGGACATATCGTAGAGGAAACCATCGTTGATATAGTTGATCGCGTCGCTCGGATACATGCTTACGATATCCGGTCCGGTTCCGTTGCTCACGGACTGCATCAGCTTTGCGCTGTACTCGCTGTACGGCTGCTGCTCCAGAACGACTTCGTACTGTTCCTGGGAAGCGTTGAAATCCGCCGCGATTTCCTTGAGAGCGGCTTCGTGCTGATCCGTCAGCGTATGCCAGAATACGATCTGGATTTTCTCCGCCGGTGCGGACGCGGCTGCGTCATCCGCCGGTGCGGAAGGTTCCTGCGCGGTTGCTTCTGTGGCTGCGTTTCCTTCTGTCGTGACGTTCGCGCCGCATCCGGTCAGCGCCACAACCAGTAGGAGCATCGCCATGATGACTGCCAGTGTCTTTTTCATTCTGAGTCCCTCCTGTTTTTATTCATTAGTCGAAGAGTTGCTGCCTTCCGTTTCTTTTTTAGCAGAAGCGCTTCGGCAAAAGCGATATTTACTCAAAAAGGTCGTCTAGATAATCCGCCAGCTGCACGGTTGTTTTTACACACACGTCGTACGCGGGTTCCTGAATACCGGAATATGGATTCACCCATAGCGTGCGGCAGCCAAGTCTGCTAAGCGGATCCAAATCGTTGTACGCATGGTCGCCGACTGCCAAAAGAGCTTTCGGATGACCGAGCATGCCCGGCAAACAGCTTTCCACGGCGTCTATCAAACCGCGCGGTTTTTCAACCGAAAATCTTTCCTTCGCAAAAAGGCCGGCATATCCCAACTGTTTTAAAAGCTCTTGCGCCGTCTCCACGTTGGAGTTGCTCAATAAAATCGTCTCGCAAAAAGCGTTTGCTTTTTGAATTGCGTCGCGAAGGCGTTTGCTGCCTTGCAGTCCGCTTTCCTCCATCACGCGGCGTGTCCGCAGGTAGGTTTGTTGACAGCGTTCCGCGCCGAACAAGCCGAGTGAATAGCCAATAAACGTCAGTACGGCCCAAGCGTCGCCAAGGTAGATCGTACCGCACGAATCCGCGCTTTCTTCGGCCTGAACGTCCGGCAGAATCGCTCTTTCTGCCAGGTCGAAATACTGTTCCGGATTATCCGTCCGAATCGCCGCGCAGCGGTAGAAGGCGTTCATTTTTAAACGCTTTCCGCAAAGAACTTCTTCTGTATATTCAACGAGTTTCTGTTCCCAGGTTTCTTTCTCGGTTCCTTCCACCATAAAGCGGATATAGGGTTTATAAAACGAAAAATCCTGATACAACGTTCCGTCCAAATCAAATACGATGGCTTTGATTCTCTCTTCCATACCGGCTCCCACAAAATAAAAAACGTGCTATCCACTAAGCGGAGTATAGCACGCTGCAGACGCATATTTTTTTCTCGTTTTGTAAAAAAGTGCACACTCTCGGCACTCTGCTAATCTTGAAAGTAGATCCCCAGAATTTCCTCAAATGCCAGTATCACCTTGCCGAAAAAAGGATTGGGTACGCCGGAAATTAAAGTCTGCCTCGCTCCGTCCACAATAAACACCAGATCCGACAAACCGGCCAGAGCGGAATCCACGCGTTTTGTGAAAGAAACGACTTTAAATCCGTTTTGCTTTGCCCGAACAACGTCGTCGGTAACGCTCGTCGTTTCTCCGCTCTGCGAGATAGCGAAGATCAGCGAAGGTTCCACGTTGGACTGCACAAGTTTCCGGTTGCCTTCCCGAAACAGCATGTAATCATAAAAATGGACGCGATTGAACACCATAAATCCGCTGACGCCCAAACGCTGAACGAAATAATCGGCAACGAGATCGGCAAATCCTTCCCCAACGACAAACAGCTTTCTGTCGCGGAACGTATGCAGGTAGGAGCAAAGCTGTTGAACGACACCCTCGCTGTAATCGTCGATCAACGTGCTCAGTTCATATGTGCATTGTTCTTTCAGCCGTTCGCTGACTTTTTGCGACAGGCTGTAGAACAGCTCACTGTATCCGTTAAAGCCAAGCCGCTTGCACATTTTTATGATGAAGCTCGTGGAAACGAAATTCTCGTTCGCAATCTGCGTAATGCTTGCCCTGTCTTTGCGCTTTTCGATATGGTTTACAATGCTGGTGATGATGCGCGTTTCGTCTTCCGTTAAGCTGTTCGTTAAAAAATAGTAGCTTTCATTCATAAATTCTCCTCACGCCTGATCGAACAGGCAGAAACGGGCAGCGCCCTTTGGCTGGATGCAGGAACAACCTGCTTTGCGCTGATCTGCCTCCGGTCAGCGGCCTAAAAACAACCGAACACACAGAAAACCGCAATCTCAGCTGTATTATCGGGATAAATGACTTCGCTTGTCAAGTTAACGTTTCTTGATATACCGGAATATTCCTTGTTCATCGCGATGAAGGCTTCTTCTCTATACCTGAATAAACACGCACACCCCGTACGCCGTGGCCCGCATGAAGCGGAGCTCGTTACTTGAAAAAATCCGTCTGCTTTGAGTATGTTGCACGATGGACGGGATGGACATTTTCTTTTGTTTGGCTATAATGATAACCAACTCGGCCGGACGGTTGGCTGTTACTCCGGCAACTACCGGATGTTACCGGCGCAATCACACTTGAGCCGAAATTATATTGTGTAAATGGAAAAAGCAGATTATGCAAATCAATCAGGACCGAATGGTTCAAACCTTTCTGGAGCTCGTTTCAATCGATAGCCCCTCTAAGCGGGAACGCCTTCTGGCCGACCGGCTGACGCAGTCGCTGCGTGAAATCGGGCTGGACGTACTGGAAGACGACGCCGGCAGTCAAATCGGCGGCAACTGCGGCAACTTATTTGCGACCTGGAAAACCGGCGACGATTTGCCGCCGCTGCTGTTTTGCGCGCACATGGATACCGTCCAGCCTGCGAAGGGTAAGCGCGCCGTGCTCGACCCGGACGGAACGATCCACAGCGCCGGCGATACCGTTTTAGGCGCGGACGATCTCTCCGCCATAACCGCGATTCTGGAAGCGATTCGAACCATCAAGGAATCCGGCAAGCAGCATAGAAACATCGAATTGCTCTTCAGCGTATCCGAAGAGACCTATTGCGTCGGCGCATCCGCATTCGATTTTTCACTAGTCACGGCAAAAGAAGGCTACGTGCTGGACTACGAGGGCGCGCAGGGGCAAGCCGCGATTGCCGCACCTTCCATTCTGCATTTTAAAGCGGAACTCTTTGGCAAAGCTTCACATGCGGGGTTCGCGCCGGAGCAGGGAATCAACGCCATTTCAGCCGCGGTAAATGCCGTCAGCAAAATACAAACCGGTCGGATTGCGGAAGGTTTGACCATGAATATCGGAAAAATCAACGGCGGGCTGTTGACCAATATCGTACCGGAATATTGCGTTGTGGAGGGTGAAATCCGCAGTGTTGATCACCAAACAGCTCTGGCGCTGGCAGAGCGGGTGCAGGGCACGTTTCAATCGGCAAGCGATGCGTTCCGCGCGAAGTTAAGTTTTTCCTGCGAGTGCCTTGTACGGGCTTACAGCGTTTCCGAATCTTCATCCGTCGTGCAACGCTATTTTGATGTTTGCCGCAAACGCGGATATCAGACAGAATGCGTTCAAACGCTCGGTGGAAGCGACAACAATGTCCTTGCGGCGCACGGCATTCCCGGCATCGTTGTTGCATCCGCCATGCACGCTTGCCACTCCTGCTCCGAATACACGACGGTAGAAGAGTTGACGCAGCTGACTGAAATCGTAATGGACTTAATGCTTGATTCGAAGACATCGTTTGATGAAAACAGATGAAGCCTCTGCTTCTTCTGCTGTAAGTCAAAAAAGATATTAAGCGTTATATCACTAGGTGGCCGTCGTTACCCTTGGATTACCTGCTCCATACAAAACAATAAAGTCGCGCGGATACTGTGCAAAAGGTCGAGGATGATCGCCTGCCGGACGAACTCGCCGCGCACCGTATAGCGGATGGGTTTGTGTTAATTTCGCTTCGCGTTCGAAACGAACTGAAGTCGCTACATAAAAAGGAGTCCATCTAGTCGATGGACTCCTTGATATTACGTTTGTTCAGCGTGTTAAAAATCAAGACTTAGAGAAGAAAATCTATTTCCATGCGCAAGGATTATACTGCCTTTTTTGCTCTTTTTGTTTACAGTAAAATAAATGGCGAACTGGAATAGACACTTTTTAATTCCGGTTCATTCGGAAATTCACATATGCATTGTGATTGGCTTTAAGAATTATCTTCTCATTTGCTCTTCAGCGAGCCGCCGTTACGCAGAGTTCAACAAGGCACTCCGGCTTCGCCATCTGCGCGCCGACGCAGGCTCTGGCAGGCGCGCAGCCGGGCGCAATCCACGCATCCCAAACCGCGTTGAACGCGGGCAAATTCCTCATGTCGGACAAGTAGATCATCACGTTGAGAATCTTGCTTTTGTCGGTTCCCGCGCATAGAAGCAAACGGTCGATAATCGCGAGCGTATCCTCAGCCTGCTCTTGAATGCCCGCGCGTTCTGTGCAAACCTGTCCGCCAATATAGACCGTGTCCCCGTATGCGACTGCGTCGCTCATCCGCGCATCCTGTTCATAACGCTCCAGTTCCATCTTCACGCACCTCCCGGTTACAGCGTGTCCAGGCGAACTTTTGCAATGAACTTGCGAACCTTCGCCGGTTTTCCCCAAAGCTGCGCCGCAAGATGCGCGTCCTGCGGAAAAAAGATCGCGATATGTCCCGCGGGAAAATGCACGCTTGCAACGTCGCGATCAATCCCGAGCATAACGCAGTCATCCTCCGCATCATATTCGGTCAATATTTTCTGGGCGTTCGCAAACGGTTTATAAAAGAATTCTTCCTCGCCTTCCACAACATACATCACGTCTACATAGTTTCTATGCGCTTCCATCTCCACGTCGTCTTCTTCCCCGCCGATGTAGTTCATACCGATGAGGTAGATTTTCTCGCCGTCCAGCTCCGTCTGTTCGGGTAAATCACTGCCGTCGTGCTCATAACGCTCGTAATACCGCAGAACTTTTTCAATTCCTGCGCCGAGCCCGTAATACTGCTTTGCGTTCTCAATTCGATCGAATACCATGTGATCTCTCCCTTTATGATGCGTTAATTTCACTCTGATTTTATGGTTTTGTGTGATAAGTCGTACAAAATTTCAAGCCTCGCGATTTACATTCGAAAGGCGCTTTTGAGTTTGTTCCTTATGAGCGTTTATTCTTTTACTGCGCCCGAAACCAGCCCGCGCATGTAGAACTTCTGTAAAAACAGATACAGCGCGGCAACCGGAATGCTGACCAGTACCGACGAAGCAAGCACCAGATCCCAACGGGTGGATGTGCTGGAGTTGAACGCATACATCCTCGGCACCAGCATCGTCTTTGTTGCATCCGAAATCGTAACGAGGCTCACGAGCAAGTCATTCCAAATATAGGTGGCGCGCAGGATGATGACCGTTACCGTAATCGTTTTCATCAGCGGCATATAGATGGAGGAATAGATTTTCCAGAGTCCGCAGCCATCCATCACCGCAGCTTCGCTGAGCTCTTTCGGCAGCGTCCGCATAAAACCGGTATAAAGAAACACCGCAACCGGCAGTGACAGCGCGGTAAAGACGAACGAGGTGCCGAAATAGGTGTTGAGCAGCCCGAGCGTTTTGAGAAGCGGCACGAGCTGCAGAATGATTGCGTGAATCGGAATGCAGATGAGCAAAATCGACGTCATATAGACCGCTCGCAGAAACTTGGAGTTCACCAGCGAAATAGCAAACGCCATCAGCGAACCCAGCACAACCGTCATGGCCGTCGAAAGCAGCGTAATGACAATGTTGTTCCAAAGCCCCTCGCCAAACCGAAGAATGGTAATGACCTTGTCATACGCTTCGAGCGTAAATGTTTTAAGGTTAAACGTTAAAAAGTTCCGCTGAATCTCCGCAATCGGCTTAAAGGAGTTCAGCAGCGCAAGGATGATTGGAAACAGGATAAACAGCGTAAACAATCCAAGAAAGAGTACGGACATGATATGCTTGTTCTGCCAGGAAAGCGAGCGCTCTTTTTTCCGGAGCGAATGCTTGGGTTCTGTTTTGTTTTCGGAGCGCAAACGCGAATCTTTGTTTTTCATGCGTTTCCAATCTCCTTTTTCAACAATATTTTGAGCTCAATAAACGCAAGAATCACAGCGAACAAGCCCAGCAGAACCGAAATTGCAATCGCTTTGCCATACTGATGGTTATTGAAGTACGTCGTGTAGGACCAAAGCGCAAGCGTGGTTCCATATCGCCCCGGCCCGCCGCCGCCCGTCATGGAAGCAGGCACCGCAAAAGCGGAAAGGCTTTCCACCGTCAGCAAGACCGTATTGATCGTAATCGACGGCGCCAGAAACGGCAGCGTTACGTGCACAAACTCCTGCCATTTGTTAGCGCCTTCGATTGCGGAAACTTCATAGTAGGACATGGGAATGCTCATCATGCCAGCATGATAAATAATGGAATAATAGCCCGAGATAAGCCATATGAGCGCAACGGAGATCGACGGGATGATGAGCGCCGGAATGCCAAGCCACTGCGGCAGCATATCCGGAGGAACGCCGATCCACTCCAAAAAATGATTGACCGGACCGTTGTTGTAGCTGAAGATGATGCGCCAGAGAAAGCCGACCACAACCATGGACAACAGTTGCGGAAAATAGATCGCGGTTTTGACGAAATTGCCATACTTCCGGTTCACGTTGGTAATCATGACGCCGAGCAAAATCGCCAGTATGTTGCCGCCCAGCACGTAGGTCAAAATCAACTTCAGCGTATTCGTGCAGACCAGCCAGAAATCTCTGTCGTTGAACATCGTTATAAAGTTCGTAAAACCGATAAAATGCGGCACGTCGCTCGCGGTATTATAGTCCGTGAACGCGTATCCCACATTCATAAAGAACGGAACGATGATGAAGATGACGATCATCACAATTCCGGGCAATGCCATCATAGCCCCGGTCAGTTTCCAAATATCTTTGTAGTAGCGAACGCTGCGCGTTTTTTTCATTTTGTATTCCTTTTAGCCGTTTTCGCAGGCAAGGAGGAAAGAGCGTGTTTTTACCCTGCTCTTCCCTCCTGTTGCCTGAATCGCGTAAGTTGTTTCCGGGCCTGCTAAAACCATGCCTTTGCGGGCGAACTGTTGCGATACTCAAATCGCTCCGTTTCGCCCGCTGCGGCTGATTGCAAGCAGAGGAAACGCCTTATTTCTGCAACGTAGAGAGATGCTCCTGCTGCGCCGGGTTGAGATAGTCGCCAATTTGGCTCGGTTCGGCGTTACCAAGAATCACGGCCTGCACAAACTGCTTCACCTGCTCGTAAACGATCGCGGTGAATGCCTGCTGCGGCTCCAGGCTCTTGATGGTCAGGGCGTTGCTGGCATCCCAGGCCGATTTGAGCTTCTCGTTGACAATCGCGTTCGGCATATCCGCCGCCGCATCGATCCACGGGGGAATCGTGCCGCTCATGTTCTGATACACATAGGCGTTTTCAAACGTAACGTAGTTAAAGAACTTCGTCGCCAGGTCCGTGTTGTTGTTGCTGTTTTTGCCCATCGCATAACCATCGCCTGCGATCACGATGCCAACCTGCTCTTCGCCAGTTTCGTTCCACGGAACGGTCGTAATGCCAATGTTCGCGCCGCCATCCACAAGGATGTTGCCGGTCTGATAGGAGCCCTGAATCGTCATGGCGACTTCGCCCGCGGTCACGGCGCGCATGCACTCGTAAAGATCCGCAGACTCATATCCTCTCTGGAAGTAACCCGCGTCGCGCAGAATAACCGCCTTGTCGAGGATGGACTGCCATTCCGGCGTGGAGAAATCATACTCGCCGTCGCGCGCCTTGATGTTCCAGTCCGGGTCATAGCCGCTGGCTACGATTTCATGCGCGATTCCGAAGCTGATGAAGCTGTGGCCGAGGTTGTTCGGGCTTGCTCCCGCAACCGCCAGCGGCTGGAATCCCGCATCCTTAAGCTTCTGGCAGCAGTCGAGAAACTCTTGCCAGTTGGTGGGTACGCTCGTAATGCCTGCCTGCTCAAACTGGTCGATATTGTAGTAAAGCAGTTCGGTTTCCACACCGTTTGCAACCGCGAAGTGGACGCCCGTGCTGGAGGTATACATCTGCTTAAGCACATCCAGCTGCGCTTCCCAACCGGGCGTACCGGAGACATCCAGGAAATACCCTTTGTCCGCAAGCGTTGCAAACCAGTCCGTGCAGCCAATGCCGAGCACGTCCGGCAGTTCGCCCGCGGCAATGAGCGGCTCAATCGTCACTTCGTAGCTACTCGCATCTTCGAGCGCAACATTGAGCTTTACATCAGGATAGTCCGCATTGAACATCTTTGTCCACTCGGTTACGGAATCCGGCGCAATATCCGCGGCGAGCGCTACGTTTAATTCGCCGGATGCGGCTGCAGCGGTTCCATCCGTGCTCGCCGCGCCGGAACCGGTCGTTGCCGGAGCGGTCTGACAGCCCGTAAGAGCCATCAGCGTCAGACAGAGAACCAAAACAGTTGCAAGAACTTTCTTCATGTAATATTCCTCCTTTAATGCTTTTCCTAACCAAAAACGAACGATGCAGCAGCCCTGCCGATTGGTTGATTGGTGCAAAGAGTCTGCGAACATCGCCCATTGGTTTCCTGCGTCGTACCGTTGCGGTAACATAATCAACCGCAGCAGAACATCTTTATATTTGTTTCTATGATTCACATGAAAAACAAGTGCGCTTCTTTGCGCATTGCCAGAGAAGATTCGGCTTCGAATGCTTGATTCATTCACGCGGACGCGGTTTATAATCTTGCCGCCCGGCGCCATTGCTCCGAATAAGAGAGGTTTTCGTGTACGCTTTGCTATGATCTCAGTGTAAACGAGAATCCGCGCCGTGTCTTATCCGCAGTCTAGATGTTTTTCCAGTTTTTTTAGGTATATCTCAATTGTCCGGATCATTTCGTGCAGAATCCTGTTTGATTTTATCGTTGTATTCTGTATAATTTAGATTGCATAGCGTAAAAACCACCGCATCGTTGGGGAGAAAATCGCGATGAAAGCATCATTGAGCAAATCCGGCGCAGAACAGACCGCCCAGTTTATCTGCGAAGTCACTGTGGATACGCAGGCGCCAAGTCTGGACAGCGACACCTTTTTTACCACAATGGACGATTACGTACCTGGACGCAACCTGCTCGTCCACTCTTCCACTTCCGCAATCAGCCTGCCTAAGCAGGCCAATTTCATCACGGATTTTCATGCGCCGACGCGGGACGAAATTCCTTCCCGCTGGCAAAAATACCTTCCCGTTCCTTTATGTTTTCACATGCATGATTACTGCCAGCTGACCAAGGTGGAAGAGGGCCGAATTCTCTACATCATCAACAATACGCAGGTGGAGATGGCGCGCGGGGATATCATCGTCATCAACCCCAACACCATCCACTCCTGGCTGGCCGTGGAGCAAACACGCTGCGCAAGCATCGGTTTTTATCCTTCCAGGCTAAGGCTGAACGATTATTGTTTGCCGCACGAAAGTTCCTTTGAGCTGTTATACAGCATGCAGTATCCGAGCGTGCATATCTCGCACCAATCGCCCTTTTATATTGGAATCGATCGCTGCGTCAACAGCATACTTACGGAAAACATTCTAAAACCACCCGCTTTCAACGAAATGATGCATAACTACATCGTTGAACTTTCCTTCCTTCTTTGCCGCTTCTGCTCCATCCTGTCAAATACAGCAAACGCGGCTCCGCGCCGCCCCGAAACGCTCCAAAAGGCGATGCTGTACATCAGTGAGCATCTGGAAACGACGACCGGCCCTCAGGACGTCGCTGCCTATGTTCACATGAACCCCTGCTATTTTTCGTATTATTTTAAGAAACAGCTCGGCGTGCCTTGCTCGAAATACATCGCAATCAAACGCCTTTCCACCGCGGCGGAACTGCTCAAGTCGACCGACTTGTCGATTTCGGATATCGTGTTCAAGTGCGGTTTTCGCAGCGTTAGCAATTTTTATCAACTCTTTAGCTCGCTCTACACCATCTCTCCCGGAAAATTCAGAAAACTGCACCAGTTTTAACCTGCTGCAGAAAACAGTCTGATTATTTGAAATATGTAGTTCAAAATGAGACAAATATCGAAGATCACCGTTGGTAGTGTTACACAAAGAATTGAGCGGTTTTTACTCTGCTTGAAGGTTGTTTTGGGTACGGAATTCCTACACTATTCATATGCTTCGGCTCTCACTAAGAAAGTGCCGGATGGATTTTCGTTAGCGAGGATTTTTGTGTTTTACCGAATAGTAAGGTCGTATTATGTCCGGGCAGGCGCACCGGCAGATGACCCGCATTTTAGCCGTTAACGACTGCGCTTTTCTTTGATTGCTTTTTTCATTCTAAAGCGCAAGCAGTCTTCCCGCCACTATCCCATGCATTCAGTTTTGAGCGTTTTGTTCAGAAAAGAGCAGATCTCTCTGTAGGCGCTCTGTGCGCGCATTTCAACATCAGCCGATCCGGCCTGTATCAAATAGCAAAGACGTATTTCGGCAAAGGCATTGAACAGCTCACGCGTGAACTGCGCATCGTCAAAGCGAAATCTATCCTGCTGACCGCGGATTACCCCGTCAGCGAAGTTGCCGCAATGGTAGGATACTATGACTACAACTACTTCATCAAAGTCTTTAAAAAAGAGACCGGCGTCACGCCAAAGCGCTACAGCCTGCAGCGCGGGCGCGTCGCGCCGTCATCGGCCTCAACGGCGCAATAAGCGAAACACAACATAAAAAAACGGCCGCGTTTGCGGCCGTTTTTGTTTTGTTTTTACAGCGTTTCCAGTGCGAGCGTCAGTCTCGTTTGAATCGTTTCGAATCCCTCGATCTTCCGCAGCGTGCCGTTTTCGCGCTCCTTTTGCCTGCCCATGATGAAGCAGTTCGTAGGTTCCAGCCCGAGCACGTAATCGCCGCTTGCCATGCTCTTCCACTGCGCGAAAACCGGGAGAGAATCGCTGTCCCAAGTAAGCGTCGCAGCCAGCCCAAGCGCGGGGTTAAGCAAACGCGCGCGGTTTTCGGTGAGCGTATGGAAGAACACCTGTTCCGGTTTGCCGTCTACGGGCGCGGTAAACTCCAGCTCCTCGCCGAGTCCGCTGCGCGAGTTTTCGTCCCGCGGGCTTGACGAAACGCGCCCTGGCAGCTCGAGCCGCGCTTCCTGCGAAAGCATAGGGTAACCGAAGTTAAAGTGATACAGCAGCATCATCTCCTCCGCGCGGGGCGTAAGGTTTTCCAGCGTGTCTTCAATTGTGAGACTGCTCCCCATCAGCGGCGCGGTAACGGTGCGCCGGAGCTTGAGCACATGGCCAAACAAGGCGCTTTCCAAAACCACGCCGGAGACGACGATTGCTTCCTCGCCGACCTGAACGCTCACTTCCGTTGCGGACAGGCCGTGGTAGCGGCCATGCAGCGGGTGCCACTCCCCGTTATCACGGTTGGCGGGGCCGACCGAACGGAGGCCGCAGGTGTAGAGCATTCCGCCCGGAAACGTATGCAGAAATTCCGTTTCATACGGCAAAACCGCGCTGCTTGCGTCCATACCGTTCTTGCTTAGGTAACTGATATTTACGCCTTTGTACCTGAGCCGGCCTACGTCCAATCCCGTATCCGGCAGAAGATCGAACTCCAGTCCCCCGCCGGTCGTTACTTCGATCACCTGCGAGCCTCCCGCGCGTCCTTCCGTCAGCCGCGCGCGGCGCGCGCCATAGAGCTGCTCCGCATTTCCGGTGTACCGGTATAGCTTTGTTTTTTCCATAAGATCCTCTTTTCCCAATTCGTCTGCCGTTTCCGGCAGAACGCGATTGTTTTCTTGTTTTCTATACGACGGGACGCGTGTACTCCCGGCGCAGTTCGTCTACCTTCCGCCGCAAAAACTTCGGGCTCGTTCCGCGGGCAATTTCTTCGTAGAGCGGCAGGATCAGCCGCGCCGACTTACTCTCAGGTTCCAGCCCGGCAAGTTTGAGCAGCGCCGCCATCGCCGGACAGGACGCATTGTACTCCGCTCCGAGCGCGAGCATGCTCTCGAGCATGGCGTTTTTCACGAGCAGAAGCATGTCCGGATCCTCGGCCGCCTCGGCAATATACGTGTAGCCAAAGCACAGCCCGAGATAGGCGCACACAGCGTGCCCCATGTTGTGTAAAAAAAGCTTTCTTTGAATATAATACCCAAAAGGCGTATAGGGGACAAGTCCCTGAATTGGCGGAATCTCTCCACAAAACGCCGCGCGGTCCACCGGCAAGAATGCGTACGCTTCCGCGCAGACGCGGAGCGGGTCATCCAGGCGCATTTGCTCGGTCTGTACCGGCACCATCCGTCCTATCGACACCTCCACAAGCCCGATTCGCTTGGAAAACAACGCTTGCTCCTGCTCGGTAAGGTGCTGACGGATCATTTCCGCAAGCACGCGGTCTGCATCCAGTAAGTTCTCACAGATGATAATGTCCAGCGGAGCGTCCGTCCTCTGAAAACGGCGCCGGACGCCCTCCGCTATATTCGGCGCAATCTGTCCGAGAATGTTCACGCCCACGGCAGTCGCAGCCAGATCAGCACCGGCAATCGCATCCGCTACGGCTTCCCTGTTCCTGCCGTCTATCGCGCATACGTTCGTAATGAGCGTATCCGAAAAGACGTCGTTCGAGATTGTCCTTACGGTGTAGCAGCCCGCTTCGTTGATCTTTTGCACAAGAGGCTGCGCAACGTCAATAAACGCGACCTCATACCCCGACTGGCTGAGCAGCGCGCCTGCGAATCCGCGCCCGATATTTCCGGCGCCGTACATAATTGCTTTTTTCATTGTTCGGAACCCCTCTTTGATTTGCCAAACCAGACCGGAATTCCTTCTTCATGAGCATTATAGCGGACGATGTGCGGGGGCGAATAGAACGGTCGTCCGTTAAAATAGCAATATCGTCCATTACGGTTCATGCTTTTTCATCTTGTCAGTGAAATGTATCTCGCTTATTAGGTACTTCTTTTGTCTTCGCATATGCTGCTGTTTTGCGCTCCTAATCCGCAGCACGTAAAAAGATCTGAGTTATGAAAGTTTGTTATACGAGATAATCCGTCCTGCCTGCATCGACGCAGTTCACCAGCAAAACAGGCAGCGAAATTTCCCGAACATCAGCTTCTCCATCAGTCTTACATTTGCATGAAAAAGCCTCTTTCTCAATAACACAGTGGATACCCCCGGATTTTGGAATCCAATCGTCACATAAAACAAGAGCCCATCGGCATGATGGACTCTCTGTTATTACGTTCGTTCAACGCGAGTAAAGATCAAGGTTATTTAAGCAAGTCATTTCAAATGCGCAAGGACTATGCCGCCTTTTTTACTCTCCTTGTTTTCAGGAAAATGAATGCGCCGATTGCAAGCACAACGCCCAGCCCGATAAAGTCCGTCGTCATCTCCGGAATGATACAGAGTACAGCTGATATAATCAGTGCCACGCGCACCGGAATCGGAAGCTTTAAATTAAAGTATCCAATCGAACCGGCGCCCAGCGCAACAATTCCTACAATACAGGTTCCCAGCGTCCAGAGCACGTTCGGCACGGTGGCATTCACCAGCAGAAGCTGCGGGCCGTAGACAAAGGCGAACGGTATTAAGAATCCCGCGATGCCGAGGCGAACAGCCTGCCAACCGACTTTCCATGCCGAGTCCCCGCATATTCCGGCCGCGGCAAAGGCGGCCAGCGCTACAGGCGGCGTGATAGCGGACATTGCCCCAAAGTAAAGCACGAACATGTGCGCGGCAATCGGCACAACGCCCATCTTCACCAGCGCGGGAACCGCAATAATCGAAACGATGATGTAGCACGGCGTAATCGGCAGACCCATACCCAGTATAATGCAAACGATCATCGTCAGCACCATTGTAATAAACAAGGAACCGTGAGAAAGCTGCAAAATATAGTTCGCAAGCATTAAGCCAAGCCCGGTAAGCGAAATAATGCCGACGACGATACCGATGATCGCGCAGGAAAGCAAAATCGCTACAGCGGACTTTCCTCCGCCAATCAGGATGCGCAAGTAATCGCGCGGGGTAAGCAGCTTGGTATCTCCATGCCCGTGCTTAGCCAGCGTACCGAATATAATATTGATCAGTACGAGCGCCCCCATGCTGAAGAAGCAGGAATAAATCGCGGTGTATCCCTTGACCAGCATGAAAATCAGAACGAGCAGCGGTAACACCATGACGCCTTGCTTGAGCAACACGTTTTTGAGTTTCGGAAGCGTCGCACGATCCTGTCCCAAGAGCTTCAGCCGCTTTGCTTCCATATCGACTACGATGTAAACGGAGAAGAAATACAGCAGCGCAGGGATAAGCGCCGCCAACATGACAGTGTTGTAGGAACATCCCAGGAACTCAGCCATGACAAAGGCGGCCGCACCCATGACAGGCGGCAATATCTGTCCGCCGCTTGATGCAACGGCTTCCACAGCGCCGGCAAACGAGGATGAATACCCCAGTTTCTTCATCAGCGGGATTGTGAACGTCCCCGTCGTAACAACGTTCGCCGCGCCGCTGCCGCTGATCATGCCCATCAGCGCGCTGGAAATGACCGCGACTTTCGCAGGCCCGCCGGGTTTATCGCCCGCAATGGAGTTGGAGAAGTCGTTGAAGAATTGCCCCATCCCCGTCTGGCTGATCAGTGAACCAAAGAAGATAAACAAGAAGATATACGTCGTTGCAACGCCGAATGCAACGCCGAACACGCCGTCCTGCCCCAGGTAAAGTGAGCTCACTATTCTGGAAAGCGAAATGTTCTTATGGTTCAGAACGCCCGGCATGATCTGGCCGAACATTCCGTAAACGATGAACAGAAGCGACATAATCGGCAGCGCGTTTCCGGCCGTGCGCCGTACAACTTCCAGCAGCGCCAGCAGCAGAATGATTGCGAAAATAATCTCTACCGTACCGGCCGTTACGCCGCGCGTCAGGATTGTCGTATAGTTGATCATCAGATAAAAGCAAGGACTGGCCGCAACTACAGCAAGCAGAATCGTCCAGACTGATATCTTTTTGTTTTTTCCTTTTTTATTAAACGGGAAAAGCAGGAATC
>VSSQ01000775.1_pt1 | contig 16047 bp, 12 predicted proteins | sample 4763081 | NCBI WGS metagenome assembly VSSQ01 (sample SAMN12137344, study PRJNA551015) | bioreactor metagenome | isolation source: SDC9 anaerobic chlorinated ethene degrading culture | place: USA: Knoxville, Tennesee | collected 2015-01-01
TGTTTTATATCCCCGTTTGTACCGCTCGGTAATGGTCAGCAGGCCGGAAGCCCACAGCGGGCCGCACATCGGAACCCAGGGGGCGAACAGGGCCATGATCCCGTTTCGCAGGAAACTCACCATGTTGGAACGTCCGGCGTCAAAAATGACGATTTCATCGGGACGGTTCGCAGTGGCTTCGGTGACGACCTCCTTGGCAAGAACGAAATCGGAGAAAGCGATAATATAAGTGGTTAAGGCGCTGGGAATTGCCGCAAGGAAGAAGGAAACCGCCGGGAATCCCAGTCCGAAAATGGTAAAGTGGTCCAGAACGAAGCCGAAGCTCAAGGGCGTGATGCCCCACTGAATGGCGGGCAGGGGAATCTCCTTCAGAAGGACGGGGGCCAGTATGATGGCAAACAGCTGTGCCGGAACGACACCCTGATTGCGCACGACCCGCCAGAAGTTGCTCTTCTCCGCTTTGCGGGCAAATGCTGGGTTGAACAGGAAGAAATAAGACATAAGCACTGCGATTGCCACTGTCCATGGCGCTTTTGGCATACGGGCCTGGAATACGTTGACGGCAGCGGTAATGCCGGCACCCAGCACGATGCCCGCCTTGATTCCCATCGGCACCGCTTCCACCAGTTTACGGCCGAGACCTGTGGCGCCCATGATCAGGAACAACAGAGCAACCAGCATTTGAAGGGCTATCATTGCGTAAACCCGGTCCACCTGTCCTGTAGTGTAGTTCGGTATCTCCCACTGCTGCAGGAACTTTAATGTGAGGGGCAGCGCGGGGGTGATCCAACCGGGGACCACTGGATCGCCAAGAAGTGATGGCAGATAGTAACAGACTGCGTTCAGCACACCAAAGGTCAGCGCCATCAGAAAAACTCCGTTGGCGTCAAAGCCAAGGGCCGCGATGTTTGCCGCGTCATCCAGGCCGAAGGTGGTCATTGTGGTGGTCACGCCGGCCCCCAGGCATGCGACCCCGAGGAACATAGCTGCCGCCATTTCCGTCCAGGACCATTCATGATGGATGAGCGGAATACGGATTCTGAACATGCCGACCTTGATAGCGGGCTGTTCTTCACCGTATTTTCTTTTTTGCAGAGGAAACTTGCCGGACAGAAAATTCTCTGGAACTGTCACATTTTTTCCTGATGATTCGTTCATACGATACTCCTCCTCTTTTTATTTTGTTGGTATGGTGTTTGCTGTTGAATGTTGCCGTACCGTCCGATGACAAACGCGCCCTCTCATAACACGAGTTCTTCCCTCCGAGTACTCCGATAATCCAACCAAAAAGAGGTTAAGCAATTCTTGTGCCAGTTTTAAAATAATCCAAATCCCAGGTACTTTTCGCTTCATATAGGAAGATTTTTACTGATTTCCAGCCTGATTTTATTTGCGGATAGGCCCGGCGAAAAAATACAGGTGCGCGTTTGTGTGACATTGCCTGTGACATTTTGGCACGCTGTGCGGCAAAAAGTCGCAGTATTTCATAAAACAATCTCTTTTACCCGCAAGAATTTGTTAGGTTTAAATAAAAACGAATGAATAATATTGTAAATCTTCCTTGACATGGAATTTTTTTAACTATACTATTGATATGGATTTTCAAATTGCTGGTAATTAGCGGGAAGGAGTGGTGGACGATGGAAAAGCAGCAGAAGATTTTGGAAGCGAAGCATGCCTTTCAGCGCAATGAACCCTTTGACCCGAGAGTGGTCCGACCCGTCATTCTGGAATCCTGGGAGCGCTCCAAGGCTTTTGGGGTTACCATGGACACAACCCCTCCCAGGATTATTTCCGCCGATGAACTGCGCGAGCGCTGCTGTGCGCGCAAAGATTATTGTGAGGTCGCCCTCCCCTTTGTGGAAAATCTGAAGGAATTTGCCGCAGGTTCCGGTTTCGTCATGGTTGTCACGGATGAGGACGGCTATATCCTGCAGATCACCGGGGACGAGGACGTAAGAAACCTGGTGGCTGAAGGCGGTATGGTGGTGGGCTGTAACCGCAGTGAGCGGCGCATGGGAACGAACGGTCTGGGAACTCCGCTGGAAACCGGGAAACCGATCCAGGTATTCAGTGAAGAGCATTATTTCGGGCCCAGCCGAAAGTGGGGCTGCTCCGGGGCTCCCGTGTTCAGTCCCAACGGAAAGATCGCGGGCGTCTTCTGCCTGATCAGCGCTTATGAAAAGGTCCTGTCCCAGAACCTTGCCTTCGCGGTCTCCGTTGCGGAAAACATCCTGCGGCAGATGAAGATGAAAGAGGCTTACAATGAGCTCAGCAGAACCCAGAGGAATCTGAACGTCATAATCGAAGCCTGGCCCTTCGGCATTCTTCTGCTCAATCAAAAACTGAAGGTAATCCAGGCCAATCCCAGAGCCGCCAAGCTCTTGCTTGCCGAGAACGACGATCTGACCGGCATGAGCTTCCAGCAGCTCATCGGTCCAAAAAATTTGAGAGATGTGGATATCCGGCTGGGAGTGACCGACCGGCAAATCTCAATCGAGCGGTCCGGCTTAACTTCTAACCTCTCGTTTTCCATCCAGAAGGCGGCCGAGGGAACTTATATGGTGAGTTTCGAGCCGGCCGAAACCTTACATAAAAAGGTAAACCGCATTATTGGCTCGGAGGCCAGATTTACGTTCAGCGACATCATCGGCAGTTCTTCCGCCATCCAAAGCACCATAGAGCTCGCCAGGGTGGCGGCGGAGAACAATGCCAGTGTCATGCTCTGCGGAGAGAGCGGAACCGGTAAAGAGCTCTTTGCCCAGGCCATTCACAACGCAAGCCGGCGCAGGAAAGGCCCTTTTGTGGCTATCAACTGCGGCGCTTTGCCCAAGAGCCTGATTGAAAGCGAGCTCTTCGGCTATGAGGGAGGAAGCTTTACCGGAGCCAAACGTGACGGGCGTGCAGGGAAATTCGAACTCGCCAGCGGTGGCACCATTTTTTTGGACGAGATCGGAGACATGCCTTTTGACGTACAAGTCAATCTCCTACGCGTTCTTCAGACCCAGGAGGTAAGCCGCATCGGCTCCAGCACAACGATCAAGGTGGATGTACGCGTGATCTCCGCCACCAACCAAAACCTCTCGGAAGCGCTTTCCCGCAACGAATTCAGGCGGGACCTCTACTACCGCCTGAACGTATTTGAAGTCCACATCCCTCCCCTGCGGGACAGAAAAGAAGATGTTTCCTTGTTGGCGGACTATTTTTTTCAGAAATATACATCTGAATTACCCGAGTATAAGGCGACCGGATTTTCCGCGGAGGCCTACGGCATCCTGCAGCGGTACAACTGGCCGGGCAACGTGCGGGAGCTGGAAAATGTGGTGGAGCGCGGCGTCTACCTAGCCAAATCCAAACTCATCGGGCCGGAATGCTTCCCGCAGCAGATCCTTTCAAGCATTCTGAATCATCATGAAAACAGCGATTCGCGCTGGGACTCATCCGCTCCTGTACTGGTGTCCCGGGATAACCTGAATCAGACTTTATCGGATCATTCCATCCGCGAAAACGAACGGCGCCAGATTATCAATACGCTGTCTCTTTGTGAGGGCAATGTGACAAAAGCGGCTTCCATACTGGGCATTAACCGAAGAACCATTTACCGTAAGATCCAGCTTTATAAGATAGATTTTGTCTCATTCAGAAACGACTGACCCTTTCCGGCGGGCTTAGGTATCAGAAAAAGGCCTTCTCTTTCCCGTTTCCCGCGGATAAAAGACTGACCAGTATATGTGGCACGTATTTTGCTTGTTATCCATACAGAGAGTAGAGATCAAATTTATATTGGAGGGAGCTGCTGGTATGGAAAAAAAAGAACGTTCCCAGCCGGTCACTTCTACCTTGGCGTTCCTGCTTGCCGTCGTGGGGGAACTTTTCCTTCTGCGCGGACATCTGGCGACGGGACTCTCCGCTTTGTCCACAATCGTGCTGGCGGAACTGGCGTTTTGCGTTCTGATTCTGTTTGGCGCCGGTTTCACCGTAACTCCGAAGGGATGGCGCGGAAAGACCGGCAGCGCTATAGCTCTTACCTTGTACACGGCGTACCTGGTTTTTAATCTGATTAATTTTACATTTTTTAAAGATTTGTATCTGTCCTGCATTGTGACCGAGCATAAAAGCTATGGGCCGGCCGTGGAAGCGTTCAAACTGGTTTTGGTCCTGATCGGAACCGTGGCTGCCATTCCCGTCGCCTCCGGTCCCAAAGGCAGAGAGTATATGCGCGGTTTGGAACGGGCGGTACAGCGGCAGCAGGCCGAGTGGGCCAGAAACGGTTCTGACGATTCAAAATCCGAGCTTGACAAAACCCTGGGGCAGATCAGAAAAAACCTTACGCCGGAAGAACGGAAGAAACTGCTTTCTGAGCTGGAAAAAGAAGATGCCGGAGAAAGTCAGGTGGGTTCTTCCCCACCGGAAGCGAAGCCGGAGCCTTCGTCTGAAAAATTCAGTTCGGACGACTGGAAAGGGTGGAACTGCGGCTGACTTTGGGTTAACAGCGGAAGGAGTATTTGAAGTGGATTTGTTTATTCGCATCGGATATGGGGTCATGGCCGCGGCAATCATTATTTGCTTTGTTTTCTCCAGGCGAAACGTAAAAGAACTGCGGTTTAAAGTAGACGCTTTCGCCGAAGCTTTTCTCAAATTCTCCAATTACATAAGTCCCGATCCTCCCAGGAGGAAGCTGGCCGTCCGCCGCAGCGGCGGCGGCGTTGCGCCGCTGCCACTGGAACAGCAGCCGGAAGAAATCCGGTGTATCTTAAGCCGGGGGCGTTCCGAGCAGGCGGAAAAAGAATACCTAAAGATGGAAGAAGCGGCGAGCGCGGTCAAGCGGCACTGCCGGCGCAACCGCAGACTGAACATACAATTTACCCAGCCGGTTGAAAAGCTGTTTTTTTTGGCTTACACGTTTCATTCGGGCGCTTTGGATCTGAACAGCATAGACGATGAAAACAAGGAAAACGCCTTCCGCAGCTTCCTGGAAGACCAGCTGGAGCACAGAATGGTCCTGCTCAAACGCATCTCAAGGGAATTTAACGACAAGTTCCTTGCCCTGAATAAAAGATACGATTTGAAAGGTGCGGAAAAAGTTGAAAGCGAGCCTCACAAACTATCGACTCATTAAAAAGGGGGAACCAAAATGAGCTGGCTGGATCTCTTCAAATATGTGACCTACGCGCTGGGCACCGTCATCCTTTTCTTCTGGATTCTCATAATTTACCGCGCCGTGACGAAAAAGAGCGAGCTCGTCCCCGTGCGGCGGCTTATGTATATTCTGGCGATCGTAGCGGTGGGCATGAGCATCGCGCGCAGCTCACAGCTCTATGGTTCCACGGTAGTATTTGCGGATCTTATTGTTCTTTTCTGCATCCTCGCGGCCTTCGCCCGCTCCGAAAAAAAACGGGACGAGCCATCATAACAGGCAATTTTCTAATATTCAAATAAAATCTGGGACCTCCCGGCCAAGCCGGGAGGTCCCAGTGTCTTTTTTAAACGCCGCCAGAAGCGGTTCGAGATCCCGTATTACTTCTTCTGGCCGATACTCAGGATCAGGTTGAGAACGATTCCGAAAATAGCGGCCCCGGCGATGCAGGGGATCTCAAGTCCGAAGAAGGGGATGTTTCCTCCGAACGTGTACTGTCCGCCGAGCCCGATGATCATAATAGTCGCAATGATGGCAATATTCTTGGCGCTGAACAGGTCGACCTTCTTTTCAACCATGATGGCAACACCCTGAGCCGCAATGGCGCCGAACAGGTAAACCTCCAGCCCGCCGATGACGGAAGCAGGGATGGAGTAGATGGTGTTAATGAGGGGGGTGAAGCAGGCCATAACCATGGCGATAATCGAAGCGCCGATGAGGACCGGTATGGAAAACACCTTTGTAATGGCCATCGCGCTGATGTTTTCTCCGTAGTTCGTGCCGGCGGGGCCTCCTACGAGGCCGGAGACGATATCGCCCAAGCCGTCGCCGATCAGGTTGAGCCCCAGGAGGTCGGCGATGTTGTACCTCTTTTTGCTCCCCTTTTTCTTTGCCAGGTCGTTGACATAGATGTCTAGCTGGTATACGTGGGCCGTCGACTCGGGGATGGTTGCAATGGCGATGGGCATGATGGCGGCGACCGCCATGAGGGAGGGTTTGGGTATGGTGAAGATGGGCAGGGCGAAAATACCGTTTCCTGCCGCGGCGGGTAGCGTCTTGAACAGGTCGATCCCGGTGGTCATCTGGATGATGTAGGCGGTGAGGCAGCCGAGGATGGGGCCGAAGAGCAGCGGGAGCTGGCCCAGTATTCCCTTGAGATAAACCGAGAACAGGATGGTGGAAAGAAGGGTGACGATCGCAATGATCCACGCCAGGTTCCCGGCCAGCGCCACCTGGGACTGCGCGACCGAAATATCTCCCGCCGTGTTGATGGCGATGGAGCTGGCGTCGCCCAGAGCGGTTCCCGCCAGGGTCAGGCCGATTACCATGGCGATGGGGCCGGTGATGGCCGCGGGTAGCACCTTTTCAATGGAATCCCTGCCGAAGCGCTTGACGATAAGGCCTGCCGCGATGGATACAAAGCCGGACATGATGATGCCGAACTGGGCCACTGCAATTTTATCGTTGAGCGCACATCCCACAAGCGCATCGGAGCTCATGAGGCTTCCGATTGCCGCCACGTAGGAGAAGCTTGACCCGTAATAGAGGGGGATTTTCCTGCCCGTCACGAGAAGGAAGCAGAGGGTTGCAAGACCGCTCGCGAAGATGGTGGTCGAAATATGAAAGCCCGTGATGACGGCAACGGCAACCGTTGCCGGGAACATGACGATGACCTGCTGGACCGCGTAAAGCAACAGCTTCCATATCGGCGGTTTTTCGTCCGGGAGGTATCCGATTTCCAGTTGATCTTTTGCCACAAGAACATCCCCTTACACAAAATAATAATCTTGCCCGAAAATTTTTAGGCAGGATCATTCACCCCGCAGGAAGCAGCGCGGCCGGATTCCGAAGGGCTCCTTTCTCCATTGCTTACCCGCATATTGTCTGAAATTGTAGCATATTATCACTTATTTTTCAACATTTTCTTATGCCACCACCTGGAAAATTCCGTTCTGCGCGATAGGTGATCCGGCAAACGGGAACGGCGAAAAAAAACAAACAAGGGACGGTTCCGTCGGCGCTTTCCGCCGGCAGAACCATCCCTGTTGCAGATAAAAAAAGACTTTACTCTTTGGCTTTATGGCTGAAGAGACTTGTGCTCAGATATTTTTCTCCCCGGTCGGGCAGCAGCACAACCATAAACCCACTCTCAAGATCCTTGATGCATTCCAGCGCGGCAAACATGGCCGCTCCGCTACTCATCCCGACGAAAATCCCCTCCTGAAGCACGATCTGCCTGGCCATCTCAAAGGCGGCTTCCGACTCGATCATGACTGAGCGGTCGATTTTGGTAGGGTCGTAAATTTCCGGGACAATGGCCTCCTGCATGTTTTTAAGCCCCTGGATATAATGATTCCGCACCGGCTGGGCCTCGATGATCTTGATCGCGGAATTCTTGCTCTTGAGTCCCATGCCGACACCCATGATGGTCCCCGAGGTTCCCAGGGCGGACACCACGTGGGTGACCTGTCCCTCGGAGTCCTCCCAGATTTCGTTTGCCGTGGTATAGTAATGGGCCAGCTTGTTGTACTCGTTGGAAAACTGGTTAGGCATAAAATACTTGGCCGGGAATGCATCGCACAGCTCATGGGCCTTTTTAATGGCGCCGTCGGTTCCAATCGTCGGGTCCGTGAGGGTGATTTTCGCGCCAAAGGCTTCGATCATCTTTCTTCTCTCCACGGAAACCGCTTTGCTCATCACGATTTCCACCTGATAGCCCTTCACGGCACCGATCATGGCAAGGCCGATTCCCGTATTGCCGGAAGTCGGCTCAATAATCGTTTTATCGTGGGTCAGGCTTCCGCACTCTTCCGCCTGCTCGATCATTTTCAGCGCAATGCGATCCTTGATGCTCCCGGTGGGATTGAACCCCTCGAGCTTTGCGTAAAGCTGCACTTTCGGATTTGGATTCAGCTTGTTGATCCGCACCATCGGTGTGTGCCCGATTGCTCCCAGTATATTGTCATACATAGCGATCATCCTTTCATTTCCCATATAATATACTATGCTTTTTAGCCTCACGCAACAAAAATGATGAGGATGAGAATCCATCAAAATATCCGGGTTTCTTAAGTTTTTCTGCCGGAATCAAAATGGCATCACTGTGCGTTGGGAAAAAGAGGATTGAAAAAGCGATTGAATATAAAAAAAGGGGCGTCTCAAAATGTATTGAGGCACCCCTTTCTGCGCTTACGAAGCATAATTGTGATCACAGTTTTTATTGGTTAACGGTTATTTTCGGTTTTTCCATCTCCAAGAATCCAAACACATCTCCTCAATAGTTCTCTCCGCTTTCCAGCCAAGTTCCCGCCAGGCCTTTCCGGCGTCCGCGAAGCATACCGGGACATCCCCTTTTCTTCTGCCGGCGACCTCATAAGGTATTTTAACTCCCGTGGCCTTTTCAAAATTAGAAATTACGTCCATCACACTGTACCCGACCCCGGTTCCAAGGTTGTATGTATCAATGCCGGTCGAACCGAGGACCTTTTGAAGCGCCGCCCTGTGTCCCTTCGCGAGATCAGTAACGTGGATATAATCCCTCACTCCGGTTCCGTCAAGGGTGGCGTAATCACCGCCGAATATGGAAAGCTTTTCTCTCTCGCCCGCCGCCGCCTGAATCATGTACGGCATCAGATTGTTCGGCACGCCGTTCGGGTCCTCCCCGATCAAAGCGCTCTCATGGGCGCCGACGGGATTGAAATAACGAAGAATTGAGATGCTCTAGGAACTGTCGGAAGCATACACGTCCCTGAGAATCTGCTCGATCATCAGCTTCGTCCGCCCATAGGGGTTCGTCGCCGAGAGCGGCATGTCTTCGGCAAAGGGCGGCGTATTTTCCATCCCGTAAACAGTTGCCGAAGAACTGAAGATCATCTTTTTCACATGATACTTGTCCATCAGCCTCAAGAGATTGAGCGTGCCGGTGAGGTTGTTGTGATAATACTGCAAAGGCATCCGGGTAGATTCGCCCACTGCCTTAAGCCCGGCAAAGTGAATGACTCCTACAAAAGTGTGAGCGGTGAAAATCTCTTCCAGCTTCTCCGCGTTAAGCAGATCATCCTCAAAGAACAAAACGTTCTTTGAGGTTATTTGTCTGATCCGGTCGATGACCTCCCGCTTGCTGTTTGTGAGGTTGTCCACGATGACCACCTCATAGCCTGCTGTGAGCAGTTCAACGGCGGTATGGCTTCCAATATACCCCGTGCCGCCGGTAATCAGTATTTTCATACATAGCCTCCTGTCCCAAATGCCATATATGATCCTATTCATCCGGTCCGCGTTCCATTCCATCACGAGGGGGGCTGGTCCAAATTTTGGGAGCGGGTCAAAACAGGCTGTTTTTTCCGGCCCGCGCGCAGCCCCACCTCCTTCGCCTTTTTCAGATTACTGAAACCCTTACAAATAAAAATTCCATTTTGCTTCCCATGTTTTTATATTTTTAAAATCATACTTTAAGAAAGTTCATAATATGATTTCACATGCGTGACAGCAAAGTCCCGGAGCGTGGAAGAGCCGCGCTTTCCAGCGAGCTTCGCGGTCGGACGAGTATCCCGCGCTCTTCCGCCGTCCGGTATCATAGACAGGCGCTGCTGCCATTCGCCCGGAATTTGAACGCAAGGGGTGTTTAAAGGTGTGATGGAACTCTACGAATGCCTGGCCGCGGTGAAAAGGCGATTCTGGATTATCGGAGCCGTCGCGTTAGCGGCTGCCCTCTCGGCTTGGGCGGTCAGCTGCTTTTTAGTGGAAAGTGTATATGAGTCCACGGCTACGATCATTGTGAGCAAATCCAATGAAACTCCTGGGGAAAACGGGCAGGAGCTTTTAAACTCCAATTACATCAAAGTCTACTACACCCTTGGAAACAGCGATTCCGTCGCCCTGAGCATCATCGATCATCTGCAGCTTAATACCACCGTGGAAAAGCTCAGGGAGCAGGTCAGTATCGAGGCGGACTACGATACGGGAATCATCAAGATTTCTGTTGATGCAAACAGTGCGGGACTCGCAAGAGACATTGCCGCGGAGTTCATTAAATGCCTGAAAGAACACTCCAACAAGCTCTCAATCAGAACCAATATCAATATCATTGATGAGCCGACGCTGCCGGCGCTGCCGATAAGGCCCAAAATACTGCTGAATGTTCTGCTTTCGGCAGCCGCCGGCATCCTCGCCGGCCTTCTGCTGGCCCTGTTTTTCGGCTCTAAGGAGCTGTCTTCCAGTGACATGCCCGCCATGAGCGCGCTTCCCTGGCTTCCATTGCTGGGTTCTCTTCCCAAGCACAAGGTGCGAAGGCGTAAGAGAAAGTCCATTCTCTCCTTCCCCGCCGGCTGCCCGGCAGACGAGTCGATAAAGATAATCAGAACCGGCCTCGGCTATCTCTTTGAAAATAACCAGATAAAATCGGTTATGATTACAAGCCCGCGCCGCGCGGAGGGTAAGACAACTTTCGCGCTGAATTTGGCGGTCTCCATGGCGCAGCTCGGCAAGCGCGTTTTGGTCGTCGACTGCAGCTTCCGGAAGCCGGGGCTCAGTAAGCTCTGCGACCTGGAGAAATGTGAAAAGAGTTGTTTCGAGATGGAGGGACAGCCGGAAAACAAATGTGCCGTCAGTATCTTTTCGGAGTTGGGCATCGATTTGGCTTCCGATTTTGCTCCGTCCCGGGAGCAACGGGGCGGCGCCGGTTTTCCTCCCTGGCTGCGCATTTTTCTGGACGGCGCGGGACAGCGCTACGATCTCGTCATATTAGACTGCCCTTCGATACAGCCGTATGCGGATACTATGATGATGTGCTCTCTGGTGAAAAACGTAGTCCTCGTCACAGAGTACAGCCGCCTTGCAGCCTCGGTGTTGGACAAATCCGTGAAACGCCTGAAGCAGGTAGGGGCCGACACATTGGGTGTCGTCGTGAATAAAACACCTGCGGCCAAAATGCGTCATGCATAAAATCAGGGAGGTAGAACGACATGTTCGGACAGGATCTCGCCGCACCCGCTTCTGCTCTGAGAAAGCCCTTGAACGCTGCCAAACGAACCCTTGATATTTTACTCTCATTTTCACTGCTCCTTGCGCTGGCTCCTTTGCTGCTCATCATCGCCCTGTCGGTGCGCCTGACGTCGGAAGGGCCGGTCATTTTCCGCCACAGGCGGGTAGGCTTGGGTGGAAAGGAATTTTTTATATACAAATTTAGAACTATGACGCAGAACGCCGAAAAGCTTAAAGACAGCTTTACGCCAGATCAGATAGCCGAGTTCGCGGCAAATTATAAGCTTCATCATGATCCCCGGGTGACAAAGCTCGGGCGGATATTAAGAAGAACCAGTCTGGATGAGCTGCCCCAGTTATTCAATGTACTGAGGGGCGAGATGAGCATCGTGGGGCCTAGGCCGGTCACCCGGGAAGAGCTCGCGAAATACGGGCAATACACGGGCCTGCTTCTGTCGGTAAAGCCGGGGATCACCGGCCAGTGGCAGGTCAGCGGCAGAAGCGACGTCGCTTACGAGGAGCGTATTCTGCTGGACGTAAGCTATATTACATACTTTACCATTTCTTTGGATTTAAAAATCATCCTCGCCACCTTTCGGACCGTCATAACCCGGGGGGGAGCATACTAGATGATTCGGCTGCTCATGGGCATTACGCTCTCCGAATGCGGGGGAAGTCAGCGCGTGGTGTACGATATCGCCGCAAATCTGCCGGAAAGCCTTTATGACGTTACGGTCATGACATCTCCCGGGGGAGAACTGCTGGACTGGATCAATGAGTTGAACAAAACGCGGAAGAACGAAATTAAGGTCATAACGGCTCGCTGTTTTAAAAGAAAAATTTCCATATTCTATGATATCGCGGCGTTCTTTTTCGTACTGAAAACACTGCTGAAAATAAAACCGGATATCGCCCATTTCCACAACTCCAAGATGGGAGTCATCGGAAGACTAGCCGGAAAGATCGCCGGAGTACCTAACGTGTATTACACAGTGCACGGTTGGGGACTCAACCGCAAAACCGCCGGAAGACTCTACGGCGCGATGAGTCTGCTGGAACGAGGCGTCTCCCGCCTCTCCACTCAAATCGTGTTCGTTTCGGGAAGCGACAGGGAGACCGGCATCCAAAACCAATGGGCAAGCGCCTCCGCTTCCCGTCTCATCTATAACGGTATCGCGGAGAGTCGGGCGGGCAGCGCTCATCTTCGTAAAGAGCTGGGCATTCCCGACGGGATACCTGTTATCGTATTTGTCGCCCGCCTGTGCGAGCCGAAAGACCCGATGTTTGCTATAAGGGTATCTGCCTGCCTTGCCGGGAGCGGTATGGAGCACAGACTGCTGGTGATAGGCGACGGGCCCAAGCGCCGGGAATGCGAGCGCCTTGTGGGAGAACTGGGTATGGGCGGCCGGGTTCTGATGCTTGGACATCGGGACGATGTCAGAGCGCTGCTTATGGAAGTGGATATCTTTTGCCTGTTCACGAAATGGGAAGGCCTGCCCATCTCGGTCATCGAAGCCATGTTCGCGGGTCTTCCTGTGGTGGCTAACGCCGTGGGAGGCATTCCAGAAATTGTGGAGCATGGGAAAACCGGCTTTCTTATAGAAGAATTCAACATCCAAAAGGCTGCAGACTTACTTGCCAGTTTTGTAAAGGAAAAGAGCTTGCGTCTTGCCATGGGCGATGCCGGTCGAGCGGCGGCTCTTTCCAAATTTTCGCTGGGCGGCATGGTGGATGGTTACAGGCGTCTCTATGAGTCATAAGAAGAAACAGGGGATGAAGGAATGTCCACTTACACGTTCTTCATTAATCGGACGTGCTTTCAAATCATGGCCGCCGCAATCGCCGGAGGGGCACTGGGACTTCTGAGCTTCTTTGGCCTACTCCCGCTGACCGGTCTCGCTCTCTTCCTGGCCTGTGCCGCACTGGTGGTGCTCTTTAAGAACGCCTACCACCGGCTGGTGTTCTCAGGCGTTCTCCTGTTCTTCTGCGTGTTTATAGAGCCGTCACCCTCCGATCTCATTTTCTGCGCAGTCATTGCGCTTGGTTTATTCACCGGCAGGTTCCGGCGGCAGGTCATAGGGAGAGCCTCCGTTGTGATCGGTATGTTCCTGGTATATTTTCTCGCCTGTATGCCGGGCATTTTCTCCTCTTATGACCTGAATTCGGCAATCCGGTACTGTTTCATCACCTTCTACCTGTTTGTGATGTCAGTCTTCGTGTGCATGTACACAGACAGGAGCAATGTCGTCTCCCTCCTGAGAGCCTATATTCTGGCGGCGTGCGCCTCGTTTGCCGCGGGGCTCGCGGGAATTCTGGGATTGTTTCCTCACCTCCTCATGGCGGACTCCTTCCGTGTCCACGGGCTTTTCAAGGACGCGAACGTATTCGGGCCGTTTTTTATTCCGGCAGTGATATTGCTGTGGGACGACAGGAATAAAAAAGTCCTTTGGAAGGCCGGCGGCGCGCTTCACGTGCTGGTAGCCGCTCTGCTTTCGCTCGGCGTTTTGTGCAGCTATTCCCGGGCGGCCTGGATCAACCTGATCGCAGCGTGCTTTATATACGCTTTTCTGCATTTGAAGGCGATCCGCCCGCAGCGGCTCCTGCGCATTGTGCTGGTCGTTGGCACGGCCGCTTGCGTGCTTGCTTTCCTTCTTTTCTCTCCCGCGCTGCGGTCGGTCGGAGTCGTAAGGTTTCTCCTGGACCGGGCACAACTGCAGGATTATGATAAAAACCGTTTTGCCTCTCAGTTTGGCGGATTGGAACTCATCCTACGCTATCCGTTGGGCGTGGGACCGGGACAGTTTGAAAATCAAATCTCGGATATCACAGGCCGGCGGCTTTCGGCGCACAGCCTTTATATCCGTACCGCTTCGGAAAACGGAGTATTCGGGGGAATCGCTTTTTTTTCCGCGCTGAGTGCCACTGTGTTGATGCTTTGGTTTAAACAGAGGTCTCTTCAAAGGTGTAAAGCCTCTCCCCTTTTTATCCGGGAAAACCCAAAAAAAATCTCAGAATCCCCCGGCACTGTTCTCTCTCCGGCAGCCCTCATTGCCGTGCTGACAGGCCTCCTGATCAACAGCCTGGTTATCGATACCTTGCACTGGAGGCACCTCTGGTTTTTTATCGGGCTTGCATTATGCCGCATCAAGGAGAAAGGGGCGGGTGATGAATATGGCTGAAGAGAACGCCGGCACCCTTCCGTTAACGGTAAGAACAAATTTTACATGGAATTTTATTGGGAAGCTTATCTATACCGCTTCCCGCGCGGCGGCCCTTATGATCATCGCCAAGCTCGGCTCCGCCGGGATGGTCGGGCAGTACGCGCTGGCCTTCGCCGTTACCGCTCCGGTCTTCATGCTGGCCGATCTTGATCTCAGGTCAATTCTGGCTACCGATTCCAAAAACCTCACCCGGTTCGGCGACTATCTGGGACTGCGGCTCATCGCCACGCTCATGGGTATGGCCGTGGTATTTGTAGTCGCTCTCCTTCAGGGGGGCGGGCAGACCGGTCTCATTATTCTTCTGGTCGGTGCCTCCAAAGGCTTTGAGAGCATCAGCGACATGCTCTTCGGCCTGCTGCAGAAAAACGAGCGGCTGGATAAGCTGGGTATTTCACTGATGCTCAAAGGGGTGTTCTCCATCCCCGCCATGGTTTTGCCCCTTTTATTTCTGCATAGCCTCCCACTGGGCGTTTCGGGCGTGGCAGCGGTGCTGCTCGCTGTTTTGCTGCTCTACGACATTCCCGCCGCCCGTCCATATGCGGATCTTCGAATCAATATCGAACCAAAGGAGCTATGGATGCTTCTGAGGCTCAGCATACCGCTCGGCATCGTGCTTCTTTTGAACTCCCTGATCAAAAACCTGCCGAATTACTTTATCAGGGTTTTTCATGGCGTGGAGTCCCTTGGCTACTTCTCCTCCATGATGTATATCCTGTCAGCGGGTAGTTTGGTAGCCAGCGCCCTCAGCCAGTCGGTAAACGCGCGCCTGGCACGGTACTTCAGCCTGGGCGATACCGAAGGTTTTGTAAAGCTCTTTGTCAGAGTCCTGCTCTTCACGCTTTCCATTGGCGTCTGTATGTTTCTGGCGGCGGTCGCAGCCGGGCGGGAGATCCTTATTATGCTGTACAGGCCGGAATATGCCCGATGGCAGTCCGTATTTTTACTTGTAATGGGTACCGCCGGCATATCCTACTCGGCTGAGATCACAATGAGCGCGCTGACCGCCGCGCGCAAGTTTAAAGTTCAGCCCATCGCAAGCGGCTGCGTGATCCTCGCGGGGGTTCTTTTCAACTGTCTTCTGGTGCCGGGGCTGGGGCTCGTCGGGGCGGCCCTCAGCGTACTTTTTTCTTCCTGCCTTCAGCTGGTCATCAATCTGTCGCTGCTTTTCCATTCAATCGGTGAAAAGAAGAAAGAAGTCAGCCCAAAAACCACCGCTTCATACGAACACAAACTTACCGTAGAGATACTTCCGCCATTCGACTCTCTCAGCCCCGAGACCCTTTCGGCCTGGAAGGGGCTCTTAGACCGCGGCGGCGGTAAAACCGCCTTCTCCGATCCCGACTTGCTCGCCGTCTGGTGGAGCGCGTTCGGCAAGGGGCAGGAGTCCATGCTGCTCGCGGTATGTGAGAATGGCGAGATCGCCGCGATATTCCCGCTCGTCACCCGTAAGGGCTTTGTAAAGCAAATAACCTTTATGGGCTTTCCCCAGGCGAGCCATATGGATATCGCCTGCCGGGAAGGGTATCTGGATGCGGCGGCGGCGGCGGTTATCGAGTACCTGTGTAAAAAGAAGGGTATTTCGGTTATTCACCTGACCGGGCTGCGGGAGAGGGATGAGCTTTTCAAGGTTCTGATCGGACAATTGGGGGAAATGCAAATTCCCCTATTCTCCGGCAGCGCCCCTTCTCCCATCGTCTATACCGGCGG
>VSSQ01000777.1_pt1 | contig 15991 bp, 16 predicted proteins | sample 4763081 | NCBI WGS metagenome assembly VSSQ01 (sample SAMN12137344, study PRJNA551015) | bioreactor metagenome | isolation source: SDC9 anaerobic chlorinated ethene degrading culture | place: USA: Knoxville, Tennesee | collected 2015-01-01
AGCAAACCTAAAACAAACCCGAGATCCCTCCTCGCTTCTCTCGTTCGGGATGACAAGCAGAGGCAACCCCGGGATTCCTCCCCTCCGGGGACGCGATCGTCGCCGAAACCGCTCCTCGGGACGACGGGCTGCTTCGGCCGTCCGGGACGGCTGGGGTTGTCATCCTGAACGAAGTGAAGGATCTCGCAGTTGAGCAAACCTAAAACAAACCCGAGATCCCTCCTCGCTTCTCTCGTTCGGGATGACAGGCAAAGTCAACCCCGAGATCCTTCGGGCGTGAAGCTGCCCTCAGGATGACAAAAAAACAGAGGACGGGCATCAGAACGAAACAACGTCGAGATCCCTCCCCCCTCCGGGGATGCTCCGCGATCACTCCGTTCGTTAGGGATGACAGAGGCCAAACCTCATTCTGAACGAGCACAATCTAGCGTTTGAAAGATTCCCTGAAGTTCTCCAGAAAAGCCTTTCCGTCTTCGATCTGTTTCGCCACCTGGTCGAAGGCCGTGCCCCCGTAGGTCCTCCGCCGCTCCACCGCCGAGCGGAGCGAGAGGAGCGGGAACAGGTCCTCACCTGCTTCGGGAAGAAGTTCTTTCCATTCTTCCCCGGTGAGATCGAACAGTCCTTTTTTCCGTGCGAGGCACTCTTTCACCAGGCCGCCCACCATTCCGTGGGCCTGCCGGAACGGAACGCCCTTTGCGACGAGATACTCGGCCACGTCGGTGGCGAGAAGGAATCCGTCGTTCATTCCCTCAGCGGCCTTTTCCCCGTCCACTTCCACCGCCGACAGAAGGGGGACCAGAACGGCAAGCATCTCCTCAACGGTCCGCAGGGAAGCCTGGAGTCCCCGCTTGTCCTCCTGCAGGTCCCGGTCGTAGGTCAGGGGAAGGCCCTTGAGCGTCACGAGAAGGTCGAGGAAATGGCCGAGGATCTGTCCTGTCTTCCCCCGGAGCAGTTCCAGCACGTCGGGGTTCTTTTTCTGGGGCATCATGCTCGAGCCGGTGCAGAAGGCGTCGGGGAGGAGAAGCCAGCCGAACTCCCTGGATGAGTAGATGACGAAGTCCTCGGCGAGACGGCTGCAGTGGGTGGCAAAGGTGACGGCGAAGGAATGGTAGTCCGCCATGTAATCCCTCTGGGCCACTGTGTCGAGGCTGTTCCTGGTGGGGGATGCGAATCCGAGCGCCTTTGCGGTCATCTCCCGGTTCAGGGGGAGGGTGGAGCCGGCGAGGGCACCCGCACCGAGAGGGCATTCCCGGAGTGAGCCGAGGGCGAAGAGCAGCCGTTCGCAGTCCCTGGAAAAGGCTGCGAAATGGGCCATCCAGTAGTGCCCCATGGAAATTGGCTGAGCCTGCTGCAGATGGGTAAATCCGGGAACGATGACGTCCATGTGCCGGGCGGCCCGTTCCAGCAGCACGGCAAGAAGGGCCTCCATCCCGGATGCAATGTGCCGGAGCCGGTCCCGGAGGAAGAGGCGCATGGTGACGGCAACCTGGTCATTCCGGCTCCGTCCCGTGTGGAGCCTGGCACCTGTGGGCCCAAGGAGTTCGATGAGGCGGCTTTCGATGTTCATGTGCACGTCTTCCAGTTCCTGGGTGGGAACGAGGGTTCCCGAAGCGATCTCTTCCCTGATCCTGTTGAGCCCGTCCTCGATCCGCCGGGCTTCTTCCGGGGGGATCAGCCCCTCGGAGCCGAGCATCCGGGCGTGGGCGACGCTCCCTTCAATGTCATAGGAAGCGAGCGCCCAGTCGAGGTCGAGGGACTGGGTGAATTTTTGGACCGCCTGGGCGGTGTTTTCGGTAAATCTTCCCTTCCACATGAAGGCGTCTCCTTTCAGGGGGCAATTTCTTCAGCAGCGGCGGACGCAGACCGAGACCTCCGGCGCCGGGCAGTACAGGGGATCGAGAGCCTTCCGGAGGTACTCTCCCGCGGGGTGAAATCCGAGGGCAAGCCAGGACGCCGCCTGGAGGTGAAGACATTTCACCCCTCCCCTGGAGGGTGAGAGGTAGTCAATTCCTCCCGTACCTCCACGGCGCAGGGTGCTCCATACGCCGCCGCGGTGTTTCCGGAGGAAGCGGGCGGAGGCGGGCTGCACCATGAGCAGGCGGAGCCGGGCGTGGAAGAGGTTGTACTCCGTCCAGGGAACAGGCTGTTCCAGCCTTGTCCGTTCGAGTTCCGTCACCGCCCCCTCCGATTCGAGAACCCCGCATAGTCTCACAAGGTGGGGACAGGTGAGCCAGAATGTGGTCGGAAAGGGCTTCCCGTCCCGCAGGGGACTGCAGGCGATAACCTGCGGCACACCGAACATGCATCGCCGGGCGATTCCTGCGACCACAGCCCGGTCGAATCTGCGCCCCTTCATCTGGAGCGAGACGATACGGAGGTCCCGGGGACCGGAGGGCTCAAAAAAGGAACGGGGGCGGATCCGCCCCCCTGAAAGCTTTCCGGCTGACCGGTTCACTTCGCCGGCTTGCCCCGCTTCTTCGCCGCCCTTGAGCTGTTGAGCTTGTTGTTGAGGTCGGCTATCTTCGCTTCGCTTGCCTTGAGGTAGTTCGACAGTTTCTTCTCAAAGGAGTCCCTGGTGTCCTCGGGTGCCGCAGGCCCGAAGGATGATGCCCTGGGGGACTGGGCCGGCCTCGGAGCCTCCATTTTCTTGAGGGAAAGGTCGATCCTGCCTTTTTCGTCGATCTTGATGACCTTCGCCTGGACTTCCTGGCTGAGGGAGAGAATGTCCTCGACCTTCTTCACGAAGCTGTGGGACAGCTCCGAGATGTGGATCATGGCCCTCTGGCCCGTTTTGAGCCGGACAAAGGCGCCGTAGGGCATGATCTGTTCCACCGTACAGGTCACAACTTCCCCGGGAGCGAGGGGGGAGGTTTCTGCTTTTCTTTCTTCTGCCATGCGGTTTTCTACCCTCCACGAGTATTGGATAAGGATGTATGGTCCTGGAAAAAAAGAAACGCCGTGGTACTGAATGTTTCGGTAGAAACCACCCCCGCAGGTTTAGCTGTGCTTCTGTATTTCCGTCCATCTCCATTCGAGTCCCCCTCCCTGCCGAAGCTGCCGGACAAGAAGGAGACCCCGGGAAGAAAAAGCGCGACTGTAGGCATTATACCAAAGAAGAAGCGTTCCTTTCTCTTTGTTCAGAATACTTTTCGCCACTCCGTCCCGGATGACCGGGAAGAAAAAGGCAAGGGGAATTTCCCCTTCCCGGGACGGAATCTTTCCCCGTGCGAAAAGTAACCTGTTCTCCCTCTCCTGGGGAAGGCCCGCGGCAAAATGCAGTCCTTTTCTTGCAGCGGCCGGCCTCAGGATTTCCACTTTTCCGGGAGCCTTTCCCGCCGTTTCCTCCCTTTTCCAGCCGAACACCGCCGGAGGCAGGACGGAGAGCGTTATTTTTCCAGGTCTGGCCCTTTGTGTCGTTTCGTGAAGGGGAAGAGGGCCACCCTTTATTTTCGTACTCATCGCCGCCCCGTACAGAACGGTCCCCAGTGCTCTCCGGGGAGGTCTGAGAGGCCGGACAGCCGCCTTCCGTTTCAGGGACCTCGTCTCCGGGACACTTACTCCGGGACGCCAGGACCGGACGGAAACCCTGCCGAGAAAAAGCCTGGCGATATTCTCCCGGAGCCGGTCAAGATCCACTCTTTTCCTCGCCCAGGGCGCTCATGGCCTTTCCCATTCGGGAAAAGGGCTCGAGAAGGTCCATGGTGGCCGCTGCTTCCACGAGGATCGAGGCCGCCGACCGGGCGTCCTCTTCCCTGTTTTTTTCGCCGGGCAGGGAGAAACGGAGCGGTGCGCTGACACCGTCGGCCTGAACAATATAGGATCCCGGATCATTCTGCTTTTCAATATCGCCCGTGGCATCCAGGGGAGACCGGGCCGTCGGGGCCAGCAGGATCGTCTTTGATTTTGCGAGTTTCGCAAGGGGGTCCAGAAGATCGCCTTCCCTGCAGACCCACAGGACCGGGGTGACCTCCACGGCTCCAACAAGACTTTCCAGGATCAGCTCTTCCTTGATGTAGACGTCGAGGGCGTTCCCGTAGAGAATTTTCTCGATTTTCGAAGGGGTGATGGGATCCGTGTACCGAAATTCGGCGGGAATGCCCCGGAAATCCGTCACAAGGACGGCGCCCCGAAAGGTTCCCTCCGTTCCGTCAACAAGCACGTACCCGATATTTTTGCCGGCTGCCTGGGATGCCACTCTCTTTCCTCCCTCGTGCGTTTCCGCTCATGCGTAAAAATCAAGGGTTCCCCTGTCCGCCCCGGGAGAAGGGGGATCCTTGTCCGGTTCTTCGTCGTCGCGGGGAGACCGGGTTTGTTTGCCTCTTTTGCCGTCCTTTTCCGACTGGTCCCTTTTCTTCTTCGCGCCGAGGCGCTCTTCCTCGGCGGACTGCTCAGCGGCCTGAACGGTACTGTCACGGTGAACGGCTGCGGCGACTCCCTCTCCCTGGCGGCCGGCCTGAAGCGACGCAGCTGAAGGATCCCTCAGCTGCTGGGCGGTATGCTCGAGATTCCAGTGGGCCAGCTGCATGTTCACAGGGCTTACCACCGTCGTTCACCTTCCTTTCGTTCAGTAGTCGAAGGGTTTGACCTTGACCTCTCCTCCGTCGTAGACGAAGGAGCAGAACTGCTGCTTTTCCCGGACGATGTAGGTGAGCCCCCGAACGGAGACGGTCACTCCGGGGTAGCAGATGCCCTTCACCCGGACACATCCCTTTGCCTTGCTGTTCTCCATCTGCTCCTCGATGATCCTGAGTTCCTCCCTGGCAGTGCCCAGCTGGCTCTGGAGCTGGAACTTGGCCTTCGTGAGGCTGATCATAAGAGCCCGCTTGTTCTCGTCGAGCTGTCCCGCCCCTTCAAGCTTCTTCAGGAACAAGAGGTTGGCCTCGATTTTTTCACCCTTTTCCTCGGACTCAGCGAGCAGGGCAAGGAGCTGTTTTTTTCTCTCCGTGAGCTCGGCAAGCACGCCGACGACAACTTCAGTTTTTGTTCCCATTTCGCTTCCCAGGGTAAGGCAGACTACTTCGAGGCCGGCCTGCACCTTCCCTCCCGCGATCTGGGACTTCTGGCCGCCGAGGACAGTGATGTTGCCGTGGGCGGCAAGGTCGCTGTGCAGTACGGCATTGGTCACGGTGATGCTCTGACCGCTCCGGACATGGGCCTGGTCGATGAAGCCCGCGGTGATATTGCCGTCCGCCTCGATCTTCGCCTTGTTCATGCCCCGAATGCCCCCTGTGATGGAAATGTTCCCCGTGCTGGAGAGATGGGCCCCCTCCACCACGCCCCGTATCTCGATGTCGCCGGAGGAAACAATCTCGAAGCCTTCCCTGACGGCCCCGTTCACCAGGACGGCGCCGATGAAGTTGATGTTTCCGACGCTGTAGTCCACGTCTCCGTCCACCTGGAAGACGGGGACCACGTGGAGCTTGCCCCCCTTCAGGACAAGATTTCCGTCGATGAGGGACAGGAGGTGAATTCCGTCCTCGGAGGCGTATGTTCCCGCTCCCGCAGGAAGAGGCCGGTCCTTCCCCTTTTTTGCCTTGAGGACGGCGCCCTTCACGGTGATGCCGTCCGTTCCTTCCGTGGCCGGAATTTTCTCGGCGAGCATCTGGTTTTTCATCACCACGGTCACCGAACTCAGATTCTTCAGGTCCACCCGTCCGGATTCGTCCTCTTCCTTCGGCTTTGCGGCCCCGAACTGGACCTTGTAGTCGAAGTCGGCATCGGCACCGTCGGTTGCGGGAGTTCCGGAGGCGACGGCAGTCCAGGATCTGCCTTTTTTTTCGGAAAGGATGTCGGAAATCAGCCCCTTGTCCACTCCTTCGACGACTCCCTGGGCCGACAGGAACTCCAGAACCTGGTCCACCGTGGGCCATGGCTTGTCCGCGAAAGGAGGCTCGATCCAGAGTTCCGCGGACATGGCATCGGATGAGATCTTCACTTCGAGGGCGGCTTCCTTCTCCTGTTCCGGATCTCTCTCCGCCACTTTGACGGGAGAGCCGTCCTTCCGGGAGAGGAAGGTCATCACCATGTCACCGTTGTAGTTCTCCACGCCTTTCAGTTTCATGAAGTTTACCACCGACGGCATGGAGTAGTCCGCCCCTTCGGAAGCCGAAAGGTAGACGCCGTCCTCCCTGAATTCAAGATGGAACCTGTCGTCTGCCATTTTTTTCCCCCCTGGCGCGGGGCATGGCCGCAGCCCGACGAGCCGGCTGCGCTGCCCCTCCGCGGCTGTTTCTTCTCCCGGAAATTCCCCACAGTTCCGGGATCGTGCCGGTGAGGCTCTCCTCACTCCTTCGCGGCGAGTATGCCCCGAAGGGCCGCGAGAGCCTTGCCGTGAATCTGGGAGATCCTGGATTCCGTAACTCCCAGGACTTTCCCTATTTCCTTGAGTGTCAGTCCTTCATAATAATACAGCGAAATAACCTGCATTTCCCGTTCCGGCAGCCTTTTCAGGGCTCCCGCCACACGGACCGTTTCGTCCTCGTCTTCGAGCAGGTCGGCGGCGCTTTCCCCGTCGTCGGGAATGATTCCGTCCCTGCTGACATCGCCGTCCTCCAGGGAGAGCACTTCATCGAGGGAGACAATATAGCTCCTGCTCGACAGTTCCAGGGTTTCCCTGTATTCTTTCTCGTCCATTCCCAGGACATCCATAAGTGCCTGGTCCGAGAGGCTCCCCCTGTCCTGCAGCACTGTTTCCATGGCCTTTCCGAGCCTTTGGAGCTTCTCTCTGCCCGTCCTCGAAATCCAGTCGTATTTCCTGAGTTCGTCAAGAACCGCTCCCCGGATCCTGGGAACGGCGAAGGTCTGGAAGGAAAATCCCTTGGACACGTCGAACCGGTCGATGGCGTCCAGAAGGCCGAAAACGCCGAAACTGAGAAGATCGTCATAATCCAGCCCCGACGGCGGAGAAACGGCCATCCTGGCTGTGACGTACTTGACGAGGGGAAGATATCGTTTGACTATTTTTTCCCGTGCCCGGGAGCTTCCCGTTTGGAGGTACTCTTCCCAGAGTTCGGCATCCGAGGCTTTCAGAACCACAAAGGCACCCCCTACCGTCCGAAGAAGAAAAAGAACAGCACGGCGAGGAGCAGAAAGAGCGCCGTTGCGGCAAACACTTTCCCGACGGCAAAGGGAGCGTCCTTTTCCCGGATCTTCGCCGCCGCCTTGTCACCCGTCCTGAGCTTCAGGTCCGTTCCCGCTTTCAGTACTCCCTCGATGCCGGTGCTGATGTGAAGCTTCACGAGAAGCTGGCCGCTCGGCAGCCGTTCCACCGAGAGGACGGGAAAAGCCGGGTGTTCTCCGGAACGCTCGAATACCCTGGAAATGATGGAGGACACGCCGCCCGTCTTTTCGAGCTCCACCATGACGACGTCGCCTCTCCTGAGGTCGGAGACCGCCTTGCCGCGAACAGGGTCAAGGAGGGGCCTGCAGGCCACCTGGACTGTTCCGAGAGAGCCCAGGGCGGAAGGATCGCTCTCGTCTTCCCGGACCGGGGCCTCCTTCGGCTGTTCGTCCACGGAGATCCCGCCGGCTTCGAGCCTGGCCTTGTTGAAGATTTCCGTCTTGAGGTCATAGACAAGATCGTAATGGACGATTTCTGAGAAGGATTCGCCGAGAGCGGAGAGTATTTGTTCCTTCGCGCTCCTGGACTGAAAGAGCTTGTTGATTGCGGTGGGGGTAAAGATTGCCTTCGCGGCCTTGAGCATGCGGGTATAGAGGGTCCGTTCCGGAGTGCCGCCGATGGTGGCTATGGCCGTTCGGACTGACTCCCAGCCGGCGTCGATGTCGAAGGTTTCCGGCAGGCTTTTTCCGCTGACCCAGAAACTTTCGTCGAGGATCTCGCCTGTGTTTCCCCGGGCCACGAAACACAGGGCGCCGCCGAGCTCCCCTCTCTTCCGGGCGTCGAACCGGGCCTTGACGGCGATATATTCAGGGGTCAGCGTCCTGACCAGGGCCAGAATCTTCGAAGGATCCCCCGAGGTGCTCCTGAGGACGACTTCAAGGGCTTCCGGAGAACAGGAGAAAAGGGCGCAGAGTTCGTCCGCCGTCTCTTTCGGCAGGGTATCAAGAAGCGAAGGGGGAGGATTGTCTCCCGGAGTTTCCGGTCCAAGGGCATCCTGTCCTCCGCCGTCCGGCGCGGGGGCGGAAGAGAGATCGGTATCCTCGTGCAGGTCTTCCCGAACTTCATTCCGTTCCTGTTCCATGGCTCCTCCTGTCAGGGCATTATGTCAGATCTCCGCCGTTCCCTTCCCCAGCACCTTTACCGTGAGCATCCACGTCTTCGTTGAAAATTCCACGGTTCTCCCCTTGTTCCCCCCCGTATCGGAGGCGGAAAGGGGAATTCCGTGCCGCTGGAGCATGGCCTCGGTCTCCTTGGCATTTCTGCTGCCTACCGCAAGAAAATCTGTCTGCGCCCCGGGAAGGGCAAACATCTGGGATCCGCCCGCTATCTTGGCCTTGAGCCTTGACCGGACGGCCCCTTTTCTGCAGACCTCGGCAATCAGGGCAGGCACCGCGGTGTCGGCGAATTTTCCCGGCTTTTCCAATGCCTTCTGCCCGGCGCCGCGGCTGTCGGGAAGCATGATATGAGCCATGCCCGCCACCTTTGCGGCCTGGTCAAAGAGCACGAGCCCGATGCACGACCCCAGCCCGAGGGTCACGAGGGACTCGGGAGCTGAGACGACCACCATATCGGCCATCCCTACGTGATGCGCCTTGTCCATTCTTTAGAGCACCTGCAGCTTTCCGAGAAGAATCTCGAGAGAGCCGGGATCGGGAAGCATGACCACTTTTCCCGAAACTCCTTCCTCTACGTTCTCCACTTTCAGGGAGGTATCCACGATGAGGGCATGCTCGCCGGACTGGCCGAAGATGGAAGCCACTACGTCGAGAATGGAACCGAGCATGTCGTGGGCGACTCCGGGGACCGAGATGCTGTGGGTTCCCCCAATGAGAACGTTGATGGCGTTCAGGAAGGAGCTGAGGATGATGTTGCCCACTTCCGTCAGCGCACTGTCCCGCATCTCCGCGGGAACCGAGGCGGGGTCCATTCCGCCCATCTGCTGGCCGATGAGCAGGTCGACGAGCTTTCTGCTCTCGTCCTCTTCCTGAATGAAGATAAGGCTGCAGGTGAACTCCCCTTCGGACCGGACAAACACCGCAGACACCATGGTCAGGGGATCGCCGTAGTATTCCGCCAGTTCATAGATGGACACCAGTTCCGCCTTCGGGACATCCATGTCCACCGGGCGGGCGAGCATGATGGAGAGCGCCGTGGCGGCGTTCCCCGCGCCGATGTTGCCCACTTCCCGCATGGCGTCGAGCTGCAGATTGCTGAAATTTGCGAGATCCATGAAGGGGCGGCTCCTTCCCTACCTGCCGTACAGGCCGGCCACGTCGAGGATGAGGGCCACGTTCCCGTCCCCGAGGATTGTTGCCCCGGCAATCCCCCTGATTTTCGAGAGGAAGCGGCCGAGGGACTTGATGACGATATCCTGCTGGCCAATGAGTTCGTCCACGATGAAGCCTATCCGGGTCTTTCCGGTCTTGACCACCACCACGGGGTACTCGTCGCCTGCCTCCTCTCCGTTCCTCGATGTGCCCAGCATTTCCGCCAGGTTGCACAGGGTGAGCACGTCACCCCGAAGAAGGGTGGCAGGCGTGCCGTGGACGGTCTTCACGTTCTCTTTCTTGACGAGGATGGTCTCTTCCACGTTCTCCAGGGGGAGGGCGTAGGTCTCGTCCCCGACCTTGATGAGCAGGGCGAGAACGATGGCGAGGGTGAGGGGCAGGCGGACGAAGACCCTGGTCCCGGCCCCCACTTCCGTGGAGACGTCGAACTGGCCGCCGAGGGACTCGACCTTGGTCTTCACGGCATCCATGCCGACGCCCCGTCCCGACACGTCGGTGACCTTCTCCGCCATGCTGAAGCCCGGGAGGAAAATGAGGTTCACCACTTCCTCGTCGGACATGGCCGCCGACTCCTCCTCGGTGATGGTGCCGTTCGCCAGGGCTTTCGCCCTGACCTTGGAGGCGTCGATGCCTTTCCCGTCGTCGGTGACCTCGATGATGACGCCGCTGCCTTCCTGGTAGGCCGAAATCTTTATGAGGCCCTTTTCCGGCTTGCCTGCCTTTTTCCGTTCCGCGGGGATTTCGACGCCGTGGTCGATGGAGTTCCGTATGATGTGCACCATGGGGTCGCCGATCTCGTCGATGACGGTGCGGTCCAGTTCCGTTTCCTGTCCCTCCATGACCAGCTCGATTTCCTTGCCGAGGGTCTTGGAGAGGTCCCGCACGAGGCGGGGGAACCGTTCGAAAATGAAGGAGACGGGTACCATGCGGAGCTTGGTCACAAGCTCCTGGATATCCCCGGAAATTCTTCCGAGCTGGGAGAGGGGTTCGTCAAACTCCCTGAGATGGGCCTCCTGGACCAGGCGCTCGATTCGTGCCCGCCCGATCACGAGTTCTCCCACGAGGTTCATGAGCTTGTCCAGCCGTCCGATGTCGACCCTGACGGTCTGGTTGGCTTTTTTGGCAGCCTCGGATTTCCGCTGGGGCTGGGCAGGAGCGGGAGGGGTGCTCCCAGCCGGGGGAGGAGTCTTCTCTTTTACTTCCTTGCCGGCACCTGCAGCGGGAGCTTTCTCTTTCGGCGGCTCAACGGCTTCCCGGTCCGCCGGGAGAACCGCACTGTCGCGGCTGACCTCGCATACATCAGCGCCGACCACTTCGCTGACCCTGGCCACGGCATCCCGGACCTGTTCAAGGGAGCGGGACGTGGCGGCATACACGATGAATTCGTGGTCGAATTCCTCGTTTTCGAGAGCTTCCACCGGAGGTACCGTCTTGATGATGTCTCCCATTTCATCGAGCCGGCTCACCACCATGTAGGCCCTGGCGGCTTTCAGCAGGCAGTCCGGAGAAAGGGAGACCCGGACTTCGTATACGTTCAGCCCCAGGCCCGAAGCCTCGGAGATCCACTGAAGCTCCTGCCCGGAGAATTCTTTTTCCTCTCCCGGAGAAGGGGCGTCCTCCGGTTGCATTCCGGCCGCCTGCACCTCTTTCGGCGCATTTCTCATGGCGGCTACGAGGTCGTCCGTTTCGACCGATCCGTCGCCGTTTCCGTTCCGGATGGAATCCACCATGGCCTGGAGAGTGTCCAGGGACCGGAAGAGGAGGTCGATATCCTTCGCCTTGAGACTGTATGTTCCCCTGCGGACGGAATCCAGCATGTCCTCCATGGCGTGGGTGAGAGAAGCCATCCTGTCGAATCCCATGGTGGACGACATGCCTTTGAGGGTGTGGGCGGACCGGAAGATCTCGGCGATATTGTCCATGTCCGTCTGGTCCTTTTCAACGGCGAGGATGAGATCGTCAAGGTGTTTCAGATTGTCTCCCGCCTCGTCGAGAAACGCCCCCAGGTACTGGCTCATATCCATATTCGTCATGGCTGATCATCTCCAGCTTCGTAAAGTCTGTTCATTCTCTCACGCTTCGGATCATGGCTTCCGGTATGGAATACAGGGGAAGAAGTTCGTCCACCACCCCGAGTTCCACCGCAGATTTCGGCATGCCGTACACGATGCATGTCTCCTGGGACTCGGCGATGATCCTGGCCCCTTTCGACCTCAGGGCGGCCGCGCCGTCGGCGCCGTCCCGTCCCATTCCCGTGAGGATCACGCCGACAGCCCTGCCCCCCAGTTCATCCGCTACGCTCAGGAACATGATGTTCGCCGACGGCTTCACCGACAGCAGGGGCGGGGCGTCCGACAGGCCGCAGCTCAGCCGGCCCGCCTGGCTCCGCCTGACTATCATATGATACCCTCCGGGAGCGACTACGGCTAGCCCCGGCCGCAAATACATCCCTTCCGTCCCCTCGGCAACGTCAAGTTCGGACATGGCGTCGAGCCGTTTTGCGAAGGAAAGGGTGAAATCCTTGGGCATGTGCTGCACGATGACAATGGGCACCGGAAAACTTCCCGGAAGCTGTGAAATCACCTGCTGCAGGGCCCGCGGCCCTCCCGTGGACGCGGCGATGGCGAGGATTTCCGGGCGGCCGGCCCTGGGAGGCAGCGACGGCTGAAGCCGGGGCTTCGCCGGCTGGAGTGCGGGCGGGGGAACCATAGAGCGGATGCCCTTCCGTTCCCTGCCCCCCACCCGGGCGGTGCTGGCGGCGATGACCTTGGCGACTAGGTCGGCTGAAACGTCCCGCATGTTGAGGGAGATGTGCCCGGACGGCTTTGCGACAAAGTCCACGGCGCCCGCCGAAAGGGCACGCAGGGTGATCTGGGCTCCCTCCTGAGTCAGGCTGCTCACCATGATCACGGGGAGAGGGTTCCGCTTCATGATCTCCTCGAGGGTGGAGAGCCCGTCCCTCCGGGGCATCTCCACGTCGAGGGTCACCACGTCGGGGGAAAGCTCGGCGATCTTCTTCAGGGCATCATCGCCGTCCCTGGCCGTTCCGGCCACCTCGATGCGGGGGTCGGCACCCAGGATATCGCTCAGGATCTTTCTCATAAAGGACGAACCATCCACTACAAGTACACGTATTCTCGACTCTGTCATGGCAATCCCTTCAGTGATTTATTGGCGTCCCGCCAGCTCCTGCTGCCGGATAAAGGCGCCCAGCGGCTTCTCCACGGACCCGGGCATGGCTTCAAACGCGAAGCCCACCTCCCAGGCATCCTCTTTTCTGAGCTTCCTCACCACTTTCCCCGTGAGGAACCAGGTGCCCTCCTGCAGGGGAAGCCGCACCAGCACCCTGTCCTGTTCCGAGAAACGCTCCGAAAGGGGCAGGGGCATCAAGACGCCCACCCCTCCGAGGCTGATGTCCCTGGAAACGGCGTGGGTCCATTCTTCTGTTTCGGCCTTTATTCCCTCACCCTCGAGGCGGAAGAAGGAGGTTTTCAAAAGGCAGGGCACCCGGACAAAATAGCGTCTCTGCACTCTCTCGGCATTTGAAACCGGGGATACCCACAGTACGGGGACACCGTCATGGGGGCCTCCCCTGGCAACGGAAACAACGGTCTGGTAGAGGGCTCCCTCCGTCTCCACCTTTAATTTCAGCTCCACGTTCCTGAGGACCGGAAGCAGGGCTCCCCGGAGAAGGGGATGGGAAAGGCCGATCAGGTCTCCCTTCACATCTTCAACCCGTGAGGGATAGGTCCCCTTGTACAACCCGGCCTCGTTGAAGAGAACAACCTTCGTCCCGACCCTTCCGTTCATGAAGTTCAGGAACATCCCGGGAGTCATGCTCTCCATGGCTTACCTCCTCAGGCCGAGGCCGCGGGCGAGCCGGAAAAAGAAGGATTTGACTCCCCTGCCCGAAGAAGGGGCCTCCCGGGCATCCTCAAGACCGAGCATCCTGTCGGCCACTGCCCTGAGGCTTTGTGAAGCCCCGCTGTCCGGATAGGCAGTGAGCAGGGGCGTCCGCTTCCGTACCGCCAGGGGAACGGCATCGTCCCGGAGCACCGTTCCACCGAAGGAGGGAGATATTCCGAGGAACTGGGACGCCGCACTCCGTATGCGGTCGGCTACATCCTCCCCCTCTTCCGGAGAGGCTGCCATGTTCACCACCACGGTCACGTCCGCCTTGCCCGCCGCAGCGAAGGCCAGGGCCTTGAGCACGCCGTAGGCGTCACGGATGGACGTGGGTTCGGGGGTTGTCACCAGCAGCACGGCATCCGAGGCGGTCCCGAAGGAAATGCTGTTCCTGTGAATTCCGGCCCCGGTATCTATTATGAGCATGTCCGCCATGCCCTCGAGAACGGACATGCTGTCGATGAGACTCAAAAGGGCATCCTCCCCGAGGTCGGCCAGTTCCCGGACCCCCGGTCCCCCGGGAAGGACGGAAAGGTTCTCTCCCAATGGAAGAAGAATGTCCAGGACCTCTTTTTCTCCCCGGATGACATGGGCAAGATTGAACTTCGGCGAAAGGCCGCAGAGCAGGTCCACGTTGGCCATCCCGAGGTCGGCGTCAAGAAGGACGATCCGTTTGCCTCTCCCGGCCATGGCCAGGGAAAGGTTCACTGAGATGTTGCTTTTCCCGACCCCTCCCTTGCCGCTCAGGACGGCGAGGGAGCGAAGCCCGTACCCTGCCCTAGCGGGTCGGCGCTGCATGTCGACTATGCGGCGCAGGTCTTTCGCCTGGTCTCCGTTTCTGGTTTCAACCTCAGACACTGCCGGCGTCCCTCTCTTCCCCGAGGAGCATTTCGGCCAGCCGCATTCCCGATGCGACCTCGATATCGTTGGGAACGTTCTGTCCCGTGGTGATGAAGGAGACGGGGCGGTCAAAGTCCAGAAGGATATTGAGAAGGGCACCGTAGGTGGTGGTTTCGTCGGTCTTGGTGAAGATGACCCTGGAAATGGGGACCACTCCCATCCGTTTCACCACGTCGAGCATGTCCCGGTATTTCATGTTCGCAGCCAGGACAAGGTGAACCGCATCCGGCTGGAAGGCAAGATAGAGCGCCCGCATTTCCTCGATGCGTGCTCCGTCCCTCTGGGAACGGCCTGCGGTGTCGAGCAGAACAAGGTCCGCCCCGGCGGTCTTCTCCAGTACGGGGCCGATGTGCCTTGGGTCGTCCACAACATCCATGGGGATTCCCAGGATCTTGGAATAGGTTTCGACCTGCTTCACCGCCGCAATCCTGTAGGTGTCGGCAGTGAGCAGAAAAACTTTTTTCTTTTTCCACAGGGAGTGAATGGCCGCAAGCTTGGCGATGGTGGTGGTTTTCCCAACGCCGGTTGGCCCGATGAGCATGACTTTCCGTCCCCCGAGGGCTTCCCAGGACTCCTGGGCAGCCACGGAGATCTTTTTGCCCAGCCACTGGAGAAAATTCCTTCCCTGGGGGTCGTCCCTGAACCGCTCCACCAGGGAACGGGCGTGGGTTTCGCTCACGTCAGCGGCAAGAAGCTTCGCCAGGATGTCCTTCCCCTCGTCGGAAGGAGGGGGAGGCGGGGCAGGTTCGGAGCGCTCTGTTTCAAGGCGCTTCAGGACAAGGTCGAGCCTTCGGGCTATTTCGTTGACTTCGTTCTGGAGTTTTTCCGGGGAGACCTTTTCCGGCGGTTCAGCCGCCGGAGCCGCTTTTTCAGATGCCAGGGCAAGCCCTTTCGGCGAAAACTCCACGCCGTCAGGGGCGGTCTCCGGAATTGGAACCTCTTTCTTCACTTTCGGGGAGCGGGGGGAATAGACGCCGGCGGCGGAAAGAGCCTGGTCTCCCCTGAATGGCATTCCGTCGAGAACCGTAGATTCGCTGCCGGAAACCCCTTCACCGGGTGAAGCCATGGCCTGCTTGATCTCGAGGAGTTTCTGGAAGGCCGCCAGCCGTTCTTTCTTTTCTGCGTCGCTCTCGGAACGGCGGTCCTCCTCGAGGACCGCCGCGCTCACCTGGAGGACGGTGCGGCGGAAGAGCCCGAGAAAGCCTCCTGTCTTCACCTGCCGGGAGGAGAGAATGACGGCATCGGGACCGAGACGGTCCCTGGCGGTCCGGAGAGCTTCAGCGTCATCTTTCGCTTCGAAGGTGATCTGCGTCCCTCTCTTGATTTTAATAGCCAATTATTCCACCATCCCGACCGACTTAAGCTGTGCTCCCTGCGATATTTCATTATAGGATATCACAAAAAGGCCGGGCAGCGATCCTTCAAGAATCCGCCGCATGACGAGGCGCACGTCGGGGTGAACGAGCAGAACGGGAACCAGCCCCTTCACGGACATATCCTCCGCGGCTCTCGAAACGGCCCCCATCATCTTCTGCACTTCCCTGGGCTCCATGGTGAACTGCCATCCCCGGAGAAGGTCGCCATCCATGGAAGTCTTGACCTTTTCCTCCCAGTTCGGGGAAAGGGTGGCAACTGTGACCGTGCCGCTCTCATCCTGGATGCGGAGGGTGATTATCCGGGCCAGGGATTCCCTCACCCGCTCGGTGAGGAAATCCACGCTCCTGGAGGTCTTTCCGTAGTCCGCCAGCGCTTCAAAGTTGCTTACCAGGTCACGGAT
>VSSQ01000779.1_pt1 | contig 15980 bp, 12 predicted proteins | sample 4763081 | NCBI WGS metagenome assembly VSSQ01 (sample SAMN12137344, study PRJNA551015) | bioreactor metagenome | isolation source: SDC9 anaerobic chlorinated ethene degrading culture | place: USA: Knoxville, Tennesee | collected 2015-01-01
ATACTAAAAAAGAATAAAAACTTATTAATAACTACAGGAGTAGTAAGTGTATTATTAGTTATAGGAATTATATCATATATTGTTTCAGTTAATAACAGAGTTAAAGCATGGGAAAATAAAATTTATCCAGGGATTAGTGTTTATGGTGTAAATTTAAGTGGATTAAATAAAGATGAAGCCATAGCATTGCTAAATGAGAAATTACCTAACGTAATTATGGACAAGAAACTAGCAGTTTTGGTTGGAGATAAGAAGTTAGAGCTAAATTATAAGGATATAAATCCTAAATATGATATAGAGGCTACTGTAGTAGATGCTATCAATTATGGAAAAGATAAAGGCATCATGGCAAAGAATTCGATGATAAAAAATAATAATGTTGTTAATATGGAATCAAAGATTTCATTTGATGAAGAAAGCTTAAAAGCCTTTGAAGAAAAAGTAAAATCTGAAGTGAATATAGTAGCTAAAAATGCTGAAATAGAAATAAATTCAGGGAATATAACAGTTACGCCAGATATTAATGGAAAGAGAATAGATGATGAAGAACTTCATAACCAATTAATAGAAAATATTAATGGTAATCCTGATAGTATGGAGGAATTATCTTTTGAATTAAAGGAACAACAAGCTAAGATAAAAGCTGATGATTTAAATAAAATAACAGGAAAAATTAGTGGGTATAGTAGTAGTTATAAAAATACTGGTGATGGAAGAGTTAGAAATATGGAAATTGCGGCACAAATTGTTAGTGGTACAATAGTTATGCCTGGAGAAGAATTTAGTTATAATGAATTAATAGGTGATACAACTCCAGATAAGGGATATGAAAAAGCAAATACTTATGTAGGAAATAAAATAGTACCAGATTATGGTGGAGGAATATGCCAAGTATCAACAACTCTTTATAGAGCAGCTATGAGAGCAAATTTAAGGTCAACAGAAAGAATGAATCATTCTCTAACGGTTTCTTATTCAGAACCAGGATTAGATGCAACTGTAGCAAATGGAGTTATAGATTATAAGTTCAAAAATTCATATGATTTCCCAGTATATATTCAAGGGTATGTAGGTGGTGGAGTAGTATCATTTAGTGTATATGGTAATGTAGACGCAATGGGTGGAAAAACTTATGAACTTGTAAATGAAGTTCATGAAAAATATAATCCTGAAATAACCTATGAAGAAGATCCAACTATGGAAGAAGGAACTGAAAAAGTAGAAGTTTATGGAATGCCTGGATACAAAGCAAGCTCCTATCAAGTAACATATGAAAATGGAGTGGAAGTTTCTAGAGATTTTATAGCAACAGATGTCTACCTAACAACAAATACAATTATAAAAAAGGGAACTAAAAAGAAAGAGGTTAATACAAAACCAAATGAAGCACCTGTAAATCCAACAGAAGCAAATTAAAATGATAGAATTTTAATAAATAAAATTAAAAAGTAGTAATTAAATAAATAAAAAGAATGATATTAAAAATGATATCATTCTTTTTTTATACAAATACAATATATATTATAAATTCTTTCTTATATTAAATTTATTGTCGAAATTATAGTAGAATGATATTATAGTAATATTAAAGGGTGAGTAAAGGAGTTTTTTATGGAATACAAAATGGTTTGTATTGATATGGATGGAACTTTACTAGGTAAAGGGAAAAAAATATCAGAAGAAAGTAAAAAAGTAATAAAACAAATTCATGAAAAAGGTGTAGAAATAGTAGTAACTACAGGTAGAATATATAATAATGCAGCGTATTACTCTCATCTTTTAGGGGTTGAATCACCTGTTATTGCAGCAAATGGAGCAATAGTTAGAGAAAAGCATACTAATAAAGTTATATATGAAAACCCAATAGAAACTGAGCAATGCATTAAGCTTGTTGAAACCTTATATGAAATGAATTTTAATTTTCATTTTTATACATTAGATGGGATATATTGTGGCAGTGAATTAATGAAGTTTGTAACTAAATTATATATGACAAAACAAGTTGGATATGATACCTTAAAAATAAATTATTATGTTATTAAAGATATAGATAATTGGAAAAAATTTTTTAGAGAAAATAAAGGAAAAATAACTAAATGCATAGTCTTTTCAATAAATCCTAAGAGAATATCAACACTTAAAGAAAAACTAAATGGGATAGACAAAATTGTATATTTTGGAGCAGGAAGTCGAAGCGTTGAAATTAATAATCAAGGAGTTTCAAAAGGAAATGCAGTAAAAGCATTAGCAGATTATTATGGATTCAAAAGAGAAGAAATAGTTTGTATAGGAGACAATGAAAATGATGTTTCGATGATTGAATATGCAGGTGTAGGAGTTGCCATGGGAAATGCAATACCTGAAGTTAAAAACTTAGCAGATTATATAACTGATACAAATAAGAAAAATGGAGTTGCAAAAGCCATAAAGAAAATATTTAAACTTTAAAATATGGTTTTACATCAATTTCTATATTAATTAAAGAAATAAATTAGTTTTCATAAGATAGAAGAAAATATTCTGTTAACAAATACTAAAATCTTTGACTAATGAAGATTGATATAGTATCATTTTTTATATAGTTTCATTAAAGTAAGATGAGGTCATCTTACTTTTTTAATGGGAGGTTACGAAGAAATGAATTTAAATATAGTGTTATATCAACCAGAAATACCACAAAACACAGGGAATATTGCGCGAACTTGTGTTTTAACAAACTCAACTCTTCACTTAATTAAGCCAATGGGATTTAAAATAGATGATAAACAAGTAAAACGTGCGGGATTAGATTATTGGAGTGAATTAAAGCTTGAAATACATGAAAGCTATGAAGAATTTATGAAAAAGTATGGAAATGAAAGAATATTCTTAGCTACAACTCATGGAGGAGTACACTATGATGAAGCTTCTTTTAAAGAAGGAGATTTTATAATGTTTGGTAGAGAGTCATCAGGGGTTCCGGAAGAAGTACATAAAAATCATGCAGGAATAAGAGTGCCTATGATTAAAACAAGTACTAGAAGTTTAAATCTTTCAAATACTGTAGCAATTATAGCATATGAAGCTTTAAGGCAAATTGGTTTTCCTGAAATGAAATAGATTTAGGGGGAGTAGGCGTGGAAAAAATAAAAATTTTAACAGATAGCTGTTTAGATATTCCAGAAGAATTAATTAAAAAAAATAATATAGAAGTAGTGCCTGTTTTAATTAATTTTGGTGATGAGAGTTATATTGATAGGGAAGAAATTAACTTACAACAAATGCAAGAAAAAATAGAGAAGGATAAGATACTTCCAACTACAGCACAAATAACTCCAGTTAGATTTGCAAAATATTTTAAAGAAAGCTTAGATGAAGGATATAAGGTTTTAGCTATACTTATGTCTTCAAATATGAGTGGAACATATAATTCAGCATGTATAGCAAAAGATATGCTAGAAAGCGATGATATAGTAATAGTAGATACAAAAGTAATAACATCAGCCCAAGGCTTTTTTGTATTAAAGGCATGCGAACTTAGAGATAAGGGGTTAAAGGCAGAAGAAATAAAAGAAGAATTACTTAAATTAATACCTAAAATGAATGCTTCTTTATGTTTTGAATCTCTAGAAAACTTAGTTAGAGGTGGGAGAATTTCTAAAACAGCAGGTGCTATAGGAACTGCTTTAGGATTAAGGGTGATAATCGGATTTGAAGATGGAATGATGACAGCGAAAGATAAAATTAGGGGAAATAAAAAGGCTCTAAAGAAAATAATATCAGATTATGAGTCAAGCAATCCAGATAAAGATGAACCTGTTATTTTAATAGAAATTGAAAGTCCAGAAATGAAAGATAGTCTTAAAAAATATTTAGAAGAAAACAATTTAAGATACATAGAAACAACTCCGGGATGTGCAGTTGGTATACACTCAGGAACTAGAGTAAGTGGTCTATTTTTCTTAAGTAAGTAGAATTTATAATAAATAATTATATTGATATATATACAATTAAGTTTATTAGCGGAATAATAAAATAATTTTAAAAAATAATAGTTAAAGAATAATCTTTAAAAAGATATAGATAAACAATAATAAGGGATATAAGTAAGGTAAGTTATATTAGATATGATTTATCTTATTTTTTTTGAATAAAACATGAAGAATTTTTATATATTTATTTGGGCAACCTAAAGTAAAGAGGAAGGTGGTTATAGTGAAAAAACAAAGATTGTTTTTATTAAGCTTAAGTATATGCTTAATTCTTATACTTATAAGTTGTGAAATGTTAAATAGCCCAATAATAGATTTAGATAAGCCCAAAGTAGCTTATGTTGTAAATAAAGGCTGTTTAGAAGATAAAGGTTTAAATCAACTAGGATTAGAAGGAATAAATAAAATTATAACTGAATTTGGAGTTAAATTAACTACTATAGAAATAGATAAAGATGATGAAGAAGCTTTTCAAAAGAATTTTATAAAAGCAGCCAAAACTAATGATTTGATAATTGTAGTAGGAGAAGAGTTCAAAAATGTAGTTAATGAGACAGCAACTAACTACAGAGATAAGAAGTTTATAGTTACATCAAACAAAATAAGAGAAAGTAATGTTCAAAATATAGCATTTAAATATGAAGAATCAGGTTTTTTAGCAGGTGTATTAGCAGGTAAAAAAAGCGGGAATAAAGAAGTTGGATACATAGCAATTAAAGATAATGAGCCCAATAAATTACTTTTATCAGGATATATGTCAGGAATTAAAGTAACTAATATGTCAGCTGTAACAAGATTATTATCAGGTGAAAATGTAAAATACATTGAAGATTGTGCAAATGTAGATTTAGCTTACGAGGAAGCAAAGAAATTATATGATAAAGGTTGTGAAATAGTACTAACAGCAGCAGGAAAAGCTTCAGAAGGAGTTTTTAAAGCAGCTAAGGAAAAAGGTAAATATGTAATTAATAGTGGAATGAATGCAGAGGAAGTTTATAAAGATTATATAGACAATTCACTTGCTTCATTAGTAGTACATTTGGATAAAGTATTATACGAAAGTTTATCAGAAGCAAACAAAGGTATGTTTAAAAGTGGAGAAATAAATAAAATTAATGAAGGATTGAAAGAAAATACTATAGAATTTATTATAAATGATAATTTAGTTAATTCAGAAATAATAAATTTAATTAATAATTATAAAAGTGAAGTAATTAAAGAAAAAATAGAAATTCCTAAGAAAAAAGAAGAAGTGCAAGAATTTAAAGTGCTATAATGACTTGATATAACGTTTACTAACAGTTTATACTAGTATTAAGGATTTATCCTTAATACTAGTAAAAGTTATAGTTTGTAGTTTATTGAAATGAAGGTGTACTTTATGAAATTAGATTTTAATTTAAATCTCACACAAGAACAAAAGTTAATAATGACTCAACAAATGCAGTTATCTATAAAGCTTTTACAAATGTCTACTTATGATTTAAGAGAATACATAGAAAATGAGTTTGTAGAAAACCCAATATTAGAAGGTGACTTTGATTTTGTCCAAGAAGATAAGGCATATGAAGATAAAATTGATTATAAGGAAATGATAAAATATTTAGAATTTGATAATTATAGTTCTCAAAGTTATGGAGAATATAATAAGGATGAAGATGTATCACCATTTAATTTTATATCTCAAAAAGAATCACTTACAGAGTATTTAAATAATCAATTAATTGAAAGTGATGAAGATGAATATAAAAAAGCAATAGTATCTTATATGATAGAAAACATAGATAGTAGAGGTTACTTGGACATGCCTCTAGAAGACATATGTAAGGAGCTAAATATCTCACTTGAATTAGGACAAGAAGCCTTAGAAATACTTCAAGACTTAGAACCAGATGGAATAGGTGCAAGAAACCTAAAGGAATGTTTAAAAATACAACTAATAAAGCTTGGAGTGTTAGATGATAACTTAGAAAGAATAATAGACGAATACTTAGATTTAATAGCAGATAATAAATTCAATATAATAGCTAAGAACCTGAAAATAACGCCAAAAGAAGCTCAAGATCTAGGAGATGTAATAAAAAAACTCGAACCAAAACCTTCAAGAGGGTTTTATACAGGGGAAGAAGTTAAATTTATAATTCCAGATGCTGCTATTAGGAAAATTGATGGACAATATTTTGTTATTATGAATGATGGAGTAATACCAAGACTATCAATTAGTAGTATATACAAAGATATCTTAAATAATAAAGATGACAAGAAAACAGAAAATTATGTAAAAGAGAAATTAAACAATGCCATGTTTTTAATAAAAAGCATAGAACAAAGAAAAAGTACTTTACTTAGAATATTAGAAAAAGTTGTTGATAAGCAAATGGAGTATTTTGATAAGGGACAAAAGTACTTAAGACCTATGACGTTAAAAGATATGGCAGAAGAACTTGGAATACATGAATCTACAGTAAGTAGGGCAATAAAAGATAAATATATATTAACAAGCTTTGGAACTGTAAAAATAAAAGATTTATTTACAACAGGATTGAGTCAAGTACAAGGTAACGGTGAAGATATAGCAGTAGTAAATATTAAAAAACAAATAAAAGAAATGATAGATAATGAAGATAAGAAAAAACCATTATCAGATCAAATAATATGTGATGAGTTAAATAAGAAAAACTTGAATATATCAAGAAGAACAGTGGCAAAATATAGAGAAGAGATGGAAATAAAATCTTCAAGCAAAAGAAAAAGGATAGAGTAAAGGATTATAAAGGGGTTTTATAATAGAAAGCTAGCTCTAGTATTAAAAAATATTAAGATAAATAATTTAAACTAAGGTTAGTTTTTCTATTATAAGAAAAAGAAAAATAAGTTAACAAAATAAGCATTTAATATATAAGAAAAGGACATAATGCTAAAAAAATGTAAAACTTTAAAGAAAGTACTTTTAAAATTCATAGAAGTGTTTTATAATAATAAATGTGGGACATATATATTATATGTGGGACCTTTTTAGGCCAAAGGAGGGTTGGAAGTGCAGGAAATATTGTCTTTACAGAAAAAAATAGTTCCTGAACTTGTAGAAGTCCTAGAAAAAAGATACAATATTCTAAGGACTATATATTACAATCAGCCTATCGGAAGACGTGTTTTAGCAAATCAGTTGGATCTTGGAGAAAGAATAGTAAGAACTGAAATAAGTTTTTTAAAATCACAGAACTTAATAGAAATTAATACTCCAGGAATGACAGTAACTGAAGAGGGACAAGAAGTAGTTGATAAGCTAAAGGATTTTATACATGAAATTAAAGGCTTATCAGATATAGAAGAAAACATAAAGTCCTTCCTAGGGTTAAGAGAAGTAATAATCGTTCCAGGGGATGTAGAAACAAATGATATAATTTTAAAAGAAATTGGTAAAGCGACAGCTAATTATTTAAAGTCTATTATAAAAGACAATAATATAATAGCTATTACTGGTGGAAATACTATTAAAGAATTTGTAGAAGCGTTACCTAAAATAAATAATGTTTCAAATACCCTCGTAGTTCCAGCAAGAGGAGGTATGGGGAGAAAAGTTGAAATACAAGCAAGTACACTAGCGGCATCATTAGCTAAAAAGTTAAATGGCTCTTATAAATTACTTCATCTCCCAGAAAATCTTAGTCTAGAGCTTTTAGATACATTACTAAAAGAAAGAGAAATTAAAGAAGTTATAGATAATATTCATAAAGCGAATATATTGATTTATGGTATTGGAGATGCTTTAGTTATGGCTGAGAAAAGAGATGTTTCAGAAGAAGAGTTTAATAAACTAAAATCTCTTGGAGCTGTTGGCGAAGCATTTGGGTGTTATTTTAATAAAGATTCCAAAGTAGTTTCAGAAAATACTTCAATTGGAATAAATATTAATGAAGCAAGAAAAATTAACACACATATTGCAGTAGCAGCTGGGGAAAATAAAGTTGATGCTATTATTGCAACAATGATGAAAAATCATAATGCAGTATTAGTAACAGATGAAGCAGCAGGTAGAAAAATTGTAGAATTTATTAAGGAACACACTAAACAAGCTTAAAATTTTAAAAATTTTAAATATAACTATTTTAGGAGGTAATTGCAAATGGTAAATGTAGCAATTAATGGTTTTGGAAGAATAGGAAGATTAGCATTAAGATTAATGATTGAAAACCCAGAATTTAACGTGGTAGCAATCAACGATTTAACTGATGCTAAAACTTTAGCTCACTTATTTAAATATGACTCTTCACAAGGAAGATTCAACGGTGAAATAGAAGTTAAAGAAGGAGCTTTCGTTGTTAACGGAAAAGAAATCAAAGTTACAGCTGAAAGAAACCCTCAAGACTTACCATGGAAAGAATTAAATGTTGATGTAGTTTTAGAGTGTACTGGATTCTTCACTTCTCAAGAAAAAGCTGGTTTACACTTACAAGCTGGTGCTAAGAAAGTTGTTATTTCAGCACCTGCAACTGGAGACATCAAGACTGTTGTTTACAACGTAAATAATGATATATTAGATGGAACTGAAACAGTTATTTCAGGTGCTTCATGTACTACAAACTGCTTAGCTCCAATGGCTAAAGTATTAAATGACAAATTCGGTGTTCAAAAAGGATTTATGACTACAATCCATGCTTACACTAACGATCAAAATACTTTAGATGGTCCTCACGGAAAGAATGACTTAAGAAGAGGTAGAGCTGCTGCTGCAAACATCGTTCCTAACTCAACTGGAGCTGCTAAAGCAATTGGTTTAGTTATTCCAGCATTAAAAGGAAAATTAGATGGTGGTGCTCAAAGAGTTCCAGTTGTTACTGGTTCATTAACTGAATTAGTAGTAACTTTAGATAAGAAAGTAACTGTAGAAGAAATTAACGCTGCTATGGCTGCGGCTGCTAACGAATCATTTGGTTACACTGAAGATGAAATAGTTTCATCAGACGTAATCGGAATCACTTATGGTTCATTATTTGATGCAACTCAAACAAAAGTTATGTCAGTTGGTGAAGATCAATTAGTTAAAGTTGCTGCTTGGTACGACAATGAAATGTCATACACTAACCAATTAATAAGAACTTTAAAATACTTCGTAACTAGATAATTAAATAGTTAAGTATAAAGTTAAACATTAAGTGTTGGTCTGGTTTTATAGAAAATCTATGAGGCCAGACCAATTTTAAATTAAACATATATTAAAGATTTTATTATTTAGTAATGAATAATTTCATTAAAATAAATTTAAGAGGTGAAATAAATGAGTTTTAATAAAAAAACTATAGAAGACATAGAAGTTAAAGGCAAAAAAGTTCTAGTAAGATGTGATTTCAATGTACCATTAAAAGATGGAGTTATAACAGACGAAAACAGATTAAATGGTGCACTACCAACAATCAAATATTTAGTTAACAATGGAGCAAGAGTTATACTTTGCTCACATTTAGGAAAAGATGCATCAAAGTCATTAGCTCCAGTTGCTAAGAGATTAAGCGAGATGTTAGACAAAGAAGTAGTTTTTGCAAGAGATGAAGAAGTTGTAGGCGCAAATGCTAGAGCTGCTGTTGCAGAAATGAAAGATGGAGATGTTGTATTATTAGAAAATACAAGATGTAGAAAAGAAGAAACTAAGAATGTTGAAGAATTCTCAAAAGAATTAGCTTCATTAGCTGACATATTTGTAAATGATGCATTTGGTACAGCTCACAGAGCTCACTGTTCAACAGTTGGAGTTACTGAATTCTTAGATACAGCTGTATGTGGATACTTAATTCAAAAAGAATTAAAATTCCTAGGTGAAGCAGTAAACAATCCAGTTAGACCATTTGTTGCTATATTAGGTGGAGCTAAAGTTTCAGATAAGATAGCTGTTATAAACAACTTATTAGAAAAAGTTGATACATTAATAATTGGTGGTGGAATGGCTTATACATTCTTAAAAGCTCAAGGATACGAAGTAGGATCATCATTAGTAGAAGCTGATAGAGTTGAATATGCTAAAGAAATGATCGAAAAGGCGGCTGCAAAAGGCGTTAAGTTCTTATTACCAGTTGACCACAGAGTTGCTGCAGAATTCAAAGATGTTGAACCAGTAGTTACAGAAGATCAAAACATTCCAGCAGGAAGCATGGGATTAGATATCGGACCAAAGACAGAAACTTTATATGCAGATGCAATTAAAGATGCTAAAACAGTTATATGGAACGGACCAATGGGAGTATTCGAATTCGAAAACTTTAACAAAGGAACAATTGCAGTTGCTAAAGCTATGGCAGATGCAGATGCTACAACAGTTATTGGTGGAGGAGACTCAGCTGCAGCTGTTAATATCTTAGGATTTGGAGATAAGATGACTCACATCTCAACAGGTGGTGGAGCTTCTCTAGAATTCTTAGAAGGAAAAGCATTACCAGGAATAGAAGCGCTAAATAATAAATAAAACGAGTTTAGTTATTAAAAGTGAAGAATGAAAAAGTGAAAATTATAGTTAAAAGTTATACTTTCAACTATAAATGAGAGTGTTGAGGAAATAATCCAGTGAACTGGATTAAGAAAATAAAAAAATATTTATAATTCTACTTAAGTGAAATTATAAATTGAATTTAATTTTAATTATTCAACTTCGGTGAATAATTACCTTAATTTTTTCATTCTTTCACTCCTTCATTATTCAAATTAAATATAAGAGGTGATTTATAAATGAGAAAAGCAATAATAGCAGGAAACTGGAAGATGCATTATACTCCAGCTGAAGCTGTAAAAGTTATAGAAGAATTAAAACCATTAGTAAAAGATGCTACATGTGAAGTAGTAGTATGCCCTACTTTTGTTTGTTTAGATGCTGTATTAAAAGCAGTAGAAGGATCAAACATTAAGGTTGCTGCTCAAAACATGCATTTTGAAGAAAAAGGAGCTTTCACAGGAGAAGTTGCTCCAGGAATGTTAGAAGCTATGGGAGTTAGCTATGTTGTTTTAGGACATAGTGAAAGAAGAGAATACTTCAATGAAACTGATGAAGCTTTAAACAAGAAAGTTAAAGCTGCATTTGCTCATAACTTAATTCCAATTCTTTGTTGTGGAGAATCTTTAGAACAAAGAGAAAATGGAACAACTAACGAAGTTGTTGGAGCTCAAATTAAAGCAGATTTAGATGGTTTATCAAATGAATTAGCTGAAAAGGTAGTTATTGCATACGAACCAATTTGGGCAATAGGAACAGGTAAGACTGCAACAAACGAACAAGCTAACGAAACAATAATGGCAATAAGAAATGTTGTTGCTGAAATGTTTGGAAAAGAAGTAGCAGATAAAGTTAGAATTCAATATGGTGGATCAGTTAAGCCAAACACAATTAAAGATCAAATGGCTATGTCCGATATAGATGGTGCTTTAGTTGGAGGCGCTAGCTTAGTAGCAGCTGATTTCTCACAAATAGTTAATTATTAATATTATTTTAAAAAAAGAGTTATGTGATGTATTTTATAAATCATTACATGACTCTTTTTTATGTTATTGAAAAAATATAATATCTGATAACGAAAAAATTATATTTAAAAAATATAAATTAATATTTGAAAAAAAGGTAATTTAGATTATAATTAAAACATAAATAGTGTTATAAAACAATAATAATAGTTCAAATTAAGAGAAAAAGATATTTTAAAGCTCTTTTTGTGAAAATAATATGAGAGGTAAGGGATTGAATGGATATTTTAACTAATTTTATTGGAGAAAAAAGTAAAAATCAATACAGAGAAATTGTTTTAATTAATGATAATGGAATTGAGGTTAAGTGTATTAGTTTAGGATGTATAATTACAGAAATAAATGTTCCTGATAGATATGGAAAATATGAAAATATAGTTTTAAATTATGAAAATTGTGATTCTAATTTAATTAGTACAGCTTATTTGGGCGCGATTATAGGTAGAAATTCTGGAAGAATAGGGGGCGCTGAGGTTGAAATTGATGGCATGAAATATAAATTAAACAAAAATGATGGAAATAATACTCTGCATGGTGGAAAAAATGGATTTAACATTAAGATATTTGATTTTGAAACTATTAAGGCAAACGATTATGTTGCTGTTAGTTTTCATTATATTAGCGAATGTGGAGAAAGCGGCTTTCCAGGAAGGGTTGAGATTGAAGTTTGTTATTTATTAAATAATAATAATGAGTTTAAGATTATTTATAATGGAGTATCTGATAGAACTACAATATTAAATATGACAAATCATAGTTATTTTAATTTAAGTGGGAATTGTAAAAGAAAAATTACTGGACATACTTTACAAATAAAAGCTGAAGAATTTGCTGAATTAGATGAAGAGTCAATTGTTACTGGAAAAATGATTGATGTCATAAATACACCATTTGATTTTACTAAACCTAAAAAAATTGGACGAGATATTTATGAAGATTATTATCAACTTAATATAACTAAAGGATATGATCACTTTTTTAAATTTAGAGATGATATAGATACTGAAAATAGAGTTGAACTTTATGATGAAGAGTCTGGAAGAGGGCTTTTAATTTCTACTGATTGTAATGGTATTGTAGTTTATAGTGGAAATTATATAAGTGAAGGTAAGTTGTCTATAGGTAGAAATATAGAAGCTAGAGATGCTGTTTGTCTTGAAACTCAGAGTATTCCTGTTGGAAAATCTAATTTATTTATAGAAGATTCTATTCTTGAAGTTGGTAAAGAATATTCTAGTGAAACTAGTTATAAGTTTATAGTTAGATAGATATTGAATTTTATAGATGATTGTATTAGTTGGTGTTTAATTTAATATTAATAAAATCTACTATTAATTAAAGATGATAAAAAACAATCTAAGCTAAAAGATGCTTTCTGTATTAGACAGAAAGCATCTTTTTTTACACTATATTTTGGTGAAACATTTAGATTACGTTAATTATTTGTATTTAAGATTATATTTTAGAATTATATTCAATTCCTAGTAATATGGATTGAGGATGATCTCCGAATTTTTCTCCAAAGATATTGATTCCTCTTGAATTTTCGGCATCTTCTTTTATTCCTATTCTTACTGTTAAGTAAGGGCTTTTGGTAACTTCTAAATCTTTTAAAGTAACAGATGAAACTAAAGTTTCATCACAATATGTTCCAGAACTATCTATTTTGTAAGATCTTAAAAGACCGTATTGTGTAGAGCTGTGAGGCCACCATCCTGGGTTTAGTTTTCCTGATCTTCCTCCAAAATCTCCTGGAGATGTCCAAGTGTGTAACTCTACATTATTCATCCATACAGTTATATCAGATGGCCAATATGAATTATAAGATGGAGCCTCAGAACAACATTCGAAAGATAAATCAAAGCTAGTTAAATCTCCGAAAGATAATATATCTAATGGAAAACGATATTCTAAGAATCCCTTTTCAAACCAGATTATTTGTGCCGTATAATGATCAGGATAATAGAAGGTTTGGGGATTATCTAAAATTCCGATGTGTGAATTTTCGTTAGCCATACCACAAGTTCCACTTATTTCACAATTTACATAAGAACCTATCGGCATGTTTATATAGTGGCATCGGTGTTTGTTTTCTTCTTGTTGAAGATTAAGATCTATAAAAATATCATCTACGTTTCTGAAACAGACCTTTTTAGTTCCTCTTACGGCTGGTTCTAACCTTGTTAATATTAAACCACATTCCTCTAGAACCTTTACATGCATTGCAGTTGTAGAAAGAGGGATAGAAAGTGATTCTGAAAGTTCGTTGACTGTAGGGTTACTATTGGCAGTTATTTTTAAAATTTTTATTCTATCTTCCGATGATAGAGCTTTAGCATAAGATGCCATTTTATCGATGTCGTTAAAATTTACAGATAAGCTTTTCATTTTTAGTTTCCTTTCTTAATTATAAATATTTATATAAATAGTAAAATTGTTGAAGATAAAAGATTATATCTATATAAATTATAACATGATAGGTGAAATTAAACAAACAAATAAAAACAATTAATTTGAAACAAATCAATAAATAGGTGAATATAATTAATATTAAAAACAGAAAAAGTGTTTTAAAGTCTTAAAAACAGCTAAAAAACATATAAAATCAGCAATTGAAACAAAAATAATAGAAAAAACTTCTAAATAATGATTGAAAACGTATAAGTTAAATGATATAATAAATTTGAAATTAAACAAAAATTTTGTTTTAAAAGGGAGAGGATTTTATGAAAAGGAAAAAAGTTTTAAGTGTTATTTTAGCTGGAATATTATCAGTAGGTCTAATATCTTGTGGTAATTCAAAAGAAAATTCATCAGATAGTAATTCTGGTGGAAAGAAAGAAATAGTATTTTGGTCAGTTTTTACTGGAGCTGATGGGGAAAATATGACTAGGATGATAGACGAGTATAATAAAACAAATCCTGAATATAAAGTAAAACATATGCCTATTGAAGGTGATGACTTATATACCAAAATACCAACAGTAGTTGGATCAGGTAAGGATGTACCAGATGTGACTATAGTTCATGCTGAAAGACTTGCTTTGTTTGCAGAACAAAATCTACTTCAACCATTAGGTAAATATATTGATACAAGTGGAGTAATAAAAGAATCAAACTATGTGGAAAATGCATGGCAAATGGGAAATATAAATAATGAACAATATAGTATCCCTCTAGATGTACACTCATTTGTAACTTATTACAATAAAGATCTTTTAGCTAAATATGGGCCTAATGTATTGGATGATGGAATTATAACATTTGATGAAGTAAAAGAAGTTGGTAAAAAATCATCTACTGACAATATAGCGGCTTTAGGATTAACTTGGATGAGAGTTCAATATTTATCTTACTTAGCTCAATTAAATGGAGATGTATCAAAGGATGGAAAAGCAGTTAACCTTGACTCTCCAGAAGCTAAAAAAATATTTGCAGAGTTAAATGGTTTAGTAAATGATAAAATAGCTAGTCAAGACGGAGATGATCCAGGTCAATTATTTAGAGCAGGTCAATTAGTATTTTGGCCTGAAGGAATATGGATGCAAAATTCACTTAAAGGCATAGATATAAACTGGGGAATGACACATATGGTAACAATGGATCAAAATAATCCAAAGGATTGGAGTTCTTCACATCAATTTGTAATGCTTAAGAATGATAAGATGACGGATGAAAAAGCAAAGGGAGTTATGGAGTTTATCAATTGGATTGGTGAGAATAGTTTAGAATGGGCTAAAGCAGGACAAGTTCCAGCTAACTATGCAATTAGAGAAAATGAAGAATTCAAAGCTATGCCTCAAGCTTTTGTATTAGAAGATTCAAATAAATTAAAGATATATGACTATAAATACTACGGAAATGTTGTGGAAGCTTTAGATAAGGTTGTGTTTGAAGCCTGCTTTGGAAGAATGACACCAGAGGATGCAGCTGCAGCAATGCAAAAGGAAGCTAGCGAAAAGATTCAGATGGCACAATAGAAAATAAATTGCAAAGCCAAATTTCTAGTTTGCAGTTCACAAGGCACAGTTCACAGTTATGGAAATAATTATATCAACGCTCAAATAGTTGATATAACTTAAAATTCGGAAACTACGAAGTAGCTTCATCATAAACTGTGAACTGTGAATTGCACACTGTGAACTATATAAATTGCTTTGCAAAATATTACAAGGAGGTAAATATGAGTAAAAAGAGAGATTTAGCACCATATTCATTTATAGCACCACATTTAATTCTTTTTGTTCTATTCTTTTTAATTCCGGCTGTAGTTGGAATATATGTTTCATTTACTAAATGGGATATATACTCAGCACCGCAATGGGTAGGTTTTAAGAACTATTATGAAATATTAGTGAATAATGAATCTGTTTTTTATGATCAGTTTTGGAATGGATTAAAAAATACTTTTACTTTTTCAATTTTAACAATTCCTTTCTGTATAGCAATTCCATTGTTATTCGCTGTTCTTTTAAATACTAAGCCTAAAGGCTATAAATTTTTTCA
>VSSQ01000781.1_pt1 | contig 15964 bp, 19 predicted proteins | sample 4763081 | NCBI WGS metagenome assembly VSSQ01 (sample SAMN12137344, study PRJNA551015) | bioreactor metagenome | isolation source: SDC9 anaerobic chlorinated ethene degrading culture | place: USA: Knoxville, Tennesee | collected 2015-01-01
TAAGCAAGGAAATTTGTTTACTTTTAATTTGTCCGAAATCTTGACAGAGGACCAAAGCTCAAATTCAAAGGTTTCCCAATACCATTGAGAATCAAAGACGTTATCTCTGGTGATGCCATCGGCTAATTGAACCGAAATCTCTTTATCAACGATTATGGGTCTCCTGCGGCCAAACGATTTATATGATTCGTCAAAATCAATAAATTTTTTATTAAAATAGACTGTCCACGAATCAGGCAGATACATTCTGATTTGAAAATCGCTCATGTCTTCTCTATAATCGGTTAGTTCCAACTTTATATTCATTGTAACGTCATGATCTGTTATGCTTGAAATTTTAATGTCGATATCCTTAAAATCTATAGACCTCATTTCGTTATTTAGGTTTGATAGATAGATTGTTTTTGCCATATCCAGCGTTCCCCTCATTGCAGGCATTACCAGTATAAGCACAATGATAGTTATCAATAACTTGCTTTTGTCTGCAAACCACTCCAGCCTACACAATCCTCTTATACCGACAAATAGCATTATTAATGGAACCAGGCCGGATAGATTAAGAACTGAGTTTTCAAATCGAATCGGCTTAACAATATACTGTATCATCGAATATGAATCCTGCGGCAGTTTATACACCAGGATCACTGATATAAATATAATGCCTAAGTATATAAACGCTCCCTTCAAATTTTTCCCCATTTCAAAATCCCCCCTCTCCTAAAGAACATTCCGATAGAATTATTCCTTATAACGTTCTGAGTCTCTGCGGCGCCGGATTATATCTGCATATTCCCCCGATGCCACAAACCCTCTGTTGTATGCTGTGCTGCACTTTCTGTCCGAAGCCCGCTATTTTAAATTCGGTGCTCCCCAGCGACGATGTTCCAAGCAACACCGAATTTGTCTGTCAAAGCAGCATGGAATGAACTATAAAATGTTACTCTTCACCTTCCATAATACTTGCTCAGCATCATTAGCTACAACTATTATTTATCGCGGTACTCATTCATTTTATCAACCAACTCATTATGACAATTCCATTATTACTTACCGCTTTCTTATCAATGAAGGTCTGGATTTTACGAACTTTCAGAACCTCCCCAGATTTATTGAACCGCTTTAAGATTGATTATAATCTTTCCATCCTCATATTGAATTAAGCGCCCTGCCTTTATTCCCGCTCCCCCAACCTTATCACTTACCAAACTGCCCGTACGGAATATCGAAAGCAAAAATCCTATCAGGCACGTATTAATCAGCAAAGCCCGCCCGCCATAAGAGATAAAAGGTAGTGACACAGGGTTAAATACTAAGAAACCCAAATTAAAAGCAATATATGTCAAAACCTGTATCGCAAATGTTAAAATAATCGCTAAAGAAACAAGTTGGCCAAGGGCACTTTTTTGTCTCTTACTCATGAGCACCGCTCGGACAATAAAGACCGCGAAAATGACTAAAATACCGATCAATAACACCCAGCCAAACCTATGTGTCAAGTAAGTCAAAAGGAGGTTAGTATTTATTTCAGGTAAAATCTTTGCTATCGGATAGTATCCATAATCGCCTACAGGCAAGCCTTCTCCAAATAACTGCGAATGCGACAGCAGCTTTTGAACAAGAGTTGTCATATATCCAGCTCCTGTGGGGTCTGACGACGGATTCAATGCAGCTTGCAGCCTAATTCTAACGTAATCTTGATTTATCATCGTAAAAAACATAGTTGAAAAAATGACCCCAGAGGGAAAATACACCATAAACAAAGCGTATAATTTTCTTACCCTAAACCATCCCTTGGCAACGGCAACTGTTAATATAATAAGGCAGGAAGTGCCAACCAGAAAAAGAACCGTTAAGTAATGCATAAACGATATTAAAATTATCGGGATAATTGCTAATGCACCGCAAAAAGCAAGCCCCCAATATCCCTCATTGCGCATCCTATACACAAGCCCGGCAAAAATGGTGGGGAACAGCAACAGCGGATAAATTGCAGTATTATATCCGGCAATCCCGCCACCGGAAAGCCAATAATCACCTAACGCTATAGCCATGAGCAGCCCATAAATAATCAATGAGTATTTCCCTATGATCGTAAAGTCCAGAAAATAAGCAGCCAAGAAAACAATCACAGCCAGTCCGGCCCAAGTAACTTGTCTGTAGAACCGTTCCATTCCATCATTGATATCCGTTCCTATAATGAACTGAATAGAGAGCCCCAAAATAATCAATAAAGCTGTTATAGCCAGCAGCGGCCAATCCGGCTGGGGCCTGTGCGTACGGTCAAGCTGCTCACCAACCATTACCGGATCACCCATTTCTGCTATAGCCCTGATCGCAGCCGTTTCCTCATCAAGGCCGTCTCTTTGAAAAGCATCCTTTTGGTCAGCCAAATGGTTTTCGATTTCCTCTAAAACATAGGTTTGAGCCCTTTTCCAGCGTATCTGCCGGCGGACAGTTTCCAAATAATCGGCAAATTTATTGGACTGTAGCAAAGTCTACACCTCCCAAAACATTATTGACAGCAGAGGTATAAACTTTCCACTCTTTTGTTTTCTCGTCCAAATACTTGCGTCCTGTTTTGGTAATACTGTAGTACTTGCGCACCCTCAGATTACTCGTGCTTTTTTCGTAAGAAGTGAGCATATTTTTTTGTTCCAAGCTATGAAGCAGCGGATACAATGTTCCTGCTTTTAACTCAAATATGTTCTGCGATTTTTTGCTCAGTTCTTCAATCATTTGATACCCATACATATCCGCTTCTTCCAGTAGTTTTAGGATAAGCATAGTGGTGCTCCCGGTTAACAGGCTTTTATCAATTGGCATAAGAACAGCCTCCTTATATAGATGATCTATATAGGAGTATAGTATATCGACAATCTATATATGTCAATAAGCTAAATTATTTTAACTTCTTTTTAAATCCCTTATATGCTTCAGGTCTATACCCTACAGATTCATAAAAATTACAAGCATCAATTCTATTCGCTTCAGTAACAAGAATTATCTGGTTACATTTCTCTGCTGCTCTTCTTTCTAGTTCCAATATCAGCGCCCTGCCAATTCCACGATTTCTATGCTCTTTATCAACGATCATATTTTCAAGAACCAAAAAAGATTTACAATCCCCATACAATTCCTCGCAGACCACGCCCATAACAGAACCGATAAGCCGATTGTCTTCAACCGCACTGAGCAGTAGGTGAGAACCATTTCCCTGAAATTTCTTAAACTGTATGTACATCGTATCAATAGAGGAGTCCTCACCCCAAAATTGTTTATACAATAGAGCCAGTTGTGGAATATCCTCTTTAATCATGTCACGCACTATCATTGAGCTCCTCAGCCTTTCATAAAATATAGCTGCATTTATCAACAGAACATAGGAAGCCGGCACTAGTATGGTCTGTAATATAACGTTCTCAGAATTCCCAAGCATCCTATACTATTCACATAGTCTAAGTTTCTAATCTAACGTCTTCTGCCGCCAAAACTAAAGCGTAATACGGTCGGCCCCTGCCCTCAATTAGTTATGTATCTTATATGATAATTGAGGTATCATACGTCCCTTTTTAAGTAATGATTCAACTTCTCCAAGAGAATTAGCACCTAACTTTATATAGAAATCTTTTGCTTGCGGGCTTGTTACTATTACCAATTCATAAATTCCTAAGCTTTTACACGTAATGTCCACTAAATGATTCCATAATATTTTCCCATACCCCTTACCTATGCTTTGGGGTTCGATAAAGAAGTATTCTAAAGAACTTTCTTTATCGTTTACTAACAGACCATAAAAACCAAACACATTACAATGATCCTCAATAACATAAGTCTCATTATGGCTTATAAACTCTTCTGTTACCTGATACATTGATTTGAACTTTTCCATATAATCGGAGTCATATCCCCAATAGGCCTCGGACTTATAAGCTATGTCCGATAATAATTGCCAATCACAAGCCGTAGCTCGACGAATATTTAACATTTCCCTCTTCCTTGCCTGAAAAAATTCCTATTCACGCAACCGATAATCATGCTCATAACCAATCGACAAATCGCTTCCCCAAGCATTTACCAAAACAGTTATCTATTACACAAGCACTTCTGACGGCGCCCCTAGAGCCCGCATAGTTTAGGTTTTGATATCTTTACGACCAAAGTATGGTCCGCACAACAAGGTTTCATGTGTTTTCACATAAGTCCAGTTAAACTCTTTATCCACGACATAGATATCATATTCGTCCTCTAAATCCTCAGCATTCAATATATATGCATTCTCAAGAATTAAAGCATAATCTGTATGTTGCCAAAAAACATAACAAGAGCCTTTATGCTCATTATTAAAGGCTTTTTCAGCTTCTTCTCTTTTTAGACAAGCTCTTTTTTCATAGCTAAACAAATGCCATAAGTATCCACAAATCCCACTATTATTCCAGAGATAGATACTCTTTTTCTCTTCAACACTTAAATGATTAGCAAAATTATCTTCCCACTGTTTTCGCAGAAAAGCTCCCCATTTTGGAATTTCAGTTACTTTAATCTTTTTATTTTTAAGCACGTTTATAATTCCCATCAACTGCCTCTCTTTCTTATAACTTTTTTACACAATTGCTTGATCATTCCGGAAACAACAAACCACACGAAGGGCACTCCTGGCAATAAAGACTTGGCCTTGTTGTGTGTTATTTACTAAACATTGTTACCATATCTTCAAGTTCTTCATAAATAAGCACTTTCTTTGAAATTCCGAGCATTGTATTTGACATTTCAGAACCTTTTTTTGCAACTATGTACACTGGTATTCCTTTTGCATATGCGTATCCCGACTCTATTCCTAAACCGACACCTTTTTCGGTTACATCAATTACAACTACATTGCTTGAATCGATTTCTTTGAAAGTTGCTTCCATTAGTTCGTTTGGAGCAAGCGTCACTGAACCCCATTTTTCTTTGTCACGGATTATGCAACTAGTCTCATACCCCGCATCTTCAAGAATCGAAGCTATCTTTTCGATTGTAACCCTATTTCTGCAGTCATGATGATACTTAATTCCAATATATGCTTTCATAAGTCAACTCCAAATAATAGGTATTGTTTTAGAAGGTGCCCGACTCTCTATGAGCATGCTCAGCTACCAAGACCAGACTCTATCGACAGCTTCATATGACCAACCAGTTCTATAATCTCATGCTCTCGTCCTTCCCAACTATCATTGCCTTCTCCACGATAGGCTCTTCGGGCTAAATCAAGCAGAGCCGCTTGTTCTTTTGGTAGCCGGGGTATAGCCCATGTAGCAGCTGCATCTTTAGAAGAAATTTCACCAACTGTCACTGTCAGCCACATTCGTGCAAGAGTCAGGATTACATTACGCTCATCACCCTTAATACCCTCCATTAATCCAGGCATCGACTCCTTAATTGCTCTGCGAATATCTTTCATCGGTACGAGATCGAGCATGTCTGAAGCATCAGGCCCCACCAATGAAATACTATTTTCTCTTATTTGCTTCAGCACGATAGCCAAATCAGGATCATAAGCCGGTTCTGGGATTTGTCCTCCCTCATACTGCTCCCTGAGCCACTCACCATAGATAAATTCATTTTTGGGAGGGTATCGCCAAGGTACAACATCAGTTTTGTTTATAATCGTAACTTCAAGAGGTCGGATAGAATCAGTATTTCCTATCTTACCAGAGACCTCCATCAATCTGGTGACGAGGTCTTTTCGAGTTTCTGCGGGTAGTCTCCGGTTAACAACCACGAGAACATCCACATCACTGTTTACTTGCAAGCCACCGGCAACCGCTGAACCAAAGAGATATACTCCTTCTACAGCACTACCGAGCAGCTCCTGTACAATCTTGAGGGCTTGAGTTGCTTCTAACGGTATTGTTTTGCTCTCTGTACTCATCTACTATAAATCCTTTCATCTATCTCTCGAATCGAAGACATTGAAAACAACTATCAGGCATTACTTATAACGTCCATGGCTTTGCTGCCATGGGCAGCCATCCCTTTGACTATTTCTGCTTTATTTTTATATTCCTAATTCCTAAAATCGCCTCAAGCTCTTCCTTTTCTTCAGTAACGAAATAGCTTTCTGATTCATGGGATGTATTAACGAGCCAAAGATTATTCCCTTTCATAAAGGATAAATCTTCTGGCAGATCAGGTTGCACTCATGAGTGTAGAGGTAATAAACAACATATACAATCCTCCACCAAACATTCAACCTCAACAGCTAATCTTCTACAATTCCGGCCATGATGCCATCTTTCTGATAACGTTCTGAGGAGCCCCGCAGCGTCCTAATCACATTCATCATCCTCTAGTTGCGGAAGCTCCGTGTTATCTGTCGTTCGCACTAGCCAATAAGATCACATAATCCAATTTTTCGTTGGAGCAATTTGTCCAACTCAAGTTTTTGTGAGTCTTTAGACAATAGTTGCAATTCATCAATCCAGAGTCTAGATTCTTTTTTTATCTGGAGTTTTACGTAGTCTTTTAGATAAATGAATCGTGACGCATGCCATTTATATGATCTTCAGATCTTGGCAATACGCTGTTACACGACGAACTATGCCCCAAGCTCAGCGACTATCATGGATGGAAGTTCCTAAATCAATTTCAAATTTACTGTGTTTATCTTCAAGATTTCGTATATATTGTTTCATAATACTAGAATCCAGCTTCATAATAATACCAGTTATCTGTAATCCTTTCGGTATACATCCAATTATCGCTATTTGGATTTTCCCACTTTTCCTCCCATCTCCAGCCATCCCCATCTGGTTTAAACTCCACAGATTGTGCTTGAAATCCCAAAGGCTATCATTACTGATGTAATAGAAACCATAATAAACAGAATTCGGAACTAATCCACTTCCAGAATAATAAAACAAAAAACGACATTATAGTAACTACAATAACGATAAAAATGATTATATTCTTATATTTCTTGATATTTATATGCTTCAACATCTGAAACACCACCTGGCTATAAGATCCTAAGGAGTTTTGCCTTCCACGCTAAGCCCCGATATTATATCAACAAGTTTCCATCCGGAAAAATCCTCAGTAAAAGTGAATACTTCACCTGCCCAATAAGGTATAGGTAGCTTGATCCAACAAGAAAAACGATTACGAAAAGGACCACAAACTTTTTCTTCATTCTCTCTCCTCTGCATTTGACCGGCGAAGCATATCCTTCCACTATAGTTCATCACAGCAAGAATTGAAGGACGAAAATACCGCCTCTCATTACTTGTTCTCTATACTCCATATTAATTCACTGGCAATATTCGGACTATCAAGCCGCATGATGCTTTCTTCCGCATTACTAAAACTCAAAAGATTAATGCTTCCATACCATACAAGTCTTTGATCAACAACTGCATACTTTTGATGAATCTGTGATTTAAAGATAATGCTTATACCGGCACTTTTCATTAAATCCACTGTCTCCTGTAACCTACCTTTATCCTTTTCCTTAAAATCTTCACCAGGTCTTGTTACCACGATAACTCTCACCTTATTTTCTAAGGCAACCCTAAGATATTGCATCATTTGTAAGGTTCGCTTCTTAGTAATGAAAGGACTGACAATCAATACCTCTCTTGCCGCATTTATAATATCATTGATATATACCGGGAAGAAATTATCTTTATCAAAGATACTATTGATGGACTCCTCCACCATCAATTCACATCTAGCTTTATAGCCAATCGCGGCATAGCCGTTAAGCCGTTTATGGTACATCTTCTCCAACATCCTGACATGGATATCCACATAATCATAGATTTGAACTTCATTCTTATTCTCAAAGAGTCTGTGCAGCCTTCCGGCATATTGCTGGAGAGTACCTTTCCATGATATTGGCATGACTAAGAATAGGGTATCCAAGCGTGGTTCGTCGAAGCCCTCTCCTATATATTTCCCTGTAGCAACCAGGATTAACGGTCTGTCTGCCGGTGCTTCTGATATCCTCGCCATTATTTCTCTGGTTTCTTTTATCCTCATTCCACCTGTAACTGCAATCACTTCCGGGATTTTCTCTCTCAATTTTTCTGCAAGCAGGGCAACATGCGCAGTTCTCTCAGTTAAAACAAGGCAATTTCTACCATTCTGAAAGCTTTTTACGATATCATTGATGATCAGCTGATTTCTCAATTCATTTACGACTATTTCAGAGTATAGTTCTTGAATGGACACATCTTTTGCCATCTTATCAAGCGGGACTCTCAGTGCCGTAAATCTTGGTATGACATAATGTTCAAAGGGGCGTTTTGCCGCTTGCTTTTTAGCATCATCTTTGTATCGTATAGGTCCACATTGCATAAAAATGATGGGCTGATGCCCGTCCTTTCTAATAGGGGTCGCTGTTAATCCATAAACATACTTGGCGTTGGAATTTTTCAGGACTTGCTCAAAGCTAAATGCTGAAATATGATGACACTCATCGACAATATTCATGCCATAATCTTTCACGCAATCCTTTACTTCACCCATCCTGTTTAAGGATTGCAGCAAAGCAATATCAATGATACCGCCCAGGTCATCTTTGCCTGCCCCCAACTGTCCGATAGTATCTTTTTTCTTTTTTCTACCTCTTGGATTTCTTCCAGCAGTGTTTGATGGAACCTCATTGATCATCAAAAATTCCTTTAGCTTTTTCTTCCATTGAGACACCAAGCTAACTTTATCAACCAGAATAAGAGTATTTACTTTCCTCTCAGCAATTATTTTTATTGCGGCAACTGTTTTTCCGAAAGCTGTTGTACCCGAAAGTACTCCCAAATCATGCTTTAGTAATAGGTTAACCGCCTGCTGTTGTTCGTCTCTCAATATCCCCTTAAACTGAACGTCGATAGATTTTCCATGATTCGTCTTATCTATAAAATCAGTCTCTATTTTAAGTCCTGTACAAAGAGCCACTAAATCTGACTCACAGCCTCTCGGGAGGCAAAGATATTCTTTGGTTTCAGAGGAACAAGATATTATCCTGGGTTTATCAAAGGTGGACAGACGCATAGCCTGAGCCTTATAAAATTCTGGGTTTTTAAAGGCCGCCACCCGTTTTAAGTGGTTTAACCCACCTTGAGAAACTCCGACTTTAGGGATGAAGAGCATGTTTGCTTTTACAATTTCTAAACTATTGGGAAAGTCATCTTTTGAAAGCTTGGCTCGACGAGCTTCCCAAGGCTTTTCAGACTCTGTTTGATCATCTATCTTCAATAGCCCCAGTTCATCGCCTTTACAAAGCTCTTTTATCAGTCTATCAACATCATCTTCGGAGAGCCTCCTAACGACAGCTAGATAGGCCCATTGGTCTTGGTAAGGTTCAAAGTCTTCATCAATAAAAACACTGTTGCTATTAGCCCTGGCAGCTTTTTGCAAAGGCAAAGCTATTAGATTCCCTAAGCCACCCTTAGGCATAGTGTCCTGATTGGGAAAAAACCTATCATAGGATTTAAATGTAATCTCGTGTCTTTTATTCATAGCGTAGGTAAGTAATACGCTTCCCAGTTTTCTTGCCAATGATGCAGCAAGTGGTTTTTCAAAGAAAATCCAGGCATGGGCTCCGTTACCTGATCGCGAGCGTTCAATAGCTATGGAAACATCAAATTCCGAACATACTTCTCTCAACTGAATAATGTCTTTTTGCCACTCTTCGTCATCAAAATCAATGGCCAGAAAATAGCAGGTTTCATCAAGGCATAAAGGATAAATTCCCGCAACTAAATTGTTTCTCCCTCGCAGATGATCGCTAATAACCCTTTCATCTAAAACTGCATAGGCCTTATTTGGACAATCGGCACATTTTCCGGTTAGCTTTCTGCATAGCTCCGATTTCCATTCATTTAAACAGGACGGTGAATATCCTGTCGTCCCCTTCTTTTTGTTTTCCCACCGTTTGGCATAGACATCATCCCGGCCTTTAAAGAGTGACATAAACAACTTAACTTTTTTCTCTGGATCTGACTGATTATTTATTAGGGTAGGCAAGATTTCATCGGATCTACCGAAGAATAACTCTGCAGAAGCAATATCAACGCTCCTATCCGTTTCAGCCTGATGTCCTACCGCATCAAGCTTCGCATTTAAGCGAACAATTTCATCTTTTAATCTGCTGTTTTCAAGAATAAGGGCTTGATATTTTGTAAGCAGTTCTTTAAAGGTCATAATGTCACCCTTCTATAAGTTGTACATTCATAGACTATAATTGCGGGAACACCTTGTTATTTGGAGCCGGAAGCCCCAGAAATATGCTATAAAAAGATGAGGCTAACTATATCTGTCAGCCTCATGTTGCTAAATTATATTTTCTATCGGTTCTTTTACCTCTGGGCAAGATTTGTAGAGCTCCTCAGAATCTAAATCTAAGCAGCTATAGGGATCAAAAGTACCTGCTAAATCCCATGCTAGTGTGTCGTTTAAAACAGTGCATGAATTCATAAACAGATTAATATCCTGGAGTTGCTGAAACACTCCCTTCTTCACCAACTCGGAAGCATCGAATAGTTTAATCTTCCCATCTTCAAAATAGATATATACTTTGTAGTCATTAGTCGGTACTACCTGTAAGACTTTATGAAACATTGAAAGCCCTCCTTAAACTAGCGGACTAATCTTAATGAACTGATTATTACCCTTCCCATTCTCCCAATTTGTCATTAATTCATCCTTATGAATCTCACACCAAGCTAGCACTAACTTAAGTTGCTTTGAGGGGAAGATACCCTTTACAACCGTTGCGTTCTCAATGTTCACCAATATCTTATTCTCTCCGTACTCAGCATGAAAATGAGGAGGATAATGATCATTCCAAAACATCATTATCTTTATTCCATAAAATTCACTTATTATTGGCATCTAGAACACCTCACAAATCAATTATAGCCTAAATAGACTTGATTTTAAAATAATCCCGCACAACAGCGCAGCATTCGGTTACAGATAACATTTCGAGGAGTCCCGCAGCGTCCCACTGCATCATTCTTACTAAGTGTTAGGAATTCATACCTCTTCATTTCAAGCAAACAATCCTAATGAAGCATTTCTCATAACGTCCCTAGGGCTTGCGACATCGGGTTATCACATTCATATCTCCCAATGTCACAAATTCTCTGTTATCTGATAGTCGGCACCCACATAAGATTTTGGAAATACGCTACACAAAGTCAATGCCCCATGGCCAGAAAGCCGCCACGGACGACGGCTCCCTTAAAATTAAAAGATGTCATCAATAAATCTTACGCTATTCTCAATATATGAATCCAGTATTTGAATCTTAACAAAACGTTCAGGATATAGCCTTCTGACCTCATCCCATTTCATTAGATTCACCACCCTCTTCTTTCTAGATAATTCCATTATACCATTTTCTTGTCCAAGAACATCATATAATTTATCAAGCGCATGGACGCACGCCTCTGCACCGATTTCGTATAACGTCCCAAGGAATCCTGCAACATCTCAACCACATTCAACATCCTCTAGTTGTAGGACTCCCCTGTCAGGTGAAGCGTCTACTCTAACCCTATGCACTTCTATAATTATCCAATCTTTCTAAGAGGTCACAAATATCCTTAGGTATATCATCTTTTTCAAATTCATCGATTATCCTATACTATAGTCAGAAAGGTTAACTGAGTAAGTGCTTTGGATTTCCGAACGAAATGTACGGATAACCTCTTTGCCTGGAACACTCTTCATCCGGGAATCGATTTTATTCCATTTAGAATTAAAGTCTGAAATAGTCTCAGCTGCAAGAGTTGCTAAATCCCGACCCGCATACTTTAAGAATTCCGTACGTTTGGCAATATATTGGGCCTGTGTAGTATCTTTGAACGGAGTTGTAATTCTCTCCAAAATAGTTTCCACGGGCTCTGGGTCAACAAATTCGGTTCCAGTACGCCTCGACCTTTCCTTAATGGCTTTGACTAGCTCCCGTGCTGTTCCGCTATAATCCTATTGGACATAATACTACCAACACTTATTGTCTAATAAAATGTCATAAGGCTTAAAAACTCTGAGGAGCGGTTTGATTCTTTCCCTCTATTTTTTCCTCTACTATTATTATACTTTTTTTGTAAATGAAGAAATTACTACGTATCCTAGAAAAATTGCAACATATTTTATCCCATTAACAACTAAGAGAAAAAAGCTAAAACTAACAATTAGTTGAGGCCAAGTTATACCCAGATAATGACTATTGACAATAACTAAAGTTATAAATAACGGTAAGCCCAGAACCAATAACCTTTCCTTATTTACTTTCCAAGAACCAACTTTTTTATATTCATTGATAAAATGTAAACTTCCAATAAATACTCCAAAAATAAAAGACGATATGATTTGGACTGGAATATTCAAAGCATAATTAAAAGTTGAATCCGTTAAAGCTTTCATATATTGATTTAACCCGTTAGATGCTATAAGTAAAACTATAAAAATAACCAAGAAACCTATATATTCTATGTACTTCCTCAACGCCATCCCTCCATATTTTAGTTCACATTCTCCTACAATTATGAAGTAAAGCTCTCGTCTAAAGCCCGCCATGGACGGCGTCTCTTGAACCTCTGCATATTTACGATATGTAAGAATAGTGGATAGTCGCAACCACTTTTTGAAAATCAGCCATGAAGTATAAACTTACTCGGCTACATTGAAATAAACCTCGAAAAACCGTGACTATGTTTGGCATTATGACTATCCTCTGGAAAATTCATTCGTGCCTTCCACAGCCTGTTGCACCTCATATTCGAGGAGAAGCATCCCACTGGGATAGACGCGGTGTCGGACGAGCTCCAAACGCCGACGTATCCCGTGCGGGGGGAGCAACTGCACCCCACCTCCCAGAAGAATCGGTATAATCGCCGGTTCGAATGTATCAACCAGATTCCAGGCGAGAAGTTGGGAGAAGAGATTTCCCCCGCCGTAAAGCCAGATATCTCGACCGGGTTGCGCACGAAGCTCTCGAACTCGTGCCTCAAGGCCCTCGCTCACGATCTCAACATCAGGATGGTCCACCGGCTGAAGCGACCGCGAGACCACGATCACTTGCTTTCCGCGAAAGCTCTCGCCCATTGCGCGTACACTCTCGTACGTACGTCGCCCCATCAGCAACGTATCAAATTGCGCATACAGCGCCTCAAAATCGAACGAGGGCTCTGGGGTAATCCAATCAAAATCATCGTTCGGTGCCGCAATGTAGCCATCCATGCTACATGCGACCTGGTATCGCACCCGTCTCATCCAATTATAACCTCCACCTTGATCAACTCTTGTCCAACTGAAAGAAACTGTTTTGTCTAACATCTTAGATACCGGGAAGCAATAATCCTTAAATAAGTATTATTTACAAAAAAGTTCGCTAATGTAATTCTATCTGCCGGAACATCTTATTAATTGCGCGTTTTGCTACAAGTGCGACTAGCAACCACACTACGTAATCCGCGCATGGACGCGCGGCCTTTGCGTACGGTTTCATATAACGTCCTGAGGAGTCCCGCAGCATCCCAACCGCTTCCATTATCCGCTAGTTTCGGGACTCCTCTGTTATCTGAAGATCGGCGCCCCATAGGAATACCCAATTAATTGTTCCCTGATTTGCGTTACTACGTAATTACACATATACTGTAATTAGAAAGAGCCGAAAGGGTGATATTCATGTCCGCTATCTCCCGTAGAATTTTCGTTCAAAAACGAAACCTTATAAGCCTACCAAGAGATATCAGAGAAAAACTCAATATTTCTGAAGGTGATGTTCTCGACATTAGGATAGATGACAATAAAATCATCATTGAACCCATGAAACTAGTCCCCTCTGGCCAAGCATACTTTTGGACTGACAAAGCCCAAAATGATATGCTCGAAGCCAAAAATGACGTTGAATCAGGTAACGTTCGTGAGTTTAGCACAATTCGCGAATTTCTTGACGGTATCGAACAATGACTAGGCGCTTCAGATCTACCCGAAAGTTTGATAAGCAATTTAAGCAGCTTAACTCGAAAACATTAAAGCAAGCCCAGAAAGCCATTGAGCTATTCATGTCTGACCCAACTCATCCATCACTGCGATACAAAAAAATTCAAGGGACTGATAACTTCTATGAGATCAGTGTCAATATGTCGATACGTATTATTATTGAAGTGGCTTCTGAAGCGAGTGATCAAATCAACACACTTTATATCATCGGAACTCACGATGATGTATTTCCACCAAAGTAGCCTCAACCGGCTGCTTTTTTGTTCCGCCGACTTTCAGATAACGTTTCGAGGAGTCCCGCAGCGTCCCAACCACATGCATCATCCTCTAGTTGCGGGACTCCTCTGTTATCCGATGCCGTACGCCCCTAAATCTAGAGGCCGCCAAGGACGGTGGCCCCTTGAGCCTCCATTTATTTGCTCTGTGATATCAGTACGTTCTTCTTTATCTACATTGTGGATGACCGTATCTATATCTAATAAATCTATATCTTTTGCTATTAATCTGGGTTGTAAAAGGTAAATAGAAATACCTACAAAGGCGATTGCTATTACAACTGTCAGAACCAATTTCTTTTTCAAGCAAATCACCTCCAATAAAAGCTCACCGGACCCTGAGTTGCCAAAAAGCCACGGCGCTGGCTGCAGCAACGTTCAAAGAGTCCACGTTATGGGACATAGGGATGCACGCGGTGTAATCGCAGTCAGCAATCGTGCAGGGCGCCAGTCCATTACCTTCTGAACCCAATACGATAGCAAGTTTTTCTTCTGCCATGAGCTGCGGATCGTCTATGCTGACAGCGTTATCATTTAAAGCCATGGCAACGGTCTTAAAGCCCAGCTTGCGTAGACTCTTCATGCCCTGCTGCGGCCACTGCGAGGACTCGCTGCCAATACGGGCCCATGGCACTTGAAAGATGGTACCCATGCTCACCCTCACCGCACGCCGGCACAGTGGGTCACAGCATGAGGGGGTAAGCAACACGGTATCGATGCCTAGCGCCGCAGCCGAGCGAAAAATGGCACCGACGTTGGTGGAGTCCGCAATCCCTTCAAGCACAGCCACTCGACTTGCACCGGCACACGCCTCCTCAACGCTGGGTAGATGAGGACGCCGCATGGCACACAGCACACCGCGGGTCAGCTGAAAGCCAGTCAGCCCTGCCAGCAGGTTGCTATCGGCAGTATAGACGGGGATATCTCCGCAGCGGGTGATTATACCGTGCGCCTGCCCTGCAATGTATTTGCGCTCCATCAAAAGTGAAATAGGCTCGCATCCAGCGTCGAGGGCAAGTCCAATTACCTTGGTACTCTCCGCAATAAAGATTCCTATCTCCGGCTCCAACCGGTTGCGCAGCTGCGTTTCCGTCAGGCGAGCAAAGACATCCAAATTGGGCAATGAAAAATCGCTTATCTCAATGATATTTGACATCTTATCTCCTTATGTTCGAGGTTAGTGAAACATATAAACCTTGATTTTTTTGCAATATAAAATCCTTTTTTACCGTAAGTAAGAATTACACCACCATCAATATACTATACTATTAACTACACTATATTGCATATAAGACACATCTTTCTACCACTACGAAATAATAATCTACAAGTACGAATTTAAGTTCTCGTCTATATCCCGCCATGGACGGCGGGCGGTCTTGAAGGAAATGTCATATAACGTTCTGGGCATTCCCGACGCATCCTAACCACATACATCGTCCTCTAAGTGTCGGGAACCTGCCGTTATAAGAAGTGGCGCGCTCCAGAGCCCTACTTAATCCTTTAGAAATCCGAATGAATGAATCCAAGAAATTCTTTACCAAAATCGGTGATATATAGTATGGTTAATCCCTCTTTTCCCAAGTCGTTGTATGTGTTTCCTATATTTTTTTAATCTATCAACAGAGATTTTGATATTAGGTCAGTAGCGTTGCATAAAAGCATCCGCAAAAAAGTCAAATTCTATATTTCCTAAA
>VSSQ01000783.1_pt1 | contig 15944 bp, 14 predicted proteins | sample 4763081 | NCBI WGS metagenome assembly VSSQ01 (sample SAMN12137344, study PRJNA551015) | bioreactor metagenome | isolation source: SDC9 anaerobic chlorinated ethene degrading culture | place: USA: Knoxville, Tennesee | collected 2015-01-01
TTTTAAAGTTTAATTGGAGGAATAACTCGATGGAACTAGATTTAATGACTCTAGTGTCAAATTTAGGGTTCCCTGCTATCGTTACAATGTACTTGTTAATTAGAATAGAAGGTAAGCTTGAAAATTTGAGTACTAGCATAAATTCACTTAGTTCAAATATATATGAATTGAATAATAAGAAATAGTAAGTGTATCAATTGAATTTTTTTCAAAAGATACACTTTTTTTCTAGATACCTTTAAATGTGTTTTTTAGGAATAGTATATTTTTTTCGTAAGAAAATATCTAAAATCGTTTTAATGTATTCGTTTCCAAATATAACAATAGTAATAAGCAAATAAATATAAAATATGGGTCAATGCTGGCAGTATCTTGCTTTAAAAACAGTATATTTAATGATCTTGTTGCAAATTCTTAAATTAATAAATATTAATTTAAGAATAAGTTTCTACTTAACAATGTTAGTGAATAGGAGAATGAATTAAAATATCGTGGGGCGGAAGAGCCCGGCATACTGTAATTCGAGCGTCTTTGACTCGTATGTACCCCTCAACCATGTGGCCTCACACAGCTCTAGTCGTCTGATAAGAGAGATAACAGACCTTTCTCTCTTGAATAAGGAGATAAATACTAGAAAGGGTACATGTAAATATCTAGCTATCGTTTTGGTCAATAAATTCAAATAAAGTTTCAACTGTTGTGTTAAATATTTTAGCTATATCCATAGCTAGTTTAAGGGACGGGTTATATCTTCCATTCTCTAGATGAACTATGGTTTCGCGTCTAAAACCTACTAATTTTACTAGTTCATTTTGTTTGATAGAGTTTTTTCTCTATATTCTTTTATATTAGTTTTCAAGATAGACAATTAATCAAAAATCCCCTTTCTGTCGTAATGTGTAAATAAGGCAAATCTGAATATAGTAAAGCATAATAGTATAAACATTATAACCACTCCTAAAATTCCCACAGATTTAAAAACTCCTGAAACTTCAGATGTAGTTGCTATCATTCCTACTACAAAGATCGATAGGAATAGAAAATTTAGGCTTTTTTCATTTGCCTTTGATAGAATCTGGTTTGATGCTTCGTCATTTATTCCTTTAAATGTCGAGTTAAAGATAAAAATAACTACTACTACAGCTATGCAAATCCCATACGCGAGATCCATATACTTTAATTTAAAGAAAACATCAAATATTGAGATTAATAAAAAAAATACTGCTGATAATATTTCAAGTGCTAATTGTTATTTTATAGTGTACTGTCTTTTAATCATAATAAATCCTCCTTTAAAGCTACATATATATAACTTTTAACTTCTTTAATAGGGGTAGCGTCAGGAAAATGTGCAATCCGTACGTTAAACAAAATTAAGCTAGTAATTTCAATGGTTGTAGCAATTTGAGTGTTTTATTAATAAACCACCAAAACGCATAGACTTATTTAATTTTAAAATAATTGTGATATAAGTCTATTGGGACACCTCGAAGTATTGATTTTACTTATTTTAGTTAATGTTCCAATAGGGCATACCTCATTAAAACATAGTATATAAATTATTCCTTAACGTAAGATTTCCGCGAAAATAGGACTCTACCCCTAATAAAGTTTCGATTAAATTTTGATAAATGTAAAAGTAAAAGCATTGAATAAAATTAAAAATTTATATATAATGTAATTATACTAAAATATAAACATGAAAAATATAAATGTAAAGGGGTTATAAATATGCGCAAAGAGGTAGTTTTTAACTAAACTAACTGAATAAGGATTATTTTAAAAAGTATATGAAAAAATCTTGAATAACTCAAGGTTTATTTGTGGTAGAATCAATTATTGATATTACCATGTTTGTTTGTGTACTCTAAAAATAATCAGTATTATAATGAGCATGTTACACCTCTATTTGCAGAATAGGAAAACTGTGTTCTAAACACGGTATTTTTATGTCTATTTTTGCTACATTTATAGATATGGTATAAGATTTTAATTTGAATAGCTTAATAATAAGCTATATAAATTAAAGTTCTATATTTCATGTTTATATTTAGGTTATATAATTATGAGGCTGTAAGTGAATTATATTCATTTACAGCCTTTTTTTATTTAAGGAGATTATTTTGATGATTTATATATTTAAATATGAAGATTATGAAAAACAAACAAATTTTTTAAGAAATATTAGGATGGTGATGATTAATGGTTAATAAACTTTCAGCATATAAAACTTATTTATTATTTTCAGCTATTACAGCAATGTGTTTTTCGCTAGTAGCTACAGTTATGATAGTGTATCACATTGAAACGGTGCATTTAAATCCACTTCAGCTTATACTTGTTGGAACTACTTTAGAAGTAGCATGCTTTATATTTGAAATTCCTACAGGCATAGTTGCAGATGTGTACAGTCGTAAACTATCTATTGTTATTGGTGTAGTTTTAACAGGAGTGGGATTTATTTTAGAAGGTTCTATTTCTAGTTTCGTTTTCATACTTGCAGCACAGATTATATGGGGATTAGGTTCTACTTTTATCAGTGGATCTGTTGAAGCTTGGATTGCGGAAGAAGAGAAAGATAAAGATTTGGATAAAATTTATATAAAGGGAGCACAAGCAGGACAGATAGGATCGGTTATTGGAATAGTACTAAGCACTGTAATAGCTAATTTCTCTGTAAGACTACCTATTATAGTTAGTGGAGTTTTATTTATAATTCTTGCATTATTTTTATGGTTATATATGCCAGAAAATAATTTTAAATCATCTGCTCCAGAGGATTTAAATACATTCAAAAAGATGGGATATACCTTTAAATCTGGTATTAAATTTATAAAAAGCAAACCTATAATTATAATTTTGCTTTCAGTAACTTTATTTTATGGATTATCCAGTGAAGGTTATGATAGACTTTCTAATGTGCATTTTTTACAAGATACTATGCTTCCTAAACTTGGAAACCTTAAATCAGTGACTTGGTTCGGAATTTTTGGAATTTCAGGAATGATATTGAGTGCTATAGTAATGCATTTTATGGCAAAAAAGCTTAAGGATGATGATAAGAATCAAAATGGAAAGCTGTTATTATGTATAAATATATTTTATATATCATTTATGTTCATATTTGCTATTACAAAAAGCTTTAACTTAATGCTAATAGCTTATTTAGCGACAAGTACCTTTAGAACTATAAATGAACCTATATTTAGTGCATGGCTTAATGGACATATAGATGACAAGGCCAGAGCTACTGTACTTTCTATAAATGGACAAATAAATTCCTTAGGTCAAATTTTAGGTGGACCAATTATAGGAATCATAGCTACAAATATTTCAGTAAGTATGGGTATAGCATGTACTTCGTTATTAGTAACACCGGTATTAGTGTTATATATTGTTGCTATGATAATGGATAAAAAGGTGGTTGATAGAGTTGGAGGTATTGATTATGAAGAAAATAATTAATATAGGAATCGTAGCACACGTGGATGCAGGAAAAACAACTATAACAGAAAACTTATTATATTATAGTGGAGCTATAAAATCAGTTGGAAGAGTTGATCTAGGCAATACACAGACGGATTCTATGGAGCTTGAACGTAAGAGAGGAATTACCATTAAATCGTCAACCATATCTTTTAATTGGAATAATGTTAAGGTTAATATTGTTGATACTCCAGGACATGTGGATTTTATTTCGGAAGTTGAACGTTCATTAAGTGGCTTAGATGGAGCAATACTAGTTATATCAGGAGTAGAGGGAATTCAGTCACAAACAAGAATATTATTTGACACATTAAAGGAGTTAAACATTCCAACAATAATTTTTGTAAATAAGCTAGATAGAATTGGTGCAAATTTCAATAAAGTATTTGAAGAGATAAAGAAGAATATGTCCAATAAAGTAGTTAGATTACAAGAAGTATATGATGCAGGAAGCAAAGCTGTTTATTTTGATACATGCATAATAAATGATGATGCTATTAATGTTTTATCAGACTTAGACGAAGCATTTTTAGAAAGATATATTGGTGGAATAGAACCTGATAAAGAAGAAATACAAGAAAAGCTTTCATTATATGCAAGGGAAGGAAGTCTATATCCAGTATTTTGTGGTGCTGCAGCAATTGGACTTGGAGTTGAAGATTTATTAGATGGAATTTGTAGTTATTTTCCATTTTCAGGTGATGATTGTGAAAGTGATTTATCTGGAGTAGTGTTTAAAATCGAAAGAGCAAGTAAAAATGAAAAGAAGGTTTATGTAAGATTATTTGGAGGAAAAATATCTGTAAGAGATAAAATTCAAGTACCTAATAAGGAGCTAGCAGAAAAAGTAAAGAAAATTAATAGGCTAGAAAATGGTGTAATTATTGAAGCACAGAGGATAGAAGCAGGGGATATAGGTATTTTATATGGACTTACAAGTTTCCAAGTGGGAGATGTTATTGGAATTTCAAATAATAAAATTAAAAATATATCTATAGCTAAACCAGCATTAAAAACAACAATTTCTGCAATTGATAAAGAAAAAAATCCAGAGCTATTTAAAGCATTAATATTACTTGCAGAGGAAGATCCACTACTAGAATTAGAGATGAATGACATGGATAAAGAAATTTATGTCAACTTATTCGGTGAAGTTCAAATGGAAATACTAAGTTCTATCTTAGATGATTTATATGGAATAAAAGTAGAGTTTTCGAATATTGAGACTATCTATAAGGAAACACCTAAAGGTTTTGGATCATCAATAATGCATATGCAGGAAGACTTAAATCCATTTTGGGCGACAGTAGGCTTAGAAATAGAACCAGCAGGGAGAGGCGAAGGTCTTAGGTATATTTCTAATGTTTCAGTAGGGTCATTGCCAAAATCTTTTCAAAATGCAATTGAAGAAGCAGTTATTAAGACAAGCAAACAAGGATTATTTGGATGGGAGGTTACAGATGTAAAAGTCACTCTTAGCTGTGGTGAATTTTTTAGTCCAGCCAGCACTCCAGCAGATTTTAGAAATGTGACACCTATGGTATTAATGGAAGCATTATATAAAGCACAAACTGTTTTATTAGAGCCATTACATGAGTTTGATTTAAGGATTCCTCAAAATGCTTTAAGTAAAGCGGTATGGGATTTAGAAACTATGAGGGCAACCTTTGATAATCCTATTGTTATAGGGGATGAATTCTCAATAAAGGGATTAATTCCAGTAGAAAATTCAAAAGAATATAAAATGAAAATAGCTTCATATACAGAAGGTAGGGGAATGTTTGTGACAAAATTTTATGGGTATAAGGAAGTTTCCGCTGGATTTGCAAAAGCACGCCAAAAAACAACTTATGATCCATTGAATAAAAAAGAGTATTTGCTTCATAAATTAAACGCAATTAGAGATTAAATTTAAATAGATAAGTTAAATTTTTATAGGCCAACCTGCGTTTTTTCTGCAAAATTGCACCAAAATTTGTTCAAATCTAGTAATACCAATTAGTACATAGATGATAAATTAATGCACTAATTGGTATATATGTTGAGAATGAAAGATTATTTGTATAATATTATAGGCCTAACTATCATATTCTCGAAAAAAAGCACCAAACATTATCTAAATCATTGAAATAGCTGTATTTTATGAAATTTCAATAATAATCAAATTTAAGACCTTGTTATCACTAATTAATGACAACAAGCAAGTGATTGTAATAAGTTTACTTGTTTCTATTTTTTTGAAACTTTACTTTTTAAAGTTAATCTTAAATTAATAGTTTTAAATTCTAAAATACGTTAACTTTACTTTTTTAGTAATTTACCAGTCTTTTTAATTATTCTCTTTAATTTTTTAATATTGTTATTTAGCTTGTTAACTTCTTAAAATAAAAAGAACTCCATATCTAAAAATAGATTATGGAGCTCTTTTTATTAGTATTTTGTTAAAAATCTAAAACTTTATTTAAGTCGTAATAATACAATTTAATTTCTAAAAATTCAACTTGATTATTTATTTTTCCGAATAATAGCTCTAACATAACTTTCAGACATTCTGTACTTACTCGCTAATTCCTTTACATTAAATCCATTGAACTCTTCTATAATATCTCTATCACGAGCTTCTTTATATATCATCTTTTCAGTAGGAAAATACACAGATGTCCCCCCAAATTCTTCAAATAACACCTTAGTTATATCTATTCCAACTCTCATAGCTATATTTTCAAATTGTGGAGGTAGATCACTCATTTTTAAATCCATAAAATATCCCCCTAAAATATATTTTATATGAATAATTCTACAAATAATCTAAATAACCTACTATATGTATATAATCTTTATCATTATTCTATATCTTACAATCTTGGCTCCCATATTAATTTAGCCTCTAATTTAAATTCATTTTGATTTAAATACATCTTATAAATTTTTATATTTTTACCTTTAGCAATATCCATTATTGATTTCTTAATTTGTTCATCCATATTACTTCCTAAGTAAATCGCTATAGGAGCTATAATATTACTTTGACTTACACATTTTTCCGCAGGTTTTACTAATCTCCATTCTTCTTCATAACTCCACTCTTTAGATTTAGTAAAAATTAATTTTAATTTATCATCTATATCGTTAGGCAAATCATTGCAGTATTTAACTGGTAAAGGCAGTGTAATTAATTCTTTCAACATTTTAAAATCATATTCTAAGCAAAACCCCTTATGCGAATTAGCATAATGACTCCACATTAAAATTGAATCATTCTTTTGAGAAAAACAACTTACTCGAAATGTGCTTCTCACTGTTTTTATAAAGTTCAAACGAGCTTCTTCATTTTTTTTGAAATTTTCTATAAATAATTCATCCTCTTCAATATTTGTTTCTGCTTTGCCAAATATTTTATCTATAGTACTTTTTCTATTCAATATAGTTTCTTTTAAGTCCTCAATTGAATTATCAAATAAAGCCCCACTTACAAATGTATCAAAGGGATCATTATAGTTATTTGGATCATTAAACCATAACTGTTCGTCTTTAAAATCATCTATAGAATTTTTATTACCAGATCTGTATTTGTACAGTGTCCTTGGTTTATTTGCAACTAAACTTCTATATGCTGTATCACGATCTACATTTTTATAATCCCAAAATAAAGTTCCTAAATCTAAGCTATCCATAAAAAACTCCCCCTTTAACAAACTCTTCTAATAATAAGAGTCCTACAGGACTAAAGTCCCCCAATACTAAGAGGACATTTCAGGCAACATTTAAAACTTTAAGTATTTTGTAACTGTTGACCTGTTTATACCTAATTCAATTGCTATCTGGTTATTATTTAAACCATTCTCTTTAAGTTCTTTTATCTTATTAATTTTATCTTGTTTCTCTTGTTCTCTTTTAGTTAATCCATTTTTATTTCTTCTCTTAGCTTTTTTCTTTTCTTTTTGTTCTTCTGCACTTCTTCTATACTTTTCTTTACCTGATATAATAGTTTTTAAATATTGCTGCTCATCTAAAGTTATATCTAATATTTGAATTAACTTTGTATTTGTATATTTATATAATTTATTTTCATAGGCTTTTGTAGCCGATTTAGTATCTCTTATAACTTCGTTTTCAGGCAATGGTTTTTTAAACATAGAATTTAGTTCTAACGCTCTCCTTAAAGCTTCATCTGTATCCTCTGTAAAACATGCAGAATAATATCTATATAAAAATAAAATAACTTCTCTATGACCTTCTACATCATAGTTTCTAAGCTCACAAATTTTTGATATATCCATTAATCTAGAATAGTAAAGACTATACTCTGTAAAAAGGCTTACTATCTTTTTAGGTCTTCCCTTTAATTTCTTTTTATTCGGATTAATCTCTGGAAGATATTCTTCTTGTATTTCTCTTAATGAATATTCATAATCATATTCATCTAAAACTTTTACAGACGTTCCGCTCTTTGAGTTCATTGTCCCAACAATCCTTAAAACCCTAGTTGGATCAAGTGCATTTGCATCTGCTCCAAACTCTTTTAAAGTATTAAATAAATATCTTTGAACTGCGTACCATAAAGGTAATGCCATACTTGGAACTGGTTTAATTAAAACTATGTAATACAGACCTCTTCCACTATCTATTAAATAGTTTGGCCTCGGTATTTTATATCCGTACAAATCATGTTCTAAAAAATATTGAACTGCATCTTTAGTATACTTTGAATTATAACAATCTATATCAATATAAACTGCTCTAAGCTCTTTTATATTTTCAATTCTTCTTTGTGGCTTATAGAAAGTATTTTGAGATATATAATCATTTATTCCATTTACTATCTCTTCTGTTTTATCTAAAAGCTCCTCTTTCTTATAATGCCATTGACTATAATTTGGATTTTTACTAGCAACAGTCATATATCCATTGCTATTCCCATGTAATTTTTCTAAATGTTCTTTCGATTTATCTATATTAATTTCATCATCTATATTTAATTTGATTGCTTGCACTAAAAAAAACTCCCCTCATTCCTCTGATAATACACCCGAAAGATAAGAGAAGTTATTCATTATATATATTGTCACTTATGTATCCATGTGTTAAAATGACTATATAAAATAAAACTTGATGTATAAAAAATATACAAATAGCTTTATACTAAATATATAAAAACTCTCTATTAAGATTCTCTTATCTTTTTAGGGTTATTGATAAAAAAGTTAGAATTTCTGTTTGGCGACGGTGGTTCTAGCTTTTTTTATTATCCGATTATTATAGGTAAATTGTAACATATATTGAGCATTTAGTACACATTATAAGCCCTACTAGTCCTAAAAACGTGTTTTTATGACTTATTTGAATTTTTACATATTTTAGTATTTTAAATTTTAATTAAAATTATATTTTTCCTAACTTTTAGAGTATTTTTAAATTTTCAGAAACTTGTTAACATTGCCTAAATTCGACATTTATGTTTCTGTGTCTATAATTGAGCTGTATTTATTTTTTTGATTCATATTCCTTAACTCTTCTATAAAATGTATTACTTTTTAACTCTAATATTTCCATAGCTTTAACAGCTGTAATACTTCCTGATTTCCATTCTTTATAAACCTCTTCAAATTTTTCCCCTGGATCGATTTTACGTCTACCAAACTTAATACCCTTTTCTCTTGCTATTTTTATACCTTCTCTTTGTCTTTCTTTTGTTCTAAGTCTTTCATCCTCAGCCATATAACTTAAAAGTTGAAGGATTATATCTGATATTAAATTTTCTAATCCGTTCATATCTTTGTATTTAGTAGTATCTAAAAGTGGCATATCTAAAATTACTATATCTACTTTTTTAACTTTAACTAATTCATTCCACTCATCTAATATCATTTGTTTGTTTCTTCCAAGCCTGTCTAATGATTTTATATATAATACATCGCCTTCTCTAAGCATCCTTTTTAAAAGTTGATACTCAGGTCTTTTAAAATCTTTTCCACTTGCAACTTCAAGAAATATGTAATCTTCTGCAATACCTAATTTTTTAGCTTCTACAATTTGTCTTTCTAATGTCTGGTCTTTGGTGCTTATCCTTGCATAAAAAAATTTTCTCATACAGGTTATCCTTTCAAGTGTCTTTTTTCTTTCAATAAGTATACTATTTTTTTGAAACATTTCAAATAGAAAATTGTTTAGATTTTGAATTGTAAAAAACAAAAATAAGAACCCCTTTCAAAAAGTAGACTTTTTGAAAGGGTTGTTTTATAGTTTTTGCGTTAGTGCCAGTTTTATAGGTATAAATGGTATGTTTTTAAATAATTAGTTTCAATATCTCAATATATATAATAAAAAAAGTCAAGTTTGTAGGCTCAAACTTGACTTTTTTAGGTTATAACTTATCTTGAATCTAAGTATTTATAATAATTACACCAAAAATATCTATATAGTATTTTCAACAAATTAATTAAGGTCAACTACATATCTTTCAAAAACTTATAATATTCCTCTTCTAAATTAATTTCTAATTCATGTAAATGTAATTTTTTTCGATCCCAATGACTAATCTTTCCTTCTCTAATCAGGGAAATTCCCATATATGTAGCTAAAATTTCAGAATAAGGGTTATGATATTGAGATACAAAAAATTCACTATAATCTGCCTTTCTACGAATTGCATTTTCAACAAATTCAAATTTATTTAAATTTGAGTCTAACCAATTTTCATACCAATCGTAAAAAGAGAATCTGTCTTTATTAATACCTTTTAAAGGGGTAAATATTTGCTCTGGATAGTTATACCATATATTCCCTGTTTCAGGTCCATTAAGTACTATTCTAATATCACTTCCACACCCATAATTACTAATCAAATATGTTCCATCTAAGTACCCTGAAATATAATCATATTTATACTCGTTATCATCTTCATAATATGCATCTACACACGTAAATCGTTCACTACAATCTTCACAGTCTAAACTATCTTCATCAATTCTAGTACAGTTATCATAAGTAAGTGGTGTAAAATCACTTATAAATCTAAATTTATCGCTAAACCTTTTATATCTTTTAATAGAGATTCCTTCTAATCCGCAATGAGGCCCTGCACCACCATTTCCTATTTTTAATAGAAATTCAGTATATTCATTAGGTAATTTTATATTATTTATATCTTCAAATTTTTGTAAAGAAGACTTTGATAAAGGTGAATTAAATTTATACTCATGCATTTCACTACCGAAAACACAAAAATTTTTATCAAGTTGTTTTAATTTCCTAAATTTATTAATAATTATATCTAATCGTTCCATATTTATACTCCTCAAAAAAATAATTTAATATATTAACAAACTATCTATATTAATAAAATCATCATCAAAATAGATAGTGATAGAATTGTTTTTTGATTATCTACATTGAAATGAAAGTTGTAAATCTAAAAATCCCTCTCCCCCTATCTATTAAGGTTTGTAAGATAAATAAAAATAGAGGATACTCATCCTCTACAAAAACATCTAAATATTCATTTTTAATTCATAACTTTTCTTATAAGGTCAATTTCCTCAATAGATAAATCTGTAAGATCTCTTATAGTTTCATTATCCATTCCCTTTAAAATTGCCTTCTTTGCTATCTCTATAGCTTTTTCTTTTTTTCCTTCATCTATTAAACTTTTCCCTAACTCAGTCACTTTAAGCTCCTCCTTTACTCTTTCTAAATCTTTTCCACTTAAAAATTTATTTGCAAAGGCATATATTATAGATTCAACATCGTGTCTGTAATCCTCATCTATATCTTTTAATACCTTAATAGTATTTAAAATTCTATCTAACTTACTTGTTTTTCCACCCATTATAGGTGTAAATGATAATGATATTATATCATCTTTTGATAATCTCATTCCTCTATTAATTTTATCAGATATACAACCAAATACTTCATCACCATTTTTACTAGCCATAGATATAGTATTTACTTTAAACTTATTTATACCCGTTTCTAAAGTATCATTTACATCTTTTATATTTGAAGAATATACTACATATGTTATAACATCTTTTCCAGTTTGATGACTAAGTAGTGATTCATAAGCTCTAAACCTTCTTAAGTCTGCTATATTTTTATTTGTAGTCTGAAATTCAAAGTGTATGTAAGTATCATCTTCCATTAAGAATGTATAATCCATAAACATATTTTTAGTTTCTAAAACAACTAATTCAGTTGGACCTTGCTCTTTTACTTTCTTATCTATTCCAAAAAACTTCAATCCATCTTCTGCAAATATATCCATAGCTCTTTTCATTATCAAATCTTCATAATTTGTAATCTTCATTTTTTCACCACCTCAATTAATTATTTTATAATACTTCTACTTATACTTATCCATATACTCCTTAAGCGCCATAGATATTAAATCTTGCTTACTATAATGCTTTGTCTCGCAAAATTGCTGCCAATCTTGATATACAAATTCATTTATTCTTATACTTTTAGGCTTTGGATTTAAGTGTTTATCATCTACTAAATTAATTACGATATGGTTTGTAGTGGTTTCTGTAGTGGCTCTTGTAGTGGACTTATATTTCTCTAAAAACTCTTGTAAAACTTCAAAATTATTTTCTAAATATCCTAAAATTTGTTTCTGTTGTTTTGGAACTACAAATGTATTTTCATTACCTACAATTGTAGTTTTATCCGCTACAATTGTAGGTAATATCTCTGTAGTGGACTTTGTAGTGGTTTCTGTAGTGGGCGTATATTGCTTAATTTTACTATTATATCTATATCCATTTGCTTTTACTTCTCTTTGTAATGCTTTCTCTCCGATTCCTATATCTTCTCTTATTCTTATTACAGTTTGACCTTCTCTTAATTTATTATTTAAATACTCTATTTTCTCCATGAAATCTAGCTTATTAAATTGCTCCTTATTCACACTATCACCTCAATTTTTATTATAAACTACAACTGTAATTTTCTGTAGTTGTTTATTTATTTTATTCAAAATTTAAGTTCATTTGGTGACTTTATCTACACATTCGGGTCAAAACCATTACATCTTTAATTAAATCACTACAATTTATTACAAATCCACTACAACTCTTATAAACTCAATAATATCTTTTAAAAAGTACTTTATGAATTAAAAAACTGTACACGAAAATATAATTTTAATTTCATGTACAGTCTTTTATATAAATATAACTCTTCATTTTTCTACTTGTTTATGTACTCAGATTTTAAAATGTTATAATAAAGTGTTTTAACTTCTTTATTATCTAATAATCTCAATTTTTCATCTTTTGTAAATTTGTATTTAAATCCACATTTTTCACTTACTCTCTTAGAATTACTATTAAAATCAAAATGACCACACCAGATTAAATCTAAATCCAGTTCATTAAATGCATAATTTAACAAACAATTTACAGCCTCTGGAACATATCCATTGCCCCAATATGTTGGATTTAATACATATCCAATTTCCCTTTGTTCTAGGTTGTAAAGTTTTTCATCTGGCTTTCTGTTATGTAGTCCTATTCCACCTATAACTTTATTTTCAGACTTTAGAACTATTGCATAGGTATCATTGCTATTAATAAACATTTTTATTATTTCTTTGCTTTCATCTTCACTTTTATGTGGCTTCCATCCTGCATTTGGACCAACTAAATCACTTTTAGCATATTCATATAAGTCAAAACTATCACTTTCTCTCCATTTTCTTAATATCAGTCTTTCAGTATTTAACATATCCATAAAAATTCATTCCCCTCTTCTTAAATATTTAGTTAATTAAATCATAATATCACATTCCTAAAGTGTCCATTTAAATTATATAAGCATCTTTAAATCCCTTTTCTTTAGCTATTTTAACTTGATTTAAAGCATTATTTTTATCTCTATAAGCTCCAATACAAACCTTATACAAAATATCATTTATAGGTGCTTCTAATTCAAATAACTTAATTAAATTATTTCTAATAGCTAAAGCTATAGCTTTAATGTTATTACTATCTTTTAAAACTTTTTCTCCTTCAACATTAGATATAAAATCAACTTCAACTAAAGCTGCAGGCATCTTAGTATGTTTTAAAACAGAAAGCTCCTTACTTAACTTAATTCCTCTATTCCTTATATTAAATAACTTTGAAATATCTTCACAAATTCCATTTGAAAAATTATCTAATTTCTTAATTCCCATTGAATACTCCCAAACTTCAACTCCCCTAACACTTTTATTAGAAGCCGAGTTTATATGAATAGATAAAAAATAATCTGCTCCAAATTCATTTGCTATTCTAGCTCTTTCTCTAAGTGGAATAAACTTATCTGATAATCTTGTAAATTTAATATCTAAATCAAATCCTTTTAAATTCTCATTAAGTTCCTTTCCTATAGCTAAAACAATATTTGCTTCACAAGTTCCAGCTTGTCCAATTGCTCCTGGATCACTTGCTCCATGACCTAAATCAACAACTAATTTTTTCATAAAATCCCCCCTATTAATCCCCAAATTGTTAATATTTTCTTGATAATTTAATTATAGGGTTTGATATTAATTGAATAAACCAAACTACTGCAATATCTCAATTTTAAAGAAATATAGTTGAAATAAAAAGTTTAAAATAAATACTATTTTTAGAAGCCTAATTTACCTAGCGTAGGATAGCGGAGCAACGGTTTTATCCTTCGCTTCATTAAACCTAAATACTTTAGAACCGTAACCCAATTCCAATAATCTAAAAGTGTCTATAAAAGTAATAAATTTTAATTTCAAAATAAATATATAGTCCTAAATGTGAAGGTCCAATAAAATATCAATGAAAATAAATAACCTACAAAAACATACGAACAGGGCATTGGGCGAAGGGGCAGTGAATGGCAATCTAAAAAATGTACGAATATAGCGAGTGTCAAGATGCGAAAACTACATGATATACAATATGATGTACGTTGAGCTTGTTGTAAACGAACATATGAGTGCTTTTTAGATTTTGTCAGAGGGGCACAGCCGTAGGCTAATCACTTAAAACCCAATAAAACTTTAATTCAAAGCTCTTAGCATCAAATTCCATGAAACTTTTGATTAAAAGATGGTTTTGAGTTAGGGATTGCAATGGAAATCCTTTTGAACGACTTATCTCAAAAGATTGAAATGAAAAGCCCAGTGGCGATAGCCAAACTCCCAAAGTGTTAAAATCATGTATAGCATCAGTAACAACATATACAAGTTTAAGTTATTAACTAATAGACAATACTCCAAATATGTAAGGAGTGATATTATTGGAAAAAGTAAAAGTTAAATCTAGAAAAAAGAGAGAATCTTTTATAACTATAGATATGGCTATTAAAGGTGGTATTATTTCATTTATATTACTATCATTAGATCTATTTATATAGGTTAATTTTAAAAAGACAGGTTATAGCTTTTTGAGCTATAACCTGTCTTTTTTATTTATCGGACCTAACATAACTAAACGCAAAGGGAAAGGTGGCGGGGGAGCAGAGAGCGCGGAGGGAGAAGTATGGCCAAGATTAAACGAAATAAATAGTAAGCACAAAAATAAAGCTACATATTAGCTCATATCCTAATAAAAAAATCCTATTTTATATGAGTTAATATGTAGCTTCACTTCGTATGCCTTAGTTTTTATGTAGTGTAATCTTGGAACATACTGGGGCTGATTAACCGCAGGTTTAACAGCATATAGTTCTTTTTTAATTGTATAAGCTCATGCGTAGCATTTATTTATAAAAACTTTTTTCATCAATAATCTCACTCCTATATAATTCCCAACTATCTTTTAGGACTTAATCGAGCCTTTTTACTACACTTAAGTTAAATTAATTTTTCAAAGGAGGAATGAAAATGCCAGATATGAAATTAGCTCCAAACGCTTCAGAAGTTGCTCAAATGTCAGCTTTAAGAATCAAATATGATTGTGGTTTAGGTAACAACGGAAGAACAATAGTTAAAACTAGAAGTTTTTCAAACGTTAAAAACGATGCAAAAGTAGTTGATGTTTACAACGTAGCTGAGATATTAAACGGTCTACAAAAACATGACGTACTATCTGTAGTAAAAATAGACAATACAGAATTAACACCAGCAAATTAATTTAAATAAGAAAGGGGATTAAGAAATGAGAAATATAGAAACTAGATTATTAATGGTTTTCTCTACAACTCTTGGAAGAAAAGTAAGCTTATTTGTATCAGATCCTAAAGAAGATATAACTGAAGCAGAAATAAAAGAAGCTATGGACCAAATAGTTGCTAAAAATGTATTTGCGCCTAGATTTGGAGAAGAACTTGAAGCAGCAATAGAAGCAAAAGTAGTTCAAACTGCAACTACTGGATATGACTTAGTTATATAGTAACACATGGAACGTCTCTTTGAACTTTTGAGGGGCGTTCTAATCAATTTTAAAGTTTAATTGGAGGAATAACTCGATGGAACTAGATTTAATGACTCTAGT
>VSSQ01000784.1_pt1 | contig 15917 bp, 13 predicted proteins | sample 4763081 | NCBI WGS metagenome assembly VSSQ01 (sample SAMN12137344, study PRJNA551015) | bioreactor metagenome | isolation source: SDC9 anaerobic chlorinated ethene degrading culture | place: USA: Knoxville, Tennesee | collected 2015-01-01
ATTCAGGCGGCCTAATAAAAAAGCCGTTTGAGCCCATCCGCAAGGAAGGATTCAAACGGTGATTGGAGGCGCCACCCAGATTCGAACTGGGGAATAAAGGTTTTGCAGACCTCTGCCTTACCACTTGGCTATAGCGCCAAATCTTATAATTATAGCTTATGTAATTTAAATTTTTTTGATACTAAATTTTAAATAAAATTTTTATAAATACAAATAATAATATATATAATAAAATTACACAATAGTAGTTAAGAGGTGAATATAGGAATGTTCAATAAAATAAGTAATATATTAATTAATTATGAAAAACCATCTATAGAAATAGAAAAATTATTTAATAAAGAAGACTTTAAAAAAAGTAGTTTTAATATAATAAGTGAATTAGAAAAAATCCCTCAAGAAAAAAAATTTCATCCAGAAGGAAATGTATGGAATCACACTAAAATGGTAGTAGATGTAGCAGCAAAAATTAATAGTTTTTCTAGCAATGCTCAAATATTTATGTGGGCTGCTTTGTTACATGATATAGGAAAAATAACAACCACTAAATTTATTAAAGGACGATATAGATCTTATGATCATGATAAAGAAGGTGCAAATATAACTTATAGATTACTAGAATTATATGAGAATATGGATTTTACTAAAAGAGTTACAGAAATAGTAAGATTTCATATGCATCATATTTATATAATAAAAAAATTACCATTTTCAGATATAGAAGGATTATTAAACAGTGAAAACTTTAATGATATTATATTATTATTTATTTGCGATAAATTAGGAAGAGGAAATCAAAATTTAAGTGAAAATAAAAATAATATTAATGAAGTATATACTATATTAGATATATTAGATAAAAAATCTAATAAAAACTTTGAAGATTTAAGAAATCTAATAAACAAAATAGAATTTGATATTTTAAATTTAAAATAAAAAAAAAGCTTAAAGATATACAAATTTCTTTAAGCTTTTTTTTGATTAAAGATAGAAAATTAATTTTTTAAAATATATAAAATCATAAATAAATTATCAATCTATTATTAGAAACATTTATGTATATAAGACGTATTATATAAAAGACTATAAAATTAAAAGACTTCCTCTATCTTGAAGTTTTCCATCTTTTAAATAAATAGGTGAAACTCCGTATTTATTTAAAAAATTTAATACTTTTTCACCATACATATATGACTTTAAATTACCAAAGAAGGCCATTTTATCTTTAGATATAAGACCACCACTTCCACCGATAAAACCGTAATCTAATCCTTCTAATATTATGTCTCCAGGAGGAAGTAGTAATATATCAAAATCATAATTTATTAAAGTATTATATATTCCTAAATCACTAGTTATAAGAGATTTTTCACTTACAGGTAAACAAGAGCATTTAGTATAACCTTGTTTTACATTGATAAGTTTTTTAAAATTTTGAGAACTAATGAGATTTTCATCAGTATATTTTAAGTTATGAATAAAATAATTTTCTAATATTAGAGCATTTAAGAAAATATTATTAGGATAAGAATACTTTAAAGAACGATTACTTTCTATAAAGTTTACATTTAAATCAGAAAGTTTTTTCTTAAAGTTAGGAGATATATCTTTTTGAATTATTACTTTTTTCGACTTTTTATCTAATATATTTAATTGTATGTCTACATGGCCATCAATGGATTTATATAAAGAATTATTCGGTGGTACTTCTACTATTGATAAACCAAATGATTCAAGGGAAGTTCTTTCTATATTAGAAATTCTATAATCAACAAAGCAAACCATAAATAAACTCCTTTTAAATTTAAATTAATATAAATTAATTATAAATTAGTATATTAATCTTGTCGATTGATAAGAAATATTTTTTGAATATAGTTTAAATTTTTATACATACTATTACTAGGAAGGGAGTGGAATCCATGCTTGTACTAAAGCTTGTTTATAATGATGATCTAGATTTTGTAAGTGAAATTCAAGAATTGCGAACTATTCTAAAGAAAAAAGACATAAAAATTGGGATAGTAGAAAGTGTGGAACTAGATAGTCATATAGTTAAAGTACTATGTGATGATGATGGTTATAATGAGAGGGTAAAAGAAATCATAAATTTATATATAAGTAATGTATTGTATAAAGTAGTAATAGAACAGTATAAAGAAAAAGAAATGTTTGATTTTCTAACTGAAAATTATTTCTTTTTAAAACAAGAAGAAGTAATAGAAGTTGAAGAAGAAATTATGAAGATATTATTAGGTGAAGAATCATTAAAATGTGAAAATTTAATTTATTGCATGAATAAAATGAATAGTATAATTGAAAAAATAAAAAATTGTTTAGAAGAAAATTCAGAGATAAACATAAATGGATTTATAAGATTTAGAATGAGAGATTTAAGAGAAGATATAGAGAATATAATAGATAAAGTAATAGAAAGTTATATGGTTGAAAAGGAATATAGAGAATTTATAAAGTTATTAAAATATTTTGTAGATATACAAGAAAGTAAAATAGATGAAATAAACATATTCATCAATGAAGCAGGAAATTATTTTATAAAAGATAAAGATAAAAAAGATATATTTAATGAATTTATGAAAGAATTAGTTGAATGTAGGATAGATAATGATGCTAAGATGGAAGATATAATAATAAGTGGATTAATAACTAATGCACCTAAAAAGGTAGTAATACATGGTAAAAAGAATTGCTTGAATAAAGAGTTTATTGATACTATAGAAAATGTTTTTGAAAATAAAGTAAGCTTTTGTGATGGATGTTCTTTATGTATGGAAAAACAGGTTAAATTTTAAATTTATGTTGACAAGTTTTTTGACAAATAATATAATACTAGTGTTAAGAAGAAACACAGCCGTTTCTCACCTTACGGCATAGCTTAGTAAGGTATAATGTATTCTTATTTAATTTATTATGATTTAAATTAAAGAAATGAATATTTTGAGGACGGCATATGCTGTCTTTTTTATTTTGTCTTTTTATTGAGAAGTTATTTAATATTTCCCTTAAAAAGAATATAAGAAGATTAAGCATTATAAAAAACATATATGCTAATAAATTCCTTTTTGTGGAATTGATTTAGATTAAAATTCAATTTAAGGGACATTTAATAAAAGATATTATTCTAAAGTTTTATAGTTGTAAAGTTAGGATTCCCTTAATAAAGCATAATTTGAGAGGAGGATTTTATTATGCCAAAAATGAAGACGCACAGAGGTGCAGCAAAGAGATTTAAGAAAACAGGTACTGGAAAATTAAAAAGAGCAAAAGCTTTCAAGAGCCATATATTAACAAAGAAAAGCTCTAAGAGAAAGAGAAACTTAAGAAAAGCTGCTTATGTTTCAACTACTCAAGAAAAAGCAATGAAGAAATTATTACCATATCTATAAAATAAGAGGAGGATTGAAACATGGCAAGAGTTAAAAGAGCAGTAAATTCACGTAAAAATCATAAAAAAGTATTAAAGCTTGCAAAAGGTTATTATGGCGGAAAGAGCAGATTGTTTAAAACAGCTAATGAGTCTGTAATAAGAGCTTTAAGAAATGCTTATGTTGGAAGAAGATTAAAAAAGAGAGATTTTAGAAGATTGTGGATAGCAAGAATCAATGCAGCTACAAGAATGAATGGTCTTTCATATTCTAAATTTATAAATGGAATTAAATTAGCTGGAATTGATATGAATAGAAAAATGTTATCAGAAATAGCTATAAATGATCCTAAAGCATTTGCAGATTTAGTGGAAGCAGCAAAAAAACAATTAAATAAATAATATAAGCGACCGATTGGTCGCATTTTTTACTATATAGGAAATTATATCTTAAAAATATATTGATAAATAACTTATAGAATATAAGTTGTTAAAGTTATTCCTGCATAGTAAAAAATAGAATAAAGTGCGCGTGAAGGATTTTCCTAAGGCAGCTTCGGAAATGCACATGCACCAAAAAAAGTCGACAGCTTGGCAAATTTATCTTGACGACTTTTTTATAGGTAAATATAAATACTATAGAAAAAATAGTTAATAATATCTATTATTAGTAGTAAAATAAAGATAAAATTTTAGTTTATCTATGAGGTGAAGATATGCAATTTAGTTTAAAAAGAAAAATTAAATTGAAAGGAGTTCAAATATTAGCATTAGGATTTTTAATAGCAATTTTTATTGGAGGAATAATCTTATCACTTCCAATATCTTCTGCTTCTGGAGAAGCAACAAACTTTTTAGATGCTATTTTTACATCTACTTCAGCTGTTTGTGTTACAGGTTTAGTAACCTTAGATACTAGTACTTACTGGAGTACTTTTGGGCAAATGGTAATAATGATATTAATAGAAGTTGGTGGTCTTGGGTTTATGACATTTGGGGTTCTTATATCATTAGTACTTGGCAAGAAAATAACATTAAGAGAAAGACTTATAATGCAAGAAGCTATGAACACACATTCCATCCAAGGACTGGTGAAAATGGTTAAATATATATTAATTTTTACAGTATCAGTACAAGTTTTTGGAGCAGTATTGTTGTCAACGCAATTTATACCTGAATATGGCATTTATAAAGGATTATTCTATAGTCTTTTTCACTCAATATCATCTTTTTGTAATGCTGGATTTGACTTATTTGGAACAAGTCTTATTAATTATTCTAGTAATACAACAGTTATTTTAGTAATTAGTACATTAATAATAATTGGAGGATTAGGATTTACAGTTCTCTTAGAGATATATGAGTTTAGATCAATAAAAAAGTTTTCAATTCACTCAAAATTAGTTTTAATATCAACACTTATATTGATACTTATAGGAACATTATTAATGTTTGTATTTGAACGAAATAATGTAGAAACTATAGCAAATATGAACATGAAAGATAAGATGTTAAATTCATTTTTTGCATCAGTAAGTCCGAGAACAGCTGGATTTAATAGTGTTTCTACTACAGCTATGACATCAGTGAGTAAGTTTTTAACTATAATATTAATGTTTATTGGAGGATCACCAGGATCAACTGCTGGTGGACTAAAAACAGTGACTTTTGCTATACTAGTATTAACTGTTATTTCAGTTATAAGAGGAAGGGAAGATGCAGAAATATTTGGAAGACGATTTAGTAAAGGCGTTGTTTATAAGGCCTTCACTATATTATTCATTGCAGTATCATTAGTAATAATGTTCACAATGATTTTATTGTTCACTGAAGTTAGTGCATCATTTATGGATATACTTTACGAAGTAACATCAGCATTTGGTACTGTTGGACTTACTCTAGGATTTACTCCAAATTTAAGCTCTATAGGGAAAGTTCTAATTATACTTATGATGTATTTTGGCAGAGTAGGACCTCTTACAGTAATGCTTGCGTTAGCAAGAAAAAATAAAAAATCTGGATATAAATATCCAGAAGGAAAGATTTTAATTGGTTAGGAGATGAAGTTTATTGGCTAATAAGCAATTTGTAATTATAGGACTTGGAAGATTTGGATCTTCTATAGCAAAAACCTTATATTCTCTAGGGAGTGATGTATTAGCAATAGATAAAGATGAAGAGATAGTACAAGAAATAGCTGATAGTGTTACACATGCTGTACAATTAGATGCAACAGATGAAAATGCGCTAAAATCACTTGGAATAAGTAATTTTGATGTAGCAGTGGTTACTATAGGTGATGATATCCAATCAAGCATTATGGTTACTTTATTAGTAAAAGAACTTGGAGTTAAATATATTGTAGCTAAAGGGCATAATGATTTTCACGCAAAAGTTCTTTATAAAATTGGAGCAGATAGAGTTATACTTCCAGAAAAAGATATGGGGGTAAGAGTTGCGCATAATTTAGTCTCAAATAATATATTAGATTATATAGAGCTTTCAGAAGACTATAGTGTTATGGAAATTCAAGTATTAGAAGAATGGTCAGGGAAAACTTTAAATGAGTTAAAACTTAGAAGTAAATATGGAATAAATGTTATTGCAATTAAAAGAGGTCAGGAAATTAATTTATCACCATCAGCAGGAGATATAATTAAAAATACTGATGCAATTGTTGCTATAGGAGTAGCGGAAGATTTAAACAGGCTAGAAGGCATGATAGCTAAATCAAATTAACGAGGTGTAAATTTTGATTTATATAGAAAGTAAAGACAATAATTTTTTTAAGGCTACAAAGAAACTGAAAGATAAAAGATTTAGGAATAAAGAAGGTAAGTTTATTTTAGAAGGATTTAGATTAATAGAGGAAGCTACAAAAGCTAATATGGAAATAGAATATATAATTTTATCTCAAGAAAATGAAGAAAAATTACATAATAGTAGTTTAAAAGAAGTTATTGGTGATGATAAAATATATGTTTTTTCAAGCGCTTTATTTTCTCAGATATCTTCTACAGAACATCCTCAAGGAGTTATAGCAATAGTTAAAAATAAAAAAATGATTATTAATTTAGAAGGACAATTCTTTTTAATATGTGATAAAGTTCAAGATCCAGGTAATTTAGGAACTATAATAAGAACTGGTCATGCAGCTGGGGTTGATGGAATAATACTAACAAAGGGAACAGTAGATATTTATAATGATAAAACAATAAGATCTACTATGGGTTCTATATTTTACGTTCCTATTTTTTATGATGATGAAGATTTTAATATTATTAAAAGGCTTAAAAATAGTGGAGTTTCATTGGTAACAACCTCTCTTGAGAAATCTAAAAACTTTTTTGAAGAAGATTTAAAAGGGAAAATTATGTTAGCTGTAGGTAATGAAGGCAATGGAATAAGTAATGAACTTTTTGAACTTGCAAACAAAAAGGTTAAGATCCCAATGCCTGGAGGAGCTGAATCTTTAAATGTAGCGGTTGCAACATCAATAATTTTATTTGAAAAAGTTAGACAAAATCTAATATAGAAATAAATAGAAAATTTCTATTGAAATTAATTAAGTTTATTTGTATAATAGATTGTAAATTAAATATAAAAAGACAGTGAATGAGAAAGTAGATATAAAAGTCTTTTCAGGGAGAAATAGTCTAAGACTGGAAGCTATTTTAAAGAAGTTTATATTGAAGTTCCCTCAGGAGTCCTAGAAGTGAAATTAACAGTAGTTTCTAGCGGTTTTAATCGTTATTTAAATTTGAGTTGGGTTGTGAAATTATAAATTTTATAACCAATTAGGGTGGTAACGCGGCACTTCGTCCCTTTTATAGGGGGACGAAGTTTTTTTATTCTTTAGGAAATTATAAAAAGTTTATTCTTAATATAACTTTTTATAATTTTCTTCCTTCAGTTTTCAAGTGGGCATATGTAAGTTTGCGTTGACTTGGAGCGAAGTAATGGAATAAGTAAATTTACATATGTCCATTTTTTATTTTAATCAAAAAGGAGGAACAAATATGCAAGAAAAGTTAATTGCTATTAAAGAAAATGCATTTAATGAATTAACAAATGTAAATGCTAGCTCAGAGTTAGAAGAAATAAGAGTAAAATATTTAGGTAAAAAAGGAGAGCTAACTACTATATTAAGAGGAATGGGATCATTATCTCAAGAAGAAAGACCAATAGTAGGAAAGCTCGTAAATGTAGTAAAAAAAGAAGTTGAAGATAAGATTGAAGAAATATCAAGAGAAATTAAGGAAAAAGAAAAAAATGCTAAATTGGCATCAGAAGTTATAGATATATCTCTTCCGGGAAAGAAAAATTTAATTGGTAAGAGACATCCTCTGGATTTAACTTTAGAAAGTATGAAAAATATATTTATATCAATGGGATTTACAGTAGAAGAAGGGCCAGAAGTAGAATTAGATCATTACAATTTTGAAGCTTTAAATATTCCAAAGGATCATCCAGCTAGGAGCGAGCAAGATACTTTTTATATAAATGATAATCTAGTATTAAGAACACAAACTTCACCAGTTCAAATTAGAGTTATGGAAAATCAAGCTCCACCAATAAAAATGATAGCTCCAGGTAAGGTATATAGATCAGATGCAGTTGATGCAACTCACTCACCTATATTTTATCAAATGGAAGGACTTGTAATTGATAAAGGAGTTACATTTGCAGATTTAAAAGGAACTTTAGAGCTTTTTGCAAAAAAGATGTTTGGAGATAAGGTTAAAACTAAGTTTAGACCTCACCATTTCCCATTTACAGAACCTTCAGCAGAAATGGATGCAACTTGCTTTGTATGTGAAGGCAAAGGATGTAGGGTATGTAAAGGAAGTGGCTGGATAGAGCTTTTAGGTTGCGGTATGGTTCATCCACAAGTATTAAGAAATTGTGGTATAGACCCAGAAGTTTACAGTGGATTTGCCTTCGGATTTGGTGTTGATAGAATGGTTATGCTTAAGTATGGAATAGATGATATTAGGCTATTATACGAAAGTGATATGAGATTTTTAAATCAATTTTAATTATAGGAGGTAAAAGAGATGAAAGTACCATTTAATTGGTTAAAAGATTATGTTGAAGTGAATATAGACGCAAAAGAACTTGGAGATAGATTAACATTATCAGGATCAGCAGTAGAAGAAGTTATTACTCAAGGTGATACAATTAAAAATGTAGTTACTGGAAAAATTGTTGAAATAACTGCACATCCAGATGCTGATAAATTAAATGTTTGTCAAGTTGATATAGGAGCAACCGAAAAAATTCAAATTGTTACAGCTGCAACAAATATGAAAGAAGATGATGTAGTACCAGTTGCTCTTCATAAATCAATTTTAGCAGATGGAACAGAAATTAAAAAAGGTAAGCTTAGAGGAGTAGTATCTAATGGTATGTTCTGTTCAGAAGAAGAACTTGGAATAGCTGGAGATGAACCAGTTCATGGTTTAATGATCTTACCTAAAGATGCACCACTAGGGATAGACATAAAAGAGTATTTAGGTCTTAATAAATCAATATTAGATTTTGAAATAACTTCAAATAGACCAGATTGTTTAAGTATTGTTGGTATGGCTAGAGAAACAGCAGCAACTCTTAATACATCTTATAAAATGCCAAGTTTTAATTATGAAGTAAAGAATTCTGAAAATATTAATAATAAATTAAATGTTGAAGTTAAAGATTCTTTATGTAGAAGATATATGGCAAGAGGCGTTAAGAATGTTAAGGTTATGCCTTCACCAGGTTGGATGCAAGAAAGATTATTAGAAGCTGGTGTTAGACCTATAAATTGCATAGTTGATATAACTAACTTTGTAATGCTAGAACTTGGAGAACCAATGCATGCTTTTGATGCAAGAGAAATTAAAAGCGGGAAAATAGTTGTAGAAAGAGCTAAAGATGCAGAAACTTTCGTTACTTTAGATGAAACTGAAAGAAAGTTAGATTCTAGTTTCTTATGCATAAAAGATGGAGATAAAACTATAGCTTTAGCAGGAATAATGGGTGGATTAAATTCAGAAATTAAAGAAGATACAAATGAAGTTATATTTGAATGTGCAAACTTTGATGGAACTAATATAAGAGTTAACTCTAAAAAGCTTAATTTAAGAACTGAAAGTTCATCAAGATTTGAAAAAGACATAGATCCAAACCTTGCAAGTCTTGCAATAGATAGAGCTTGTGCTTTAATTTGTGAACTTGGATGTGGTGAAGTAATGGAAGGAACTATTGATGTATACACTCAAAAGAAAGAAGAGGGAAGTATTACAGTAGATTCTAATTGGATAAATAAATTCTTAGGAACAGAGATATCAAAAGAAGATATGAAAAGATATCTTGATTCTTTAGATTTAAAGACTGAAATTGCAAATGATGATTTGGTTATAAAGATACCAACATTTAGAATAGATATAGCAATTAAAGAAGATATAGCTGAAGAAGTTGCAAGAATATATGGATATGATAAAATTCCAACAACAATATTTAAGGTATCTACTGAAAGAGAGCCTAAATATAAAAATGAAATATTAACTGAAGAAGTTATAGATACTATGATAGGAAGTGGATTAAATCAATCCATCAGCTATTCTTTTGTATCACCTAAAGTTTTTGATAAAATCAATTTACCAGAAAATAGTGATTTAAGAAATGTTGTAAAGATTAAAAATCCACTTGGCGAAGATTATTCTGTAATGAGAACAACTACTATTCATTCAATGATGGAATCTTTAGGAAGAAATTATTCAAGAAATAATGAATATGCCAGATTATTTGAGGTTGGTAAGATATATATACCAAACGAAGATGAAACTGTTCTTCCAACTGAAAAGAATATTTTAACAATTGGTATGTATGGAGATTGCGATTATTTAGATTTAAAGGGAGTTGTAGAAAATATTGTTGAATCTTTAGGTTTAAATAAAGTAACATTTGCTCGTGAAGCTGAAAATCCTAGCTATCACCCAGGTAAAACTGCTGCTTTAATGATTGGCAAATCAAGAGTAGGGGTATTAGGTGAAGTTCACCCTGATGTTTCGGAAAACTATGGCGTTGATGTTAATTGCTATTTAGCTGAGTTAGATTTAGATTTATTATTTAATGGTGCTGAAACAACTAAGAAGTATAAGCCACTTCCAAAGTTCCCAGCAGTTACAAGAGATATAGCTCTATTGGTAAATGATGAAGTGTTAGTACAAGAAATTGAAGACACTATTAAAAAAGCTGGTGGAAACTTAGTTGAAAAAGTAAAATTATTTGATATTTATAAAGGTGCTCAAATACCAGAGGGTAAAAAAAGTATAGCTTATGCAATTGCATATAGAGATGAAAAAAAGACACTTACTGATAATGATGTCAATAAAGTTCACGATAAGATATTAAGAAGCCTTGAATATAAATTAGGTGCAACTTTAAGATAATAGATAGTAAATAAAAGATACTTTAGAGTTAATATTATTAGTCTAAAGTATCTTTTATTATTTTATTTATAATTAGATTATAACTATATTATAATTATATATACATTCTTTGGAATATTTATGTTAGAATTATATTAGTTATAATTATTATGTTAATGAGGTGTGTTATGAATACTATAACTATTAAGATAAATGGGATTGAATATAATCTAAAAGGAAGAGAAAATGAAGAGTATTTATTACAAGTTGTAAAATATGTAGATGGAAAAGTTAGAGATATTATGGCAAATAATAGGAAGTTGAGTTCTACAGCATCAGCTACACTTGTTTCATTAAATATAGCAGATGAATTATTTAAAGCAGATATAGAAATAGAAGAATTAATGAAAAAAAATACTTCTCTAGAAGAAAGAAACATAACATTAAAAGAAAGAATAAAAGAAATTAGAGAAGAAGCAGAAATCCTTGAGTTTAATAGTAATAAAGAGATAGACAAATTAAACAAATTAATAAATGAATTGAACAAAAGGATTTTAGAGGATGAAGAATTAAAAAATAAAGTTAAGCTTCTTGAAAAAGAAGAGAAGGAAAATAAACTTTTAAAAGAAAAGATATTAAGTTTAGAAACAGAAATATCTTCTAAGGAAATAAAAATTAATGAGCAATTATCATTAGAGTCAGAAATAAATTCTTTAAGAAATGAAAATTCAATACTAAGAGAAGAATTAGAAAATTATTATAAAGAATTAGAAAATTTAAAAGAAAGTAATTACTTGTTGAAAAATAATGAAATGGGGTACAAAGAAAAATTCATTAAACTTAATGAGGAATGTAAGATAATAGAAGAGGATTTTAAAAAGACAAAGGCAGAAAAGGAATCATTAAAGCAAAGAAACAAAGAAATAAAATTCCAATTACAAAATTCAAAATATAAGGTATTAGATTTAGAAAAGAAATTAATTGATACACAAGTAAAGCTAGCAATAGAAAAAAGACATAGAAATGCTTTACTAAAAGATGTTTAGTCAGTATATTATTTCTATAAAGGCAGCTTGATTTTGTTAATTAAGCTGTTTTTATATTAAATAAAACAACTTAATTTCTAGCAATAGAAAAAAATTATAAATTGTGATATATATAATTAGTGAAGATAAAAGCATAATAAACTAAAGTTTAGGAGAAGTATTTATGAATAAAGTAGAAATTTTAGCTCCAGCTGGGAGCATGGAAAGTCTTGTAGCGGCAATGAATAAGGGAGCAGATGCGGTTTATTTAGGTGGAAATAAGTTTTCAGCTAGAGCATATGCATCTAATTTTGATAATGATAATATGATAAAAGCTGTTGATTATGTACATAGCTATGGAGCTAAGGTTTACGTAACATTAAATACTATATTAAAAGAAAATGAAATTGAAGAAGCAGTTAGATATGTAGGTTTTTTATATGAAATAGGAGTAGATGCAATAATACTGCAAGATTTAGGATTATTTAAAAGAATAAAAGAAGATTATCCCGATTTTGAAATACATGCATCTACACAAATGACTATACATAATGGAGAAGGTGCACTATTTTTTAAAGAAAGAGGTTTTCATAGAATAGTTTTATCTAGGGAACTATCTGTAGATGAAGTTAAATATATTTCTAAAGATTTAGGAATAGAAACAGAAATATTTGTTCATGGTGCATTATGTATTTCATACTCAGGTCAATGCCTTATGAGTTCCATGATAGGTGGTAGAAGTGGAAATAGAGGTAGATGCGCTCAGCCTTGCAGAATGGAATATACATTAAAGGGAAATACATCTGGAGAAAGAAAGGCTTATCTTTTAAGTCCTAAGGATACATGCACAATAGAAGACATGAAAGATATTATAGATTCAGGAACATATTCACTGAAAATAGAAGGAAGAATGAAAAGACCAGAATATGTTGCAGGAGTAGTAGAAAATTATAAAAATGCAGTAGAAAAGGAATTATACAATACAGAATATAATGTTAGCAAAGGAAAAAGAGAATTATTACAGCTATTTAATAGGGGTGGATTCTCTAAGGCTTATTTACATAAAAATGTTGGAATGGATATGATGAGTTTTAAACATCCAAGAAATACGGGAGTACCTCTAGGAAAAATAGAGAAAAATGGAGAAATAGTTTTAAAAGAAGATATTGCTTTAGGTGATGGATTTAGGTTTATGGAAAGTGGATATTCAATAAATAAAATTATAACTAATGGAAAAGAAGTAAAAGAAGCAAAAAGAGGAGAAAGAGTTAAAATATTTCCAATTGCTTATAAGGTAGGGGATGAGATATTTAAATCATTAGATAGAAAACTGTTTGATTCTTTAGAGGATTCTATAAAACCATATAATAGAAAAATTTCCTTAAAAGCAAATGTTACTTTTAAAGTTGCAGAACCATTAAGAATAAGCATAGAATATAATGATAAGAATTATGAATTTTTAGGCGAAGTTGTTGAAAAGGCAGAAAAAAGACCTTTAGAAAAAGATAGAGTTATAGATTCACTATGTAAATCTGGAGAGAGCGCTTTCAAAATAGATGAAATTAATTTTGAAGCTTTTGAGGATGGATTTATAAGAGTTAGTGATTTGAATAACCTGAGAAGAGATGCTTTAGAAGGAGTTCAAAAATCTATTACAAAATCTTTCAGAAGAAAGAGACCTAAAAAATTAGATAAAATTGATAATATTAAGAGCAATGATATAAGTTTAGATATAATATATCAATGTATTACGAGAGAACAGCTTGATACTTTAATAGAAGAAGGTGTTAAGGATATAATAGTTGATGTGTTTAATAGGGATAAAGATGCTATTAATGTTAAAGATTTAATAGAAGTATCTCAAAATAAGCAACTTAATATATATTTAAAGGTTCCAAATATAATTAAGAGTGAATTTAATAATGTAATAAATATAATAGAAAAGGTAAAAGAATATATTAAAGGGATAGTGACTGTTAATGTTGGGATAATTCGTAATTATCAAGATGAAATGATGATAATAGGTGATTATAAACTTAATATAATAAATTCAGAAGCTTTAAAGTTTTATCAAAATGAAATTGATATTCCTACACTAAGTTTAGAGCTTAATAGGAAAGAAATTAAAAATATGCTAAAAGGAAATAGGGGGAATGTACAAGGAATAATATATGGCAAAACTGAGCTTATGATAAGTGAATATTGTCCTATTGGAAGTACTTTTGGTGAAAAATCATCGTGTAAGGATTGTAATTTAGCATGTACAAGAGATGAGTTTACACTAATAGATAGAATGAATGAAAAATTTAGAGTAATGACTGATATTTTCTGCAGAAGCTATATTTTAAATCCTTATCCATTGAATCTTATTGAAGAAAAAGATGATTTAAAAAATCTTGGAATAAATTCCTTTAGAGTTGAATTTAGAGATGAAAATTCAAATGAGGTAAAAAAAGTATTAAGAATGATAAGAGGAGAGGAAAAAGTTAATACTAATACTTATACAAAAGGTCATTATAGAAGAGGGATAGAGTAGGAGAGAAAACATGAGCATTATATTACATAGGTATTTACTTTTAGGAGTAATATTATTAAATTTACTAGCTATATTAAGAAGTAGAAAGTTTGCAAATAATGCTAAAATAGTAAATGCTATTATTGAATATAGAAGAGAAGGTATTAAGTTAATAAAAGATTTTTGGAAAAAACAAATTATAATGATTGCAATAGGAGTAACATTATTTTTATTAGCTATATTAATTAAAGAAAATGATAATAAGATTGCAATTAATACATTTTCACTTATAAATTATTTATATGTGTTGATTTCAGTAGTATTAGTTACGTATAACTATAATAATTTTAATAGAGAAATATCTAATTTATTAAACAAAATTAAAAGTTAGAGTAATGAAGAGGAGATATTATGGAAGAAAGAACTCTTAGAGTGTTAGAATTTAATAAGATAAAAGAAAAACTAAAAGAATATGCAGTAACATATGGTGGAAAAGAAATTATAAATAATCTTAGACCTTACGACACTGTATTTGAAGTTAAAAATAAACTTAAGGAAAGTAACGAAGCATTAGATTTATTAATAACAAAAGGAAATCCTCCTTTTGAAGGATTATTTGATGTTAGAGAGGGAATAGAAAGAGCTAAAAAAGGAGGAGTATTATCAGCCGGACAATTGCTAAGAATTGGCGGTATGTTAAAATGTTCAAGAAGATTTAAGGAATATATCTCTAGAAGAGAAGATGAAGTTCCTCATATAATTCTAGAAGATTTAGCATATATATTAACTCCTATTAAAAGTCTTGAAGAAATTATAGAAATTTCTATAATTTCTGAAGAGGAAATAAGTGACAGAGCAAGTAGTACATTAAATGGAATAAGAAGAAATTTAAAGGAAAAAAATTCTTCTGTAAGAGATAAAATAAATTCAATTGTAAGATCCAATGCAAAGTACCTTCAAGATGCCTTATATACAATGAGGGGAGATAGATATGTTTTACCCGTAAAGGCTGAATATAAGGGAGCAGTTCCAGGACTTGTACATGATCAAAGCTCAACTGGAGCAACATTATTTATAGAACCTATGAGTCTTGTTAATTTAAATAATGAAATAAAGGAACTTAAGCTTAAAGAAAAAGCAGAGATCGAAAGAATATTAATGGATTTATCTAATAGGGTTTATGAAAATATTGAAACTGTGGAATCTAATTATAAAATTCTTACAGAGCTAGATTTTATATTTGCAAAAGGAAAATATGCTTCTAGTTTAAATGCTGTTTGTCCAGATGTTAATGAAGATAGAAGTTTTGATATAATTCATGGAAGACATCCTTTAATTGATCCTAAAATAGTTGTCCCTTCTGATATTTATTTAGGAAATGAGTTTAATACATTAATGATTACTGGTCCTAATACTGGAGGTAAGACAGTAACATTAAAAACTGTAGGATTATTACATTTAATGGGACTTAGTGGACTTTTAATACCAGCAAAAGATGCTTCAACTATAAGCTTTTTCACAAAGATATTTGCTGATATAGGTGATGAGCAAAGTATAGAGCAATCTTTATCCACTTT
>VSSQ01000785.1_pt1 | contig 15914 bp, 17 predicted proteins | sample 4763081 | NCBI WGS metagenome assembly VSSQ01 (sample SAMN12137344, study PRJNA551015) | bioreactor metagenome | isolation source: SDC9 anaerobic chlorinated ethene degrading culture | place: USA: Knoxville, Tennesee | collected 2015-01-01
ATGTGATAACATATTATGCGGAGCACAACATCAGCATTCAGCGGCCGCAGTTTATGGATTGGGATATTGATACCGTTTCTGTCACTGAAACAATGTCGTTCAGCTATTTCTCATCATTTGTCGGAATTGATGACGCTGAAATGACTTTTCTGAATCCTCAGTATATCAAGAAAATTATTCCGGGAACCAAAACCAATCCCTGTGCGATCCGCTTACCGCAAAAATATGTGCTGACATTTGTTGAAAAAGAACCGGTCATGTATGACAGTCTGCATAAAGTAGCCACTGCCGACAGCGCCCTGATTGCAAACAACAATCCTTCTTCAACACAAACAACACACACACAGACTCAGACTCAAACACAGACAACCAATACTTCGGGTACCAAGAATTACCACACAGTGAAGAGCGGAGAAACGCTGGGTACCATCGCATCGATGTATGGAACTACAACCAGCAGCATTCAGGCCTGGAATAACATGTCCTCAACAGTTATTTATCCGGGACAGAAGCTGATTGTTTATGGAAAATCAGCCACAACAAACAACACGGTTTCAGGAACAAACAACGGGAGCCTGAAAACGATTTATTACACAGTAAAACAAGGGGATACTCTCTGGAAGATTGCAAATGCAAATGGGGTTAGCGTGGATGCTATCAAAAAGGCCAATAATCTGACATCGGACAACCTGTATGTTGGCCAGAAATTAAAAATCCACAAAAACAGTAGACAATTATGAAAAAAACTTATTTGTTACTCATTACCGGCGTTGTCGCAACGCTGCTTTCATCATGTTTCAAGAAAACTGAATCCGGCCTTCCGCCATCCAACGGCAGTATGTCGGAAATTCTGATAGTGATGCCCGACAAACAATGGGAAACCACACTCGGATTTAACCTTAAATCTATTCTGGAAGCCGAACAGGAAGGTCTGAATCAGTCTGAGCCCATGTTTGAACTTACCCAGATCCAGCATCCCGACTTTAAAGGTTTGTTTGAGCGGAACCGGAAAATTCTCCGCATTTTTGTGAGCGACACCGTAAAGGAAAACAAACTTGTTTCTAGAAAAGATGTGTTCTCCTCGCCGCAGCTGATTGTTGATCTTAATGCAAAAAGTGATTCGGAGGCAATCATGTTGCTGAACGACCGTGCTATGTCGCTAATTGAAATGTTCAGACAGGTGGAACGCGAAAGACTCATCAAAGCATACCGGGGCACTGAAAATCTGGTTCTGACCAAGAAGATGATGGATCAGTTCGGTTTTAAATTAGTGGTTCCGGAAAGTTATTATCAGGCAAAAACCGATGATGGATTTGCATGGTATCGCCTCGAAGCTGCCAAATATTCGCAGGCCATTCTTGTCTATACACGCAATTTCAACGACAGCTCGCAACTGAATCCGTTTCAGATTATTGCATACCGCAATATGATTACGAAGAAGTATATTCCCGGACAACTGGAAGGTTCTTACATGTCAACAGATACTGTTTACAAGCCGGTGATGAAGAATGTTCCTTTTGCTGATACCCGTGCTGTTGAAACGCGCGGCCTGTGGAAAACCGAAGGCGATTTTATGGGGGGATGTTTCCTGAGCTACACGTTCCTCGACAAGAAAAAAAATCAGGTAATCACTCTCGAAGGTTATGTGTATTATCCCAGCCACGATAAACGCGATCTGCTGATGCAGCTTGAAGCGATTCTACATTCGTACGAGGTTGCAGAGAAATAACATCCGAAAATTTTTTCATACCGCCGATGAATGAATTTTTGTTGGCGGTTTTTTATTGAAATAAAGTGTTTATCCTTGTAATAAAAACCGGATAGGGAGATTGAACTGCACCCTGACAGGCTTGCCAAATTGTTTCCCGGGTTTCCAGGGTGGCATCAGGCTGATTATCCTGATGGCTTCTTCATCGCAGCCACCACCGATTCCGCGCAGAACTTTAATATTGGATAATTTCCCATCAGGTTCAATTACGAAAGTAAGAAATACAGTTCCTTGAATACCGCTTTCACGGGCGCCTTGCGGGTATTTGATATTATTCCTCAGAAAATCCATCAGCGCTTTTTCACCACCTGGATATTCCGGTTGTTCCTCAAATGAAATTACGACGGTGTCAACGTATTTTTCAATTTCAAAAGTCTCTGAGAGTTAAATTTCATCTGTAAGAAAAGAATCTTTCACAAGTTTAACCGCACTGTCGGAACCTGTTACGGCTCTTTTGTAAAACCAGAACCAGATATTATCATCACAGATTTTTGTTCAGTTTGACAATAAAAATTTTTATTGCTATAATAAATTGTATCTCTTTTCAGACAATGCTTCTCAAACTTTTTTTGTGCTTCAGAATCTCCGTAAATTCCTGCGAGTTCCAAGTAATTGCATGATTCGCACTGGTCACCCAACCTGTTTTTTACAATAGCCAGATTGTAATATACGTCCATGTTTGGCTGCATCTCGGCAGAAAGTCTGAAAAGAGAGTCGGCAGCATCGTAATCTTCAATGTTGAATGCAGCAACACCCTGATCATATAGTTTATCTGCGATAGGATCCTGTGCAAAGAAAAGCAATGGAAAAAATGATAGTAAAAAATAAAAGATTGTCTTCATAATTCTATAATTCAATTTTTATCTGATACCCCTCAAATTGCACAAACATTCCTTCGCGCAGTTTCCTTCTTCTTCGCAATTCGGTTTCACCGTCCACTTTCACAAGTCCCTGATCAATCACTTCGTGCGCCATGGCGCCGCTTTCGACCCAACCCAGAAGTTTCATGAGCTGATCGAGCTGAATGTATTCCTGCCCGCGCAGGGAAAAGGTTTCTTGTTTCATTAAATTATTTTTCGCCGCTGTCATTCAGAGTGTTTCTTGTTATAAGCAAATTAAACATTCCAGCTTGAAATGTATCGAAGAACGACAGCGGCTTGCTGTCAACACTTCGATACACTTCGCTTCGCTTCAGCACTCAGTGTGACAGCGATTTTCAATATCTTTCCGAAACAGCTTCCCAATCCACAATTTTCCAGAAATCGGCAATGTAGTCAGGGCGGCGGTTTTGCTTGTCAAGATAATAGGCGTGCTCCCACACATCGCAGGTGAGCAGCGGCTCGAGTCCTTTTCGCATGGGGTTGCCGGCATTCGGTTCCTGTGAAATAATAAGTTTTCCGTCTTCGTCGGCACTGAGCCATGCCCAGCCGCTTCCGAACAAGGTTGCAGCAGCCTGCGAAAACTGTTTCTGAAACTCCTCAAACGAACCGAAGTCACGCACAATGGCATCCATCAGATCGCCGGTGGGTTGTCCGCCACCATTGGGTTTCAGACAGTTCCAGTAAAAAGTGTGATTCCAGACCTGAGCGGCATTGTTGTAAATTCCGCCTTCAGCTTCAACCACTATTTGCTCAAGCGGAGCATTTTCAAAAGTTGAACCCGGCAACAGGTTGTTCAGATTGTTCACATAGGCCTGATGATGTTTGCCGTAGTGAAATTCAATGGTTTTTGCACTGATGATGGGCTCAAGCGCATCGGCTGCCCATGGCAGGGGAGGTAATTCGAATTTCATGGTATTTGTTTTTAAAAAGTAAATCCAAGGTTAAAAGTTCCCATTACATTTTTTGAGGTCTCGTCGCTTTGAAGCATCGGAGTGAGACCGTAGTGAAGTGCCAGGTCTACACGCAGGAACCACAGGTCCATTCCGATTCCGCCAACGGCATAGACAGAATAGGGCTCAAAGTCATCCTGCTCAACATAAAACAGATTTTCATCCACTTTTGTTTTAAGTATGGCTGAGGCTTCCATGCCGGCCATCAGTCTGACAGAGCTTGATCCATCGTCTGATTTGAACACTTTGTATCCCAGCATAACAGGTACCGACATAAATGTACGGTAAACCTTGCTTTTGATATTCATAAGTGCGGTATCAGGAGTAACCAGTTCCACAGAGCTCTGACCAAGTTCAAGATGGCCTTCGATGAAGAAACTACCGCCGTAGCGGAGCATCATGCCGCCCTGCCATCCGATTCGTGCACTTACATCGGTGCTGTCGAGTTCAGTCTGAAACTTGCTTACATTCAAACCACCCTGAAATCCAAGTGTAAGACTGGATGATTTGGTGCTGGTTCCTTCGGTTTGCGCGCTTAAAACCGTGGCAGAAAACAATAATGCAGAAAACAGAAATGATCTTAGTTTCATGGATGTGTTTTTTTACAAATATAATGGAAAATTGTTTTTGTTTTCATTTTTGCCGAAAACTGATTTACATATACCAATCACTTTTTAGTAAATTAAATTGAATTTTCTGTTGGCATTTTTGAATTCTTTTATAAAATAGCTGTTTAAAAATCATTGATTATGAAAAATCTGGTACTTTCTCTTGTTTTATTTCTTTGTGAATTTTTTTTAATAGCGCAGCAAACAACGTTTATCCGTACGTATGGGGATGTATGCCCCGATTTCGGAATGTCTGTCTGCAACAATAACAGCGGCGGTTACATCCTGTGCGGACAATCGGAAAATTACACATCAGGAGCCATCAGTATGGTTGCTATAAGTATTGATTCTGCCGGCAATCAGGAATGGCTGCAGGCATATGGCGGCAGTTCGTACGATTTTGGACAAAGCATTGATAAAACCGACGATGGAGGCTATATTCTCTGCGGTTTTACGTCAAGCTACGGTGCCGGTGATAAAGATATTTATCTTGTGAGGACGGATTCTGCCGGCAATCAGCTTTGGCAGAAAACTTTCGGTGGGTCTGGAACTGAATATGGGTATTGCGTGAAAAAAACAGCAGATAAAGGTTTTATTATTTGCGGAAGTACCACCAGTTTTGGATCCGGAGGCACTGATGCTATGTTGATAAAAACCGATTCGGCCGGAAATTCTGAATGGACAAAATATTTCGGAGGTACTGCCAATGATGGCGTATATTCTTTGGCCATTACAACCGACGGCGGATATGTACTTGCAGGCTACACCTATAATTTTGGTGCTGTATCTGGTGATGCCTGGGTGTTTAAAACCGATTCGGCCGGCAATCATATCTGGGACAATACATTTGGCTCAACCGGCTCGGAAAGAGCCATGAGCATCATTCAGACAGCGGACGAAAATTTTATTTTTTGCGGATATTCTGACAGCTATGGATCTGGCAGTATGGATTATTATCTTGTCCGGCTCAATTCATCCGGAATGCTTCTTCAGGACACGGTTTTCGGTGGTCTGTCAGATGATAAGGCTTTTGGTATTGCAGCTTGTTCTGACCATGGATTTATTCTGACCGGCCAGACCGAAAGCATTGGAAATGGGGGCACAGATTTGTATGTGATAAAGACCGATTCAGCTTTTAATATTGAATGGGACAATAATTATGGCGGATACGATGATGATCAGGGCTTTTATATTATGCCGACAGCAGATGGCGGATATATCACTATCGGAAATACCTGGTCCTACTGCACTTTTGGCTTTTTCTATTCAGATATTTTTGTTGTGAAACTTGATTCAACCGGCTTTGCCGACGGAATTTCCGATTTCAGCCGACAGAATTCCGAAGTGAAAATATTTCCGAATCCGGCAACAGACTATATTTCCGTAGAAACCGGAGTGACGAACGAAAATGTTTTTATCACGATCTCCGATGCAACCGGCAGAATTGTCCTTGAGCACGAATTCACCGATAAAACACCAGTCATAAAAGTGTCGCAACTTTCCGGCGGATTATATACTTTGAACATAATAACGAAGAAAGCAAATAGTTCTGCCATGTTTGTGAAACAATGATTTTATCTTCATTTTCCTTTCTGACCGTCAAAGAACCAACAATCGTTAGCGGGGGTGGACTAACTGGACGTTTATTTTTCCTTCTGTTTCATCATTCAATGCTCTTTCTTCAGCAAAATAATTGACGATTTTATTAAGGCACTACAAATTATTTCATGCTCTGAAGTTCCTTGTTCGAAGTTCAACTCTACTCACATTCTCACATAAGGCGCAGCCGCACATTTCCACATAATAATATGTTCTTGTTTGGTTTTCAATTCCACTTGTATTCTCACATAAGGCGCAGCCTCACATTTCCACATTTCCACATTATAATACGTTCCTTGTTCATGATTCATATTGACATTACTTCTAACTTCAAAGTTCCTTGTTCGAAGTTCAACTCCTCTCACATTCTCACATAAGGCGCAGCCTCACATTTTCACATTTCCACATTATAATACGTTCCTTGTTCATGATTCATTTTGACATTACTTCTAATTTCAAAGTTCCTTATTCGAAGTTCAACTCCTCTCACATTCTCACATAAGGCGCAGCCGCACATTTCCACATAATAATATGTTCTTGTTTGGTTTTCAATTCCACTTGTATTCTCACATAAGGCGCAGCCTCACATTTCCACATTTCCACATTATAATACGTTCCTTGTTCATGATTCATATTGACATTACTTCTAACTTCAAAGTTCCTTGTTCCTTGTTCATGATTCCTTACCTTTGCAAAAAATCTCCCCTTGAACTATCTCTCCATCGAAAATCTGACCAAGTCCTACGGCGAAAAGCTGTTGTTTGAAAACATTTCCTTTGGTATCGACGAAGGGCAGAAAGTGGCCCTCATTGCCGGAAACGGGACAGGGAAGAGTACGTTGCTAAACATAATCATGGGACTCGATATTCCTGATTCGGGCACAGTGACTATGCGCAACGATATCCGCGTGGCTTATCTTCCGCAGTCGCCGCAGTTCGACCCGGAGCTTAGCATCCTCGATGTGGTGCTGACTTCGGACAATTTGTATGTAAAAGCAACCCGCGAATATGAGCTGGCAGTTGAACTGGTCAATCACGATCCGTCGGCAGTCAATCAGCGAAGGTTGAGCGAAGCCACAACTCAGATGGATGCACTTTCCGCATGGGACTATGATTCGCGTGTGAAGGAAGTTCTTGGTCGCTTGCGCATTGGCGATCTGAACCGCAAAATGGGAACACTTTCAGGTGGACAGATTCGCAAAGCCGCACTGGCACGTGTTCTTATTGATGAAACCAATTTTGTGATTCTGGACGAGCCGACCAACCATCTCGATATTGATATGATCGAATGGCTCGAGGAATTTCTGCAAAAACAGAAAATGGCGCTTCTGTTGGTTACTCATGACCGGTATTTTCTCGACAATGTCTGTGAGGAGATTTTTGAACTCGATAATTGCAGAATGTATCAATATGATGGTGGATATGCCTATTTTGTTGAGAAAAAAGCGGAACGAGAAGCCGCGCAGCGACTCGAAACCGAGAAGGCCAGAAACATATACCGCACGGAACTTGAGTGGATGCGCCGTATGCCGAAGGCCAGAACCCACAAATCAAAGTCCAGGATTGAATCATTCTACGAGCTGGAAATAAAAGCCAAACGACGGCTTGATGAGGTCCGCCCTGAATTTCAGGTGAAGGAGCGCAGAATGGGCAAAAACATTCTTGAGATCAATAATATTCATAAATCATATGAACCGGTGGGACCGGTAATTGATGATTTCAGTCACATTTTCAAACGCGGTGAACGTGTCGGCGTAGTTGGTCCCAACGGATCCGGAAAAACCACGCTTTTCAGAATTATAATGGGCGAAGAACGTCCTGATCTAGGAAGTCTGAAAACGGGACAAACAATAGTCTTCGGGTATTTCTCGCAGATGAATCCCGATATTAAGGAAGGGAAAAGAGTAATTGAAGTGGTGAAGGATGTAGCTGAGGAAATAGTGATGGGAAATGCTCCATCGGTTTCGGCCTCGCAGTTTCTGCACTATTTTGGTTTTGATCATAATACACAGTACAACTATTATTCAAACCTCAGTGGTGGCGAAAAACGCAGGCTGCATCTGTGCCTGACGCTGATCAGAAATCCGAATTTTCTGATTCTTGATGAACCTACAAACGATCTCGACATCGACACACTGAATGTACTCGAAGAATTTCTGATCGGTTATCCCGGCTGCCTGATGGTGGCTACACACGATCGTGCGTTTCTTGATAAAATTGCTGATCACATATTTGTTTTCGAAGGCAATGGAAAAGTAAAGGATTGTTACTCGAATTACAGCGCCTACCGCCTGCAGAAACTGAAAGAGGAAAGCATAGAAAAAGCTGCTGCAAAACCTGAAGAAAAAATTGTCAAACCGAAGACTCAGTCAAATAAACCAACATTCAAGCAAAAGCAGGAATACGAAAAACTGACCGCAGAAATTGCAGAACTGGAAAAGGAAAAATCGGAAATTCTGGAATTGATGAACAGCGGTACGGCTGATCCGGCCAGACTTACGGAAGTTTCGCAACGCTATGCCGAAATCACAGAATCGCTCGAAGAAAAAGAGCTGAGGTGGCTTGAATTGAGTGAATTGTTTTGATGTGATCAATTACGGCTATGCCGATGTTGAAATTTGATCTGAAAAACTGACTCAGCATCCTGTTCAATTTCTCATCGTTAATTAGTGACCTGAGAGCATTGAATATGTTATTTGACAGCTTCTGCCTCAGATGTTTTCAATGTTTTGTATTTTTACATCACAACTGAACTGCTATGACCGCCATCCACAATGATACTTTACAATTTCTCCGCGAAGTAAAAGACAACAACAACCGTGAATGGTTTGCCGCAAACAAGCCCAGGTATGTTGCTGCACGCGAAAATCTTTCTGTCTGGCTGAGCGAGCTTACAGAAAAAATGAAAAAGAACGACGACAGGATTATGGCCACTCCGCCGCGGGGTGTTGGCCGCATATACCGCGACATCCGCTTTTCGCCGGACAAAACCCCGTACCGCACATTTCTCGGCGCCATGATATTTCGTGCTCCGGAAGGCAGGAATTGCGAATACTATGTGCATTTTGAGCCCGGAAATATCTTTGCCGGCGGTGGCATCTATATGCCGGATCCCGCTCAGCTGAAGCTGATCCGTGACGATATTTCATACAGCACGAAAGAACTTGAAAAAATTGTACGAAAACCGGATTTTAAAAAATACTTCGGGGAAATTATCGGCGATAAACTGCAGCGTGCGCCCAAGGGCTTTTCGCCGGATCATCCGGCCATTGAATGGCTGCGCTACAAACAGTTTCTTGTGCTGAGGTCATTCACTGACAAACAGGCTCTGCAGCAGAATTTTCAGGAAGAGGTTTTGAAAACGTTGCTGGCCGCGAAACCATTGTTTGATCACCTTGACAATGCACTCAACTTTCGTGAGTAGTTTCCCGAAAACTTATTTTTTATTTCCTGATGCGGATTAATGTGTTGAGAAATACTTGAATGTGTGAATATTTGTGTTGAAAAGATTTCTATGCTCAAATGAAAGTGTTGTTTTCTGTTTTCTATGTGTTGCTGGCCTGGCCAGTTTTATCTCAGAATAATTCTGAGTCCTGTAAGCCATATAGTGTCGTTTCGCAAGACAGTATTATTTACTTGCTGACTGATTCAATGCCGGAGTTTGTTGGTGGAACAGATTCACTTTTTAGCTTTTTCAATAAGAATATTAATTTATCTGGCGAGGAAGAATGTTATGGGACTGTCTTTATATCATTTATAGTTCAGTCCGATGGGAACATTTCTTCTGCTGAAGTACTAAAGGGAATTTGTGAAAAATATGATTCAGAAGCATTGCGATTAATCCTTACAATGCCTGCTTGGATTCCTGGCTCTTGCAATGGGAAAAAGGTGCCTGTCCGACTGGTATTGCCTGTCCGATTTAAGCTCTATTAAACTATAATGCAGATTATGTTTCTCATTATAATTTTTTAAATTTGTTATTAAAGATGAATATTCCCAATGATTAGAATAAATATGGATGAATTCATGAAACTCGCGATTGAACAGGCTCGCAAAAGCCTGAACGAAGGAGGTATTCCGATCGGATCGGTATTGGTGAGAAACGGTGAACTGATTGCAAAGGGGCACAACAAGCGTGTGCAGGAGAACAATCCGATACTGCATGGCGAAATGGATTGTCTGAATAACGCCGGTCGCATCGGATCATTTAAAAACACTACAATTTATTCCACGCTGATGCCTTGCTACATGTGTGCGGGAACCATTGTGCAGTTTAAGATCAAAAAGGTGGTTGTCGGCGAATCCGTGACTTTTTCAGGTGCCCGTGAATTCATGGAGCAGCATGGTGTTGAAGTGATTGATCTCAATCTGCAGGAATGCAAGGATATGATGAAAGAATTCATTGAAAAATATCCGGAGATCTGGAATGAAGACATCGGAGAACTATAAAATATTGAATATCGATCAATGAAGGATGAAGTAAGTCAAAAGTAAATGAAGTACCTTTCCACTTTACGAACTTTATAAACTCTGAATCCTGAAGCAGATATTTCCAATAAAGTTCTAGTGATTCAGCCAGTTTGAAATAATATTTTTCCCGAGTGGCGTCATAATGGATTCAGGGTGAAACTGAACTCCGTGAATATCCAGTTTCCGGTGTTGCAGAGCCATAATAATTCCTTTCTCCGAAACAGCGGTTATTTCAATTTCTTCAGGAAAATCATCTGGTGAAACAGCCCATGAATGATACAATCCTGCGTCAAATCCGGATTGCAGTCCCTTGAAAAGGCGGGCGTTTTTATTAAGTAAGTTTACTTTTGCTGTAATTCCATGCAAAACCGGCGTTATTCGGTAAAGATTTCCGCCAAAAGCTTCGGCAATGGCCTGATGACCCAGACACACTCCGAGAATAGAGGCTTCCTGTGCATTTTTGAGAATTATTTCTTTTAGCAAAGGACGATCGGAAGGCAGACCTGGTCCGGGCGAAATCATGATCCGGCTGTACCGGCCTGCAATATTCAAAGTCAATTGATCCACAGTAACCACATCTGTGCTGACATCGCTGAATGACTGCAGCAAATGCACCAGGTTGAAGGTGAAAGAATCGTGATTGTCAATCAATAGAATTTTCAAAGCGGGGAAATCTTTACTTTTGCAAAAGTACAATGAAAAAGGAAGACGCACAACACACAATGAACAGGCTGGGATCGGAGCGGATTCCTTTTCTGTTTGTCCTGGATTACAACCTTGCAGACTGCTATGTAGTTCCTTTGCAGGATGTGAATGAAGACGATGTAATTTATGATTTTTCGGGCAAAAGCAATGTAATTGCTGATTTTCAGATACCGCAAAAATTTACTTTCACAAAACATCCCATTGAATTTGAAAAGTATAAAGAGAAATTCGAGGTTGTAATCAGAAATATTCAGTACGGAAATTCGTATCTGACAAACCTTACTCAACCCACGAAAGTAAATACCAGTCTTTCTTTAAAAGAACTTTTTTATGCAGGAAAGGCAAAATACAAATTGTTTTTCAGGAACCGTTTTGTTGTTTTTTCGCCCGAGCCTTTTGTGAGAATTTCGGAGGGGAAAATATATTCTTTTCCAATGAAAGGCACAATCGATGCAGAAATTGAAAATGCATCCGAAATTCTTAAAAATGATTTCAAAGAAAAAGCCGAACACAACACCATTGTCGATCTGATTCGCAACGATCTGAGCATGGTGGCTGAAAATGTGACGGTAAAACAGTTTCAGTACATTGAAAAAATTGAAACGAACTGCAAGACATTGTTGCAGATGAGTTCGGAGATATGCGGCGATTTGCCGGATGACTATCTGAATCATCTCGGAGACATTCTGTTCAGGCTTCTTCCGGCCGGAAGTATTACCGGTGCACCAAAAGAAAAAACCTGTGAAATTATTAACGAAGCGGAAGGATATGATCGTGGGTTTTTTACCGGGGTTTGTGGTCTGTTTGATGGCCGTGAGCTTGAAAGTGCAGTCATGATTCGGTTTTTCGAAAATACACCAGACGGAATGATTTGCAAAAGTGGCGGCGGAATAACCTGTTTCAGCAATGCTGAGAAAGAATATCAGGAGATGGTGGATAAAGTTTATGTACCGGTATGATGATAAATTATAAATTTGATATCTTTGGGTTAAATTAATTCAAGTTGATATGAAAAGGATTTTTGCATTTTTTCTATTACTATTGTTATCTATTGTTGGGTTTTCACAAGTCCCGACTGTCGGACTTGTAGGTTACTGGCCGTTTGATGGAAATGCATTGGATATGAGCGGATGCATCGGACACGGCACAATCAGCGGAGCTGTTTCTGATACCGGAAGGTTCGATGATATCGATGGTGCTTATTGGTTTGACGGTGTTAATGACCGCATTTCCTGTGCCGATACTTTTCATTTGAAAACCCGGGCGACATTGTGTTTATGGGTTAAATTCACCGATACTACACGAACGATGGTGTTTATGTGTAAGTACAATGCCGGCATGGATGAAGGACTGATGCTTGGAAAAATCAACGACGGACATGTGTTTTGTGCGGGAAGGAACGGAAATAATCAGTACCTGACTACCGGTTACTCAAAGGGCCCTATTGCTGATGATGAATGGCATTTCCTTGTTGGTGTGTGCGATTCGAACAAATGGGAAATTTGGGTCGATGGTCAGCTTGATAATTCTGCCACTTATAATCTTACAAATTATTCCATTCAGTCTACATCTCCGGTTACTTTTGGATATGAGCCGGTTGGTTCTGCCTTTTATTACGAAGGTTCACTTGACGATGCCAGAATATACAATCGTGCTTTGAATCAGACTGGAATTCAGGCGCTTTTTTATGAAGGAACAACAGGATTGCAGGGCCATAAAACCGGCATATGCAGAGTCTTCCCGAATCCTGCCACCGAAAGTATTTCGTTTTCTGATATTAAACCGGAATCTGTCCGGATTTATGACCAGCAGGGCAGACTGGTAATTGCTGTTGATAATGGTTTGACTGATGGAGAAAAAATTGATGTGAGCGGACTTTCGAACGGGGTTTATTATATTGAGGCTGTTGAGGGTGCAAAAGTATACCATCAGAAGTTGTTGAAAGAATAGAATACATCAATGACATATATGATTCTGGGATTTTTCTTATTAATACCACTCTCACTAATTCTGCTGCTACGTTATTTGTTTGTCAGAAATCAATTAACCGTTTCAGCTAAAGCAGAAAGAGTGTTGCTTTTTTTGAGTGGTTTTTCATTTCTCCTGATGCTTGCTTCCTATCAAATGGCTCGCTATGATTTGTATTTTGCCGGATACAGAACAACAACCTATATAATGTTTTCAGCATCTTTTTTTGTTCTTTTATATTATCTCTTAGGAGGAGTTCCTTCTCCAAAACTGCAGGGGTTGCAGTTCATCAAGTTTGCATTGTCACTCGTTTTATTAATTAATGCCTTTTTTGTAACAGATGAATTTACTTTTCGGTTCAGTAAAAATCTGATTTATAGCGATGGAAAATACCGGATACAGAAGGTTGATGGCTTTATGAGCGGTATTCAGTATGAATTGTGGGTGAATGAAGGATTTTTTGACAGAGCATACAGACTTGAATTTAGAAAATGGACAATTGTCGACAGTGTTGACATAAACGAGATCGGATCCGATTCTGTAATTATCAATATTTACCATCATGATACGGATTATTTGCCTAGTCCTGATAAAATCAGAATAAAGCTTTGATGGTGCTGAAAAGTGATGAGAGAATCACAACTCATGCGTAATTGTTTCAGTCTTCCCAAAAATTCCTATTTTTGAGCATAAATAAATTTCTATGCTCCGCATTGCATTTTTTCTGCTGTTTCTCAGCATCGTTCCGGCATTTGCCTGTACCAATCTGATTATAACCAAAGGCGCATCGAAAGACGGTTCTGTGATGATCACCTATGCAGCCGATTCGCACCGGCGCTACGGATATCTGTTTCATTATCCGGCAGCTGATCACAAACCCGGCGATATGGTCGATCTGATTCATTATGAAAGTGGAAAATATCTTGGTCAGATTCCGGAAGTTGCTCACACATACAATGTAGTCGGACTGATGAATGAACATCAGGTGGCTATTGGCGAAACTACTTTCGGGGGACTCGACAGTCTGCAATCGCAACCCGGCGCGCTGCCGGATTACGGATCACTCATGAAGCTTGCTTTGCAACGAGCAAAAACAGCACGTGAAGCTATCATGATCATTGCTGAACTGGTTGAAAAATACGGTTATGCCAGCAGCGGCGAATCGTTATCGATCAGCGATAAGAACGAAGCCTGGATCATGGAAATTATTGGCAAAGGAAAATACGAGAAAGGTGCAGTCTGGGTTGCCATGCGCATTCCCGACGGCTATGTTTCGGGTCATGCCAATCAGGCGCGGATTACGACATTTCCTTTTCAGAAGAAAAACGACTGGACCAATCTGAAGCAGGAAGTGTATCACAGTCCCGATGTGATTTCTTTTGCAAAAAAATACGGCTTCTATAAAGGATCCGATGCTGCTTTCAGCTTTTCGGATGTTTACAATCCCATCACTTTTGATGGCTCGCGTTTTTGCGATGCGCGTGTGTGGGCTTTTTTCAGAAAAGTGAATAAAGAAGTACGGGAAAGCAAAACATACATGAACTATGCGTGCGGCAATCTTGAATATGATTGCAAAATGTGCAGCGGATGCGATAATCCGAACCTGTTCTGCTCCAACCGACTTCCGCTCTGGGTGAAGCCCGACGAGCCTGTAGATATCCGGCTAGTGATGGCAACCATGCGCGATCATTACGAAGACACCCCGCTTGATATGCGTGATGGAATCGGTGCCGGACCATGGCATTGCCCCTATCGCTGGCGCCCGATGACTTTTGAAATTGACAGCGCCGAATATGTTCATGAGCGCGCAATTGCAACACAGCAGACAGGTTATAGCTTTGTGGCCCAAAGCCGCTCCTGGCTCGATGACATTGTCGGCGGCATTTATTGGTTTGGAGTTGATGATGCCGATGGATGCGTATATGCGCCTATGTATGCAAGCATTTCTGAAATTCCGTCTTCCTATGCATTTGGCACCGGGTCAATGATTGAGTGGAACGACAGCAGTGCTTTCTGGGTGTTTAATTTAGTTACGAACTGGTGCTATACGCGCTACGATCTGATTCATCCTGAAGTAGAATTGTATCAGCGCGAACTGGAAACCGGATTCCTCAGTAAAACAGCGGAGATAGATGCTGCAGCAAATGCATTGCTGAAGAGCAATCCGGAGCAGGCGAGAAAATATCTGACTGAATTCAGTTGCTCAACCGGCAATAAACTCGTGCAGGACTGGCGGGTGTTTTTTCAGTATCTTTTCATGAAATACATGGATGGGAACATGAAGGAATCGGCCGATAGGAAATTGCTCGACAACGGAAACGATAAAGGGGTTCCGAAAAAAGTAACCCATCCCGGCTATGGCGAAGACTGGCTGCGCCTGATGATGATGAATACGGGAACACGTTTTCGTGCACCGGAAAGTGTGCATTGAGTTTATAAAAAACCAACGTGATCTATAAAGGGGATCAATCCTTTATGGAAGACTCCGGAAGAGTCATATATCTGTAGACCATATCAAACAAAGCCACGACTCCGGAGGAGTCGCATATAAGGAACCTGGTTTTCTGACACTGGGTGAGTTATTTGTTTTTCCACAGATATGCAATCGTAAGAAATTGAGAAGCTGTCTGAAATTGCATTTTGAGTTAAAAACAACATTCCATAGTCTGTAATCGACGCAGGAGATTGAAGTCATGGAATAGTTGTTTTTGCACGACTATTCCATTCTGTCTTTGGCGGAACAAGGTTGTTTCAGGCCATAAGCTATAATATCCCGATATACACGAAACTATGGAATGTCGCTTGTTTTGGCTGTTATCAGACAGTTTCTTAGTTTGCTGATACCTAAGCCTGAAAAGCATCAGCGTTGGGACAAGTTAAAAAACAGAAAACAATTGTACCCAAAGCAAAAATCAATACTCGTGACTCGGCAGCCGGAGCCTTTTCTCTTAAATGAAAAAGTAATT
>VSSQ01000786.1_pt1 | contig 15879 bp, 16 predicted proteins | sample 4763081 | NCBI WGS metagenome assembly VSSQ01 (sample SAMN12137344, study PRJNA551015) | bioreactor metagenome | isolation source: SDC9 anaerobic chlorinated ethene degrading culture | place: USA: Knoxville, Tennesee | collected 2015-01-01
TAAGCCTATAAAACCTTATAATAACTACAAAGTTCTATAGGCCTTCTTTTATTTCAAATTTGTGCTTTCAACTCAAAAGTTTTCATTAATTAAACATTTTTCTTATTCTTCTCCTTCTTTATTTATTTCAATACCATCATCTACAGTGTCTATTTCTTCTTTATCCGATTTAAATTTATTTTTGGTTTTATCTTTTTTATTGCTTTCACCTTTCTGTATTTGGGACAATTTTACTAAGGGTAAGTTATATTTTTTCCTTATTGCATTTTCTACTTCAAAAGCTAAATCTTTATTTTCTTTTAAATATGTTTTTGAGTTTTCTCTACCTTGTCCAAGTCTCATATCTTTATATGAAAACCATGTACCGCTTTTATTTATAATATCTTCATTAACAGCTATATCTAAAATATTTCCTTCCCTTGATATACCTTCATTGTACATAATATCAAATTCTGCTTGCTTAAATGGGGAAGCAACTTTATTTTTTATTACTTTTACTCTTGCCCTACTTCCTAAAATATTTTCTCCTATTTTTATAATATCAGTTTTTCTTATATCTAACCTTACAGATGAATAGAATTTAAGAGCTCGTCCTCCTGTCGTTGTTTCAGGATTTCCAAACATAATACCAATTTTTTCTCTCAATTGATTTATAAATATTACAACACATTTAGATTTATTTATTGCACCTGTAAGTTTTCTTAAAGCTTGTGACATTAATCTTGCTTGAAGACCTATATGCGAATCTCCCATTTCTCCTTCTATTTCCGCTCTAGGAACAAGAGCCGCCACAGAATCTATAACAAGTACATCTACTGCATTTGATCGAACTAAAGCTTCTGTTATTTCCAAAGCTTGCTCACCAGTATCAGGTTGGCTTACTATTAAGTCATTAGTGTTTACCCCTAAATTTTTAGCATAAGATGGATCTAAAGCATGTTCTGCATCAATGAAGGCAGCTACTCCACCCAATTTTTGCGCTTCTGCTATTATATGTAACGCAATTGTAGTTTTACCTGAACTTTCAGGTCCATATACCTCTATTATTCTACCACGAGGAACACCTCCAATACCTAATGCTATATCCAAAGCTAGACATCCTGTTGAAATTGCCTCTATATCTATTATTGGATTAGACCCAAGTTTGATAACTGAGCCTTTTCCAAATTGTTTTTCTATTTGCTTCATAACTGAATTTATTGCTACAAGTTTTTCATCATTAATATTCAAAAATTTTCACCTCTAATTTTACTTTTTAAACTATTTATTTTTTACTATTTATCTTCATTACTTCATACTTTGTTTTATATAGCTATTAACTTTTTTAGCTACTTCATCTGATTCCATATTCAAAGAAAATGCTAATTCTGAAAAAAGAATGTTTTGAATATCTAGCATCATCTTCTTATCCTTTTCATGAAACTTCTTTCCTTCCTTTTCTAAATCTATTTTTACTCGCATTAGAGTATTAACTATTTTTATAATCTCATTACGATTTCCAGACTTTATAATATCGTTATATATCTCACTTCTCTCTCTATCTATCTCTATCCATTCTTTGCCTGGATTTTTAAATGATTCTAAAACTTCCTCCGCTTGTTCTTTTGTAAGAAGTTCTAATATTTTAACTTTATCATTATCTACTGGAGTACTTATACTTAAATTATTATCATTAATAGGATGTAGAATATAATAACTTTTTTTCATATATGATATTGTTCTTTCACATATATCATCTACTTTGCAAATACCGTGAACTGAATAGAGAATTAAATCACCTTTCTTAAACATTTAAAATGCCTCCTTGTTAAAAAGAATTTTTGTAAACGTTTACTTATTTGCATTTACAAACTTCTTTAATAAATTATTAATATTATTTTTTTATGATATAGCACTTTCAATCCCTGTTACTATTATATCATAAAAAAAATAATGGATGTAAGTAAAACTTTTTTAAGTTATACTTACATCCATTATAATAAATATATGATAAATTCTCTCCCAAAATATATTGTCTCTGCATATATTTAAATAATAAGTAATATTAACTTTTACCTAAATACTCTTCTAATGTTAAATCTTTTTCTTTTATTTTAAGTGAATGCTCAGTACCAACATAACGTATGTGCCATGGTTCATAATTATAGCCCGTAATATTTTCTTTTCCCTTTAAGTATCTAAGAATGAATCCGTATTTATGAATATTTTTATGGAGCCACATACATTCTTTAGTATTCTCAAAATTTTCGTCCATCTTTGTATAGTTAACTGCTAAAACATCAACTACAAGACCAGTTTGATGCTCACTATATCCTGGCTTTGCTACATACTTATCAGCATACTCTTTTCCATTATTATAAACTTCATTATTATAAACATCATTCTGATATTCATATGATCTATATCCTGAAACTGCTAATAAATTTATTCCGTCTTTCTTAGCATCTTCAAACATTCTTTCCAAATTTTCATTTGCTTCTCTTCTTAATAAAATTTCTTTATTAGACTTTACTTCTATCTCTACTAAATCTTCAGGTTCATATCCTTTTTCTAATCCAAAATCTTTATTAACCAATATAATACTTTTTATATTATTAATATTATTTACAGATTTACTTTCAAAGTTAGTTTCCTCTTTCGATATATTTATTTGCTTATTATTTATATTCTGTATTTTTATAAACTTTTCGATTATAATCGTAGATAAAATAAAAGTTATCCCTAATAATATGATTCTTCTTATTCTTCTTTTTTTAAATTTAGCCATACTAATCACTTCCCTTCGTACTTTAATATAACAAGGGAATTTTTCTTTATAATATATTACTTGTATCAAAGTTGTAAAATATTATTTATATACTTTTAATATATAGTCTATAGCTAAAATTTACTTTTCAAATCGATAGCCGACTTTATATACAGTCTTTATATTATCTTTCAAATTTAACTTATCTCTTAATCTTTGAATATGTATATCTACAGTTCTAGTTCCTCCATAATAATTATATCCCCATACTTTGTTTAATATTTGATCTCTAGATAATGCAATGTTGCAATTATTTAGAAATAGTATCATTAATTCAAATTCTTTTAAAGTTATATCTACTTGATTACCATCTGAAGTTATGAGTCTTTTATCTATATCTATTTCAATATTCTTAAACTTAATAATATTACAACTTTTGTCATTATTATCATTTTTATTATACCGTCTTAACACAGCTTCAATTCTTGCCAAAAGTTCTATACTTTCAAAAGGCTTAACTAGATAATCATCTGCACCTAATCTTAATCCTTTTACTCTATCCATTACTGAATCTTTAGCTGTAATAAAAATCACGGGAATATCCTTGGTCTTTATAATACTAATTAATTCAAACCCATCTATTTTAGGAAGCATAACATCAAGGAGAACTAAATCAATTTCATTAGAATCAAATTTTTCTTTTCCATCTTCTCCATCTTCTGCTGTTATAACATTATATCCATAAATCTCTAAGTTTATTGATATTAAATCTCTAATGGCAATATCGTCTTCAACTACCAGTATTTTTATATTTTTCTTCATATCATCAAACTGCCTCTCTATAAAAACTAATTATATTATTATTTTCATAATCTACAAGAAATAAATAACCCTTTGTTGATTCACTGCCTTCAAATAATTCTAAATAAATTAATCCCCTATGATTATAGCTTATATTAATATTTTCTTCTTTAATTGTTATATGTAATTCGTCAGTTAATGGTTTGATGATTTCCTTAAATTTATCTAGATTAATATCACTTATCTTATAATCCATAGTTAGATAATCTTTTTCACTTAATTTATTATCTATATTATAAGATCTTCCTACACTTAATATCTCACCTGTTTCTACTAATATTTCACAATAATATTTTTGATTAATCTCTGACTCACTCTTATTAGCAAGGTTTACCATCCATACCATTTTTTTATCTTTCTTATATATTTGAATGTCCTCATAAATTTTCTCTCTATCTAATGTTATCGAAAAGCCATTTTTTAATACTTCTAATGCTTTATTTATTGCTTCTTCCCTAGAAACATAATTATTAGGTAAACTATTATTACTATATTCAGGAATTATTTTGTCTGAATATATAACATTCTCATTATAAGAAGTGAATAATGATTTAATAAGTAATAGTAACATACAAATTAATATAAATAATATGCCTAATTTAATTCTCTTTCCCACTTAATTCACTCCTTTAAATATTAATGTTATTGCTGTTCCGTTATTTTCTTCACTATAAATTTCAAAATTTATATCATTTCTTATACAGATTTCATTACATATAGCTAGCCCTAGCCCCATATTATTTTTTTCCACGCCTCTTGATTTATCTACCATATAAAATGGTTCTTTAATTTTTTTTAAATTTTCTTTTGATATTCCTATCCCTTCATCTATTATTTGCAATTGGTATTTGTCATCCTCTATGTTTTTACCATATATTCTAATTTTCTTTCCCTTTTTAGATGCCTTTATTGAATTATCTATTAAATTACTTAATAAAACTTCAATAAGTTGTTTATCTCCAAATATATAATTATCCTCTACTTGTATATTTACTTCTATCTCCTTATTATCTACTTTGTATCTTAAATCATTTATAGACTTTATTATAGTTTCTTTAATTAGAAATCTATTTTTTTCAGCATCATTATTTTTAATTAGTATTAATTTTGTAAGGGTTGAACTTAATTTTTCTAATCTTTTGGATTGAGAATTTATATACTGTAACGATTTAAATTTGATTTCATCACTAATATTATCTTTTTGAAGTAATTCTGAATATCCAATTATAGATGTTACTGGAGTCTTTATTTCATGTGTTAGATTATCTATAAATCTTTGCTTTTCGTTACTATTTTCTTTAAGTTCATCAATTTTCTCTTCTATTACTTGAATCATAGAATTAAAGTTTTCAGCTAAAATTCCAAACTCATCATCAGCATCATATTTTGCTCTTTTATAATATTCACCACTTTTTATGCTATTTGAAACTTCTATCAAGTATTTAATTGGATTAGTTATTAATTTTGAAATTATGTACATTCCAATGGCTAGTAATATTGTAATTATACTTGTTAACATTAAAAATAACTTATAATTAGATGCTCTATCATCATTAATAAATGTTATATCTTTAGTTAAGACTATTTTATATTCTAAATTATTTATTCTAATCCTTGAACTTATGAATAACAATTTTCTACTATTTATATCTCTAATGATAAATACCTCTTCATCTAAATTGGCAGCTACTACTTCTTGCCTTTCTTCTTTAATTTTTACTTCTGAAATATTAATAATTTTCTGGTTATCTTCACTAAATACTTCTATGTTCTTTATACTATTTCCACTATATACGAACTCCCTAAGTAAACCTTCAAGTTTATCTATGCTTTCTAAATTATCAGTACCAACAATATCCATATTGGGGTATATAGAATTTTTAACTGCCTCGTACTCATTTAAACCTGTTGTTATTACAACATTTAAATTTCTATTATATATAGTTTCAATTATTATTATTCCAGCTCCATTAAACAATAAAATAAATAGTAATATAGAATATATAAATATTTTTTCCCAAATTTTCATCTGCTAATATAACCTCCTTTTATTGTCTAATGATTTATAGTATTTATCAATATTTTTATATATAAATTTTAGTTTAATTATCTTTAATTAGCAAATATAATCCTTAATTTAATTATGTACCCTATTGAGTGTTATTGTGCTTATGAATTTTTCTTTATGTTAATTTCCTTATTTACTAATAATATAAAATAAATGTTTATAAATTAAATAATACTTGTTTCAAAGTTGTATATTCTTATTACTTACTTAAAAATCTTCTGTGGTTATAAATGATTTAATATAACTATATGAAAGCCTACCCACTTAGTATAAACTTAAGCAGATAGGCTTTCATATAGTTTCTCCATCTTATATTTTGAGGATATTTTTATATACTAAGCATAGGTTATCCTAGTATTTAAATTGATATTTTATAATTATTCTCCTCTAAGTAACTTATAGTACCTAGGTGAATCATTTTCACTGCATTTATCACACTTTTTTGCATAACAATATGTTTTAGCTCTTCCCAATTTCTCATGCATTTTATCCCATATATCTTTTATATCCTCCTTTAGAACATTTCCAAATGCTTCTGGAACAAAGTCACAAGGCAAAAAATTTCCTTCATTATCTATATAAGAATGTTGTACCCCTGCTCCACATCCAAATTGATTTTTTGATTCAACATATGGAAAAACAGATGTCTTAGGATAATTTTTATCTTTATTAAATTTTATATGAAGATCAATAAGTTCATCTTTGTCTTCCTTAGAAAATATTTCATTTGAATTTACTAAAAGGGATCCACATGGTATAGGTTCTAGAATTCTAAGTTCATCTACTCCTAATGTTTTTAAAAACTTACCTAATTTATATATTTCCCCACTCTTTAGCATTTCTTTTGTACATACAGTTTGTGCCATAGTATAAAGTCCAGCTTCCTTAGAGTTTTTTATCGCTGAAATTGAATTTTCATATGCTCCATTATAACCCCTTTTTTTATCATGATTTTCTTTATATATGCTATCTATACTTATTCCTATACCAAAAAGTCCTGCTTTTTTTAGTGTTTTTGCTTTATTAATATTTAATGAATACCCATTTGTAAATAAATAAGAAATACTTCTGTTATCAATACTACTTATTATTTCCTCTAAGTCCAATCTAAGAAGAGGTTCACCACCTGTAAACCCAATTATTCCAACACCTAAATCTTGAAGTGATTTTATAATGTCTTTTATTTCATTGGTTGTCATTTCCTTTGATTTATCTTCCTTATCTTTAATAAATCTTTTTGCACTACAATGCCAGCAATTATACATGCATCTTCCTGTAATAGCTATATAAGTAGAAATTGGAGCCAGCCTTCTTCCTGTAGTATGATTATAAAAGAATTCAGCCTTCTCTCCTGGAACTGCATCTACAATACTTTTATAAGCTATACTATTTAAAGGTGGTAAAAATGAGTTAACTACAAAATTACCATTATGAATAACCAGTCTATCATTTTTTATAACATTCATTCCACATTTTATAATATTTATAGCCTTATAATTTTTGCTTTCTTTAAATCGCATATGTATATAAAAGAAATTTTTTCTTACGTTATTATTTATCATTGCTTTTATAATTGGAATTGCATTACTTATCATTTCTAAAAATCCCCCAAACATATTTATGAGTAATTGTATTAATCTTTTTTTCATTAAATAGTTTAATCATTGAATCTTTAATACTTTCATCTTCCATATCCACCATAGCATCAAATCCAGCTAGAGCTCCTGTTGATGTAATAAATAAAACTAAATCTTTAGTATCCTTAAAAGAAAACTTATGTGATCCACTTGCTATTTCTAATTTCTTAAAGTTTTCTTTTTCAAACCATCTTCTAAAGCTTTTATGACTAATTGGATTTGGAAGTTCTTTCATTATTCTATTTACCTTAGTATAATTTTTCAAAATAAGTTTTGGATATATCTTTCTAACCTCTGGTAATGTATCTTTCAAGTTAACTATTACGGCAAAATACCCATCTTTTTTTAAAACCCTAGAAACTTCCTTTATAATTTCATGCGGGTTTTGATATTTAATTGCCCAGGCACATATAACAATATCAAAGGTATTATCTTTGGAATTCTTAAGGAAAGATATCATATCATTTTCTATAAACTCCGCATTTAAGCTGTAGTTGTTTTTCGCTTGATTTAGCATCCCTTCTGATATATCTACTAAAGTAAATTTTGAGTTCTTGATTCTTGAATTTATAAAGTTACTATTGAAGCCTGTCCCGCAAGCAAGATCAAGAATATTAGGTGATAAGTTAACTTTATCATCACTATACCTTATAATAACTTTATTTAACATTTCTTTATTGTATTTGTGCATTTCTTTTAAGAAAGACTTGTTGTAATTTTCACTTACTCTTGTATAGGAATTTGCTATATCATTTAAATTTGTATACTTTTTACATAAAAATAAGTTTATAATTTTATATAGCCCTTTTAATACATTCATAAAATAACCCCTTTGATTTTTATAGCTGTTTTTTATCTAAGGATTTATACTACCCTTCAAGATCTCTCCTAAATATATATATTCATAGCTAGATATTTCAATTATTTCTCCATTATTAAAATATCTAGAAGCCAACTTTTTCATTTCATTTTTTGATAACATTTTAACCTTCTCAAAGCAACTTCTTTCAAAAAAACATATAAGTTTAGTTACTATATGTGTTCTATCAAATTCATAAATTAAAATTTTGCCATTATTATTAAGTAATCTATTACATTCTTTTAAAGTTTCTTCTTTATCTTTTATATGATGAAATGAATCTCTCATTATAATTAAATCAAATGAATTATCTTTCAAATCTATATTAGTTGAATATCCATTAATTATTTTAACTTTATTATTTTTCACCTTAGCTATATTAGTCATTTTTTTTTCTGGATCAAGAATAGTTACATCCGCACCTAGATTTATTAAAATATCTGAAAGAGTCCCTGTACCTCCACCTATATCTAAAATATCTAAATTATTAACATCCTTAATTACCTTTATTATTTCTTTATTTTTATCTAAATGAAATATCTTCATGAATTTATCATATTGCTTACTGTAATATTTAAATAAATAACTCATTTAATATCCCCTTAAAACCTTTGTTAATTTTTACTAACTATATGATAACATGTAGCTCTTACAAATTTAAAATATATTTCTTAATTTTTTCTAACATATGTATTTTATTATAAATAATAAATATAAAAAATTAGCTAAGATAAATAGAATATGTGAAATAATCATATCTATTTACCTTAGCCTTTATATCTACAATTTAGATCTTTACTTTATCTTATTTAAAAAATTTCTTTTATATTTCTTTAACTTTTTTAAATTATGGCTTTCAATATAAATTCCATTTAATAATAGAACAATACCTAGCCCAACGCAAAAGCCTTCTATAAAGTCTGGAAGTAAATTGAAACGACTTGATACTAACCATATTAAATTTACTAATAATCCCCATTTAAGATATTTATTAAATTTTCTCATAAATTATCAACTCCAATACTATTAATCTATTTATATAAATTATCTTCTATAATTTTGTTTGCTATAAGCCCTATATTAACCTCCCTAATATCCATATAAACTTCAATAATTCTATCTGTTAAGATAACTTCAACATATTCTACTTGCTTTCCATCTTCATCTTTGTAAGTTATTATATCATAAGTTATTATTTCATCTTTAAGTTGCTTTTTAGAAATCATTTTAATTCCCCTCCATAAGTTTTATTCACTACATTTTAGCAAATAACTAAAAATGTGTCTATTACTACTCTTTAACATAATCTCTAAGTCTAAAGCTTCCTGCTGTAAAGAATACTCCTGACATTAATATTATTACTATAATTGGAATTAATATTTTCCCTTCATTAATAATTTGAATTAACCAAGAAAAAGGTGATATTATACTTAAACTACTTATTATCTGTGGAACATTATCAAATTCTTCTATGCCTCCACCAAATATTCCAAGTCCAAAGGATAATAATCCAAAGATTACAACTGCTAAACTTGCTATAGTTTGATTTTTTAACCATCTAGTAGTAAATACAATTAATGATGTAGTAACTAAACTGCATAAAGTTATAACTAATATTCCTTCACCTAAATTATAGTTTTGTATTTTAAATAATTTAATTGCTAAAATTAAAGTTATTGAACTTATTAAACTTTGAAGAATAAATGCTGATAGATATAAGGAGCCTAAAATTACTTTATCAGAATTACCGGTTGATATTGTTCTTCTTAATACCTTCTGTGCCTTAAGCTTAATTATATCATCAATTAATATAGAACCTCCTATCATCATAAAATAGCATATCATAAGAATAGTCATAACATAATCAGTTTTATTTTCTTGAAATTTATCTACTATTATAGTTGTTACCGTATTAGTGCTAAGCCCATCATTTATACCTTCTTTAAGTAAATTATTAACATAATCACTTATAATATTATCTCCAAGAACTGCTCCAATGTCAGCTTCAATACTATAACATTTTACTTTAGGCATTTCACCATTATCTATAAATTCCTCGAAATCTTCGTCTATAACATATATAACGCCTAATTTTTTATCTCTTAAATCATTATAATTATCTTCTACTTCTCCTTTTAGCTCTTTTATATCATACTTTTCAGATAATATATTTATTAAATCTTTCGAATATTTTCCTGGAGATTTATCTAATATTCCTATTTTACCTAAAGATGGATCATCAGATTTCGGACCAACTACTCCAAATAAAACTACCATAGGAAGAAGAAAGGTCATCATTAAAATAACTGGACTTTTTAAATTTCTTCTTAAATTAATTAATATTAATCTTATTAAGCGCATCTTCTTCCCCCCTTAGATAAAGTTATTTTTAATACTGAAATCATAAATAATATTAGTGAAAAGCAAAGTATTAATATTAAATCCTTATTATTTAAACTAAAATTTCCATTTAAATTGTATAAAGTAAAAAGTTTTGAAATATAATGAGTTGGATCTAAAATTCTCAGTTCAGCTCCTGCTCCAGTAAAGCTTTCTACCATACCTAATATAGGAAATGTAAAAACTAATATCCCAACAACTTTACCATATACAGCTCCAAAGAAAGTATAAATACATTTGCTTATTGAAACTACTAAAATAGATGTAGTTAAAATTAATGTAATTAAAGGAAAGATACTGCCTTTAAAGCTTATTCCTATAATTCTAAAGAAAAATACATATCCAGAAATGATTATAGTTGAATATACAAGTAAAGCAAAAGAATCATAATAAAAATATTGATTTTTAGTTATAGGTGTTGATTTTATTCTTTTATCAAAATTTATACTTGATTCTGTATAATTAGATTGTATAAGTCCAAGAATAAGCATACTAATTACAAAAGAAATCATTGATGCAGCCATTTTTTCATAGGTAGTTGATGATTTTTTAGAGTTTATATCAATCTTTTCAACTACTGAATTTTCTGTAATTGTCTGCAAATTTTTATTTGATCCACCAGATAAATTAATATAAAGACCTTCATGATATTTATCTAAAATAGTTTTTAATGTATTTGTAGAGTTATTAAATCCTTCTCCTAACTTATTTATATTTATTTTTCCACCTTTTAAAGATACTACATTACTCTCATATCCCTTTGGTATCAAAATTTCTATATTTGCTTTTTTATCAGTTATTAAAACAAGTTCTTTCATATCATCACTTTCTAAAAATGCTATTAAATCTTTAGACATATTACTATTATCCATATCATTTATTTGTACCTTTAAAGTTTTCAATTTTAATGGACTTTCCGTAATTGCTTTCTGAAAAAATCCCATGAAAGATGCTAATAAAACTGGAAATAGTATAAAATATAAGATTGTTAGAACCCCATTAGATATCATTCCTTTTAAAGTCGTCTTCGTATAATATATTAATTTCACTTATCTCACCTCTAATCTCTTAGCATTTTTCCTGTTAAGGCTAAAAATACATCTTCAAGCCTTACATCTTCATAACTTATCTTTTTTATATTAATTCCATATTCCTCTATAATACTCAATACATTATGAAGTTTAAAGTTTGAATCTATAGTTAAAAATAAATTACTTTCTTGCTCTTTAACCTTTATTACTCCAACTAATTTTTCTATTTTCAAAATAATTTCTCCTGTAATATCACTTCCTTCTATTATTACCTTGTTATTAGGAAAAACAGAAGTCTTAATTTCTTCCTTAGTTCCATAAGCTACTTCCTTACCTAAATCTATAATAAAAACCCTTTTGCATAACTCCTCTACCTCCTCCATATAGTGAGAAGTATATATAACAGTTGTTCCCCATTCTGTACAGATATTTTTTGTAAAAGTAAATATATGATTTCTTGATTGTGGGTCAACTCCAACAGTAGGTTCATCCATTATTAATACTTTTGGATGATGCATAATGGCTGCTGCAATATTAAGTCTTCTTTTCATTCCACCTGAAAATTTTTTTACTTTTTCTTTTTTCTTATCATAAAGTCCAGTAACTTCTAAAGCTTCTTTTATTCTTTCTTTAAGCTCTTTTCCCTTTAAGCCATATAATGCACCAAAAAACTCTAAGTTATCATAAGCATTTAGCTCTTCTATTAATGAAATATCTTGCGGCACATAACCTATGCATTCTTTAGCTTTTATTGGATTCCTCAAAATATCATAACCACAAATTCTAACAGTTCCGCTGTCTGGGGTTAATAGGCTAGTCATTATATTTATTAGTGTTGATTTCCCAGCTCCGTTAGGTCCTATAAATCCAAATATTTCTCCTTTCTTAACTTCATAACTTACATTATCTAAAACTAATTTATCATTAAATCTTTTTGTAACATTTTTTACTTCTATTATATTCATATAAATGCCCCCTAATCTTTTCTTAATTATATAATAAGATAAAGCTAGGGGGCTTGCCATCACTATAAGTCACTATCAAAATGACTTAAGTCACTATTCTATTTTTAAATGCAAAAATTGCAATTTGTGTTCTATCTCTAAGATTTAATTTAGATAATATGTTTGTAATATTATTTTTTATAGTTCCTTCAGATAAATAAAGCTTTTCTGAAATTTCTTTATTTGTTAATCCTTCAGCGATGTACTTGATAATTTGAATTTCTTTATCTGAAAAATCATACTTTCCTATTTCCTTATTATTTAAACTATAATTACTATTAATAAGAATTTCATTTGCAACTTCAGGATGAACAACCATGTTTCCCATGTAAGCTGTTTTTATACCTTCATAAATAACTTCATGAGAACTATCCTTTAATAAATATCCAAATGCTCCATACTTCAATGCATCTTGAATATATTCTTTGTCCTTAAAAGTAGTTAATATTATAACTTTAATCTTAGTAAATTGCTCCTTAATAAGTCTAGTTCCCATAACGCCATCACAATCTTTCATCCTTATATCCATAAGAACTACATCAATTTCTTTACTTTTACATATTTCTAAAGCTTTATATCCATTTTCAGCAGTGCCAATAACATCTATATCATCAAAAGTTGAAAGCATAATTTTCAAGCCTTCTCTAATTAATTTTTCATCATCTACAATTAATATTTTTATTTTCATAATTTCAGCTCTCACTTTCTTTTGGAATTACAAGTTTTATAAAGAATCCCGCTCCAACTTCTGAATTCATATCAATTGTTCCACCTATTTCTTCAACTCTTTCTCTTATATTTTTAAGCCCAAAGCCACTTTCTTTTATAATATCAGTTCCTACTCCATTGTCTTTAAAAGATATTACAACCTCATTTTCTATAAAGTTTATAATTACTTTAACTTTGGATGATTTTCCATGTCTTAAAGCATTAGATAATACTTCTTGGGTTATTCTATATAAGTGGCTGCTTTGCTTTGTAGAAAGCGTCCAATTTCCCTTTGATAAAGTAATATTTACCTCTACTCCTGACATTTTCTCAAAATTCTTGCACAAATCTTGGATTCTAATTATTCCTCTATAATTATCATAATCATCAGACTTAAGTTCACTTACTGCCTTTTTAACATCTTGAAAACTTTCATTTATAAATTCTCTTAAGTTTCTTGCCATATTCCTTAGCATACTTCCTTCTTTATTAGCTATACTTTCCATTGCAGATAGTTGAATCATAGCTGTTGATAAAGAATGTCCAACACTATCATGTATTTCTCTAGATATTCTATTTCTCTCCTTAAGTACTGTTAGCTCTTCTATTGAAGTGAGATATTCTTCCAACTGGCTATTTACTTCAATTAATTTTTCTTCAGACATTTTAAGTTTGTCATATAATTTTTGTGCTTCATTTTTTGTGCTATATAATCTTGATATGTAATTCAAAAGAATTATAAAAATAAACATAATAACTAAATTAACAAAACCTTCTTCAATACTTTTATTGCTTCTGATAGATAATGCTATCAAAGATATTAAAACTATAAATATATACTTTATTTTCTTATATTTTAATGTAAATGCATCTATTATTAAGCCTATTAAGTAAAATAAAATATTTCCTCCAAAGTTTAAACAGGCTATTGGTGATATTATTATTTCAATAATCATTGAGATAATAATTAATTTATCATTACTAAAATGAAATATTCTAAGATTATTGTTAAGTATAAATAATAAAACAAATATTATACTTAAAATGCCTGTGTTTCCTTCCTCAATGAAAATTTGAGCTATCAGAATAATAAAAGATATATATCGTATTAATAAAAGTTCTTTACTTTTTTCCATGTTCTTCTCCAAGCTTTTTTATTTATAAAATATCCTTCTTTTTATATACTAAATAAATTCCAACACAAACTAATATTAAAGCTACAAATATCTTTATATCAAATATGTTTTCTTTAAGTACTATAGCTGAAAGTATAGTTCCAAAGATAGGAATTAGAAAATTAAAAATAGAAATTACTCCGACTTTATTGTATTTTAAAAGTTGTGACCATAATGCAAATGCTACTGATGATAATAACGACATATACATTAATAATGAAGTAGATTTAGCATTAAAGTTTGAAAGGTTTCCTCCTAATAAATGTCCTATTAATATTAAAGCTAGTCCTCCTACTGCTAATTGATATCCAGTTACAGTATATGCATCTTTATTTTGGCTTATCTTCTTACTATATATTGCTGAAACTGAAGTCATAAAGGCTGCAAGCATTATAAATCCTTCACCTCTAAGAGAAAATCCTCCTTCTAAGACAGAAGATTTTCCAATATTTATTATTACAACTCCAGTAAATCCTACTATACAACCTAAAATCTTACTTAAATTTAACTTATCATTTTTATATATGAAATGTGCCAATATAATACTAAAAAAAGTACCTGTTCCATTTATAATTGAACCTCTTACTCCAGTTGTGTATGTCATTCCTAAATAAAAAAATATATATTGAAAAGTTGTTTGTACGAATCCTAATATAGTAATTTCTTTTACATCTTTAATGGATAAATTAAAGATACTTTGCTTTATTGATAATTTTATTATTAATACAAAAATTCCTGCCAAGGAAAATCTATATCCAGCAAAAATAAGCTTTGAACCAATATCACTACTTGCTATATTAAATATTTCATATCCTACTTTTATAGCAGGAAAAGCACTCCCCCATAAAAATGTACAAATTCCTGAAATTATAATTATATTTATCCTATTAGTATAAAATTTCGATTTATCCAAGTATATTCATCCCTTCTAGAAACTATTTATAAAGTTCATAGAATTTATTATACACTGGTTTATAATAAAAAGGGACTATAATTGTTATTATTACTTGCTCTTCATTAATCCATAGTTTAGCTTCAGTAGCTAACTATAAAAATATAGTTAGCTACCTTATACCAAACTTTAAATATTAATTTTTTATAGTATTATAATTGTTTCCATAAAGTAGGAACTGTTCCTGGTATCCAAGCTATATTTGATGTGTGAGTAAATATACATTCATAAGTTTTGCTTTGATAAGTCACCTTATCTCCTATTTTATAACTAACTCCTGGTTGCCATTCTTGTATTGATGGCACTTCAACTTCTTTAACTTCTACAACACAATTTGCTGAAGTTACAGTTACCCCAGCTGTATCCTTAACTGTTACTGAATAATTATAGGTTCCATAACTCTTATTAATAAAATCTCTTTTAACTACTTGGTTAAAT